>Ga0207116_10078_pt1 | contig 26057 bp, 26 predicted proteins | sample Alteio_BWMinHeat_44_FD_153550 | JGI IMG/M metagenome (GOLD analysis project Ga0207116, IMG submission 153550) | Enriched cells from forest soil in Barre Woods Harvard Forest LTER site, Petersham, Massachusetts, United States -... | ecosystem: Environmental > Terrestrial > Soil > Temperate forest >... | reverse complement strand
CGCATCATTTGGGCCTGGAGCTATAATTGGGTTGTAAGCGTGACCGGTAGCGCGCTGCCTTAAAAACTCATGAGTTATTTCGGCTTCAATTTCGTATTCGGCAACACCCGGCTTTACAAATTTAAGTACACGCACAAACGCATCCCGGGTTATGTCACAGGCGCTTTTTGTCAGTTCAACTTCTATTTCCGATTTCACAGGGCGCAGATCACGCATAATAACGGCCGAACGTTCGTAATTATGCAGTGGGTATTTTTGGCGCAGCTGATCATACATCCTTATATCCCGGTACGGAACAGAGTGGCTGTACCGGTCGTTCTCATTAGTATTTATATAAATATTATCGGCGTAATTAATAATACTATGTAATATCGCATCAAGTTCATGCAGCCAATACATATTTTCAATTCCTGACGCTTTGCGGGCCTCTTCTTTGGTATACTTATGGCCCTCCCAAATGGCAATGTGTTCGTTAGTCTGTCTTAAAAAGAGTACTTCTTTGTATAGCGGATTAGGACAATCGGGGTATAAAAGCAATATGCTTTGCTCCTGATCGATACCTGTTAGGTAAAAAAAATCAGGATTTTGCTTAAAAGTGAAGGTCTGGTCACCATTTCTGGGAAACTCATCATTAGCATGAAAAACAGCTATAGAATTCGGTTTTATTCGTTTAACGAAATTTTTTCTATTATAGGTAAATAATGCATTACTTATAGGTAGGTATTTCATCAATATTGATATTATTTATTTTTTCAAAACAATTTTTTTTATTTATTTGTATTATCTATTGTAAAATTGGAACAATGTTTGGTATTGAATTCAAACATAATTACTATTTTTGGAAAAAAATCACAATTAAATTGTTTAATCTTAAAACTATGAACTATTCTACATTAAAAAAAACAGTCGCCCTTTCGTTAGTCTCTCTATTGGCTGTCGGGATAGCAAATGCTCAAACTGATACCAGTAAGAAGGCTGCTAAACCCGCAATGGCCACGTCAGATACAACTACTGCCAAAGTTTTTGGTGGACGGGGCCAGTACAACACCTGGAGTGTTGGCGTAAATGTTGGCGTTACCGCGCCGTCCGTTGCAACGGGTGGTGTTAACGTCTTCAACCATAACCAACCAGATCTGGGCTATGGAATTAGCGTAAGAGATCAGCTTGCACATTCATTTGGCTTACAAATAGATTTGCATGGTGGAACGCTTAAAGGCAATTCAGGTAGCGGAACAGTAATTGATTCGGAAACCGGGCTGTCTACTGCCAGTTTTTCAACTCCATATTTACAAGCTACTTTGAGCGGTATTGTTAATGTGGCTACGATTGACTACATCCGACGCAAAAATGCTGTAAATTTCTATATATCAGCAGGCGCAGGCTTATTATGGTATGCTCCTAAAGTTTATTCTGACAACGCACAGACTAATCTAGTTATAGATTACAAAGGCCACGCGGGCACAAATCACACCGATACATATGTTAAAGAATTGGTGTTGCCAATTGGCGCTGGGGTTAAATTTAGACTAAGCGACCCGCTCTCTCTTAACATAGGCTACAACGAAAACCTGGTTGATGGATTTAACGTAGCGGGTGCACACGCAAAATACCCTGCTGAAAACAAATTTTCCTATGCCTATGCAGGCCTGGAGTACACTTTTGGTCCAAAATCAAAACCAAGCTTAGAGTGGGTGAACCCTGTAGCTATGATGTATGACGAATTATACGACGCTGCTCTTCGCCAGGAAGTTGAAGCTTTAAAAGGCCGTGTAGGTAATGTTGAAAATGCAATTAACGATCTGAAGAAAGATTCTGACGGTGACGGTGTTGCTGATCAATTCGACAAATGCCCTAACACTCCTGCAGGTACAGTTGTTGACGGTTCTGGTTGCCCAATCAACTTCCCTAAGATCGATACTTCATTATTCGTAAGGAAACCGCTTCCAGGCGAAGTTTCTGCTAAAGCATTCTCTAATATCCAGTTTGAATTTGATAGCTCAGTATTGAGAACATCTTCTTACCCTGCATTGGACGCTACTTCAGCTGATTTGCGTGCAAATGCTTCTAAGAAGATCGAACTTGACGGATATGCTTCATCTGAAGGTACTGCTGCTCACAACTTACGTTTATCAAGAGACCGTGCTAACTCAGTAAAAACTTACTTAGTTAACTCTGGTGTTGATGCAAAACGTGTGAAAGTAAAAGCATACGGTGAAACTAACCCGATAGCGGATAACTCAACTGAAGAAGGACGCGTATTAAACCGTCGCGTTGAGTTCAAACAAAAATAATATTCGATAAATTAAAATATTCAGAAGGCTCTCCGGTTGCGGGGAGCCTTCTTTTTTTGCTAAATTTGTTCATGTACTTTTTCCGGAAAAAAGACCCGAACAGGCCCACCAATTTTAATCTGAAAGTAATGCATACCATTAATGCTATTGCTATCATTATGTTTGTGGCCGGTATCCTGTATAAGCTCATACAATGGCTCCTCCTGAAGAAGTAAACAGGACGGGTTCTAATCATTTACTACTTCCTTAAGAAAAGATGAAGAATATAATCAACACCAATAACGCTCCAGCACCTATAGGCCCTTACAGCCAGGCCGTAGCAACAGGCAATTTCTTATTCGTTTCGGGCCAGATCCCCACAAACCCGACGACCGGTGAAATCGTTGCCACAGATATAAAAGCCGAGACTAAACAGGTGATGGAAAACATTGGCGCTATCCTTGCCGAAGCCGGTATAGGTTTCGGCAATATTGTTAAAACCACTATCTTTTTGACAGATATGCAAAGCTTTGCAAGCGTAAACGAGGTTTATGGCTCTTATTTTACCGAGCAGTTCCCGGCGCGTGAAACCGTACAGGTATCGGCATTGCCAAAAAATGTAAACGTTGAAATTTCAGTAATCGCTATAAAATCCTGAACACTACCCATTGAACCGGCAGATATTTCAAACTCCTGTTGAATATTTGAAGGGTGTTGGCACCACGCGCGCCGATGTCCTCAAAAAGGAATTGGAAATATATACCTATGAGGACCTGTTAAGGCATTTCCCCTATAAACACATTGATCGCACCCGTTTTTATAAGGTTAGGGAAATAGACCCCGAACTTCCGTATGTACAGGTTCTTGCGCGAATCACCCAAAAAGAAATAATCGGCGAGAAACAAGGCAGGCGACTGGTTGCCCAGGCAAAGGACGATACGGGTGTCGTAGAGTTGGTGTGGTTCCAGGGTGTTAAATGGGTCGAAAAATACCTTGAGGTTGGCAAAGTCTACGTGCTGTTTGGTAAACCCGGTATTTTTAATGGAAGACCGCAAATGGCACATCCCGAAATGGAACTATATGCTCCGGCTACGCTCAAACAAAAGGGGAATCTTACACTGCAGCCTGCTTACAGTTCAACTGAAAAGCTAAAGCAGTTCTCGTTAGACAGCAAAGGCATTCAAAAACTTACATCTGCTTTGCTGGACCAATACGGTAGCGAGATTGAGGAAAACTTACCGCTTTATATCCTCAACCAATTTAAATTGATGGGCCGGGCAGATGCTTACCGCAATATGCATTTCCCGGAAGATGCGGTGATGCTTAATGAAGCGCGGCAACGTTTAAAATTTGAAGAATTGTTTCTGATCCAGCTAAAATTGCTTAAAACAAAACTGCTGCGGGTTCAAAAATTTAAGGGACATGTATTTGAAAACGTTGGCGACTATTTCAATAATTTTTATCACCATAAGCTCCCGTTCGCATTAACCAATTCACAAAAAAAGGTTCTGAAAGAGATAAGACTGGATACACAGCGCGGTGTGCAAATGAACCGCCTGTTACAGGGCGACGTAGGTAGCGGAAAAACGGTGGTGGCATTGATGAGTATGCTGATAGCTATTGACAATGGCTTCCAAACCTGCATCATGGCGCCAACCGAGATATTAGCGAATCAACATTATCAAACTATTAAGGGCCTGGTTGGTGACGATTTTTTAGAAGTGGCCCTATTGACAGGATCTACGAAGAAAAAGGAAAGAAACACCCTTCACGAAAAGCTCGAAAATGGTCAATTAAAAATACTGATCGGTACGCACGCGCTTATTGAGGATAAGGTACAATTTCAAAACCTGGGATTTGTAGTGATCGACGAGCAGCACCGTTTTGGTGTTGAACAGCGCGCCAAATTATGGCGGAAGAATAATATTCCGCCGCATATCCTGGTAATGACGGCAACTCCCATTCCGCGTACGCTGGCTATGACGCTTTACGGGGATTTGGACATATCTGTTATAGATGAATTGCCTGCCGGGAGAAAACCTATTCAGACGGTACATTATTTTGAAAATCAAAGGCTGCGCATGTTCGGTTTTATGAAGCAGGAAATAGCCAAAGGGCGACAGATTTACGTGGTTTACCCCCTGATACAGGAAAGTGAGAAACTCGATCTGAAGAACCTGGAAGAAGGTATTGAAACCATGCGGCATGAATTTCCCCTACCCGATTATCAGATCAGCGTTGTTCACGGTAAAATGCATTCGAAAGACAAAGATTTTGAAATGCAGGGCTTTGTAAAACACGAAACCCAAATTATGGTGGCGACTACGGTTATCGAAGTCGGCGTAAATATCCCCAACGCTTCTGTAATGATCATTGAGAATGCGGAGCGTTTTGGCTTATCGCAATTACACCAGCTACGGGGTCGGGTTGGCCGGGGGGCCGAGCAATCATTCTGCATATTAATGAGTTCGCACAAACTGAGCTATGATGGCAAAATAAGGCTGGATACGATGGTGCGCACTAACAACGGCTTCGAGATCTCGGAGATCGACCTGCAATTACGTGGACCGGGCAATATTGACGGTACGCAGCAAAGTGGAGTGAACGACTTAAAAGTAGCCGACCTGGTTACCGATCAGCAATTATTAATACAAGCCCGAAAATGTGTGGAAGATATTTTTTCCAAGGATCCGCAACTCGCGCTACCGGAACACCATGTTTTGAACCTAGCATTACAAGCAAAAAATGCAGGATTGAGCTGGGATAAGATATCCTGAAAATAAGCATCCGTGTCTCGACAGTATGGCTCAGTGCCTCTCTGTGATAAAACTCCGTGCTCTCTGTGGTTAATTCCGGCGGCTAATTTAACCACGGAGTTCACAGAGAAAGGGCACAGAGTTCACAGAGGGACATGAGATAGATTCAATCAAAATTCTATATTTGTTTATCTCATAATTTTCTCAAATGAAACTGAAACTCACATTACTTCTAATCGCTATTTTCTCTACGTCTTTGCTAAAGGCGCAGGATTCCTTAATGCTTCGCAAAATATATAATGAGGAACTGGTAAACGGCCAGTGCTATGGTAACCTGCATTATTTATGTAAGAATATTGGGCAGCGCCTAAGCGGTTCACCAAATGCGCAAAAAGCAGTAGAATGGGGTAAAAAGCTGATGGAAAGCTATGGCTTTGATCACGTGTTTTTGCAAGAAGTGATGGTGCCACATTGGGTGCGCGGCGAAAAAGAACAAGGTGTAATCATTGATGGCAAAACCAGGATACCGGTTCATATAGCGGCTTTGGGCATGTCCGTCGCCACTCCAAAAAATGGCATTACGGCAGAAGTGATCGAACTGCATAGCCTTAAGGAATTAGACAGCCTCGGCGAAAGCAAACTCAAGGGAAAAATTGTATTCTTTAACCGGCCATTTGACCAGCGTTTTATCGAAACGTTTCGCGCATATGGCACCGCCGGCGACCAGCGCAACCAGGGCCCTGCTGCTGCGGCAAAATTCGGCGTTGCAGGAGTAATAGTACGTTCACTTAGCAGCACAACCGACGATTATCCGCACACAGGCGCTACCAAATATGATCCCAACGGGGGCAATATTCCCGCAGCAGCTATATCTACCAAAGCTGCTGACCAATTGAGCAGCTTACTTAAGAAAAACCCGTCTCTCAAACTTTATTTCAAACAAAACTGCCAGATGCTGCCGGATGTACTATCGTACAATGTGGTGGGCGAATTAAAAGGCACCGAAAATCCTAATAAGTTCATTACCGTAGGCGGCCACCTGGACTCATGGGACCTGGCTGAAGGTGCACACGACGATGGTACTGGTGTAATGGGTTCTGTTGAGGCCGTACGTATCCTGAAAGCGTTAGGCTATCGCCCTAGGAACACCATTAGGGCAGTATTTTTTATGAATGAAGAGAACGGCGATAGAGGCGGAATCAAATACGCAGAGTTAGCAGCGCAAAATAAGGAAGTGCACCTGGCTGCTATTGAAACCGACGCCGGTGGCTTTACACCACGCGGTTTTGGCTTCACCGGCTTGTCAACAGATCAGCTAAAAAACCTGGCTGCCTGGAAAACTCTCTTTGCACCCTATGGCTCTGATAAATTGACAGCTGGCGGAGGCGGGAGCGATATCAGTCCCCTAAAGGAAAAAACCCCGGGGGTAGTTTTGATAGGCCTTTCACCCGATTCCCAACGCTATTTTGATATTCACCATAGCGCGAATGACGTGTTTGAAAACGTTAATAAACGTGAATTGGAATTGGGTGCGGCATCGATGGCATCGCTGATTTACCTTATTGACCAACATGGATTTAGTGCCGGAAATTAATCCACGGGTAATTTTTTTGAAACAGGATAGACCGTTAAAATACAAGTTGTAAATTGCGGCGCATCAATACTTAAGCCAGATAGTGTCCGACGAAGGAGATAGTCAACCCAAAAAAGATTCATTTGCGGCCTTGCGATATAAGGACTTTCGCTCCTATCTCGGCATGCGTTTCTTTTTCACCTTCGCTTACCAGATGCAAACCGCTGTGCTTGGTTACTATATCTATCATCAAACGCATAGTAAGATCAACCTTGCCTGGATAGGCTTGAGCGAGGCCATCCCGGCCGTCGGATTGGCATTGTACGGGGGTTATATTGCCGATAAATATGAAAAGCGAAAAATGCTGCTGATCGTTTTAGCCGGCGTCTTTTTGTCGTCGCTCATCATGTGCGTTGTCACCTTGAAAAGCATGAACGGCTATATTCATGCGGGCTGGATATTACCGGTATTGTATGGAATGATCTTTTGCAACGGGATAGCCCGGGCTTTTTTCGGACCGGCGATATTTACGGTATATGCTAACAGTATCCCCAGGGAAATATTTCCCAACGCGGCTACATGGAGTTCCCAAACCTGGCAAATAGCAACTATTTTGGGCCCGTTATCGGTGGGCTTCATTTATTATTTCACCGGCGGCATAACCGGCAACTTTGTTGTGATATTATTCTTCCTGCTGGTTTCGCTGATCTTAGTTTATCGCCTAAGGGATTATCCTGCGGTGTTTATACCGAAAGAAAGCATATACAAAAGTCTTAAGGAAGGCATACATTTTGTCTTTAAAACTAAAATGATGATCAGCGCTATGACGCTCGACCTGATTTCGGTATTCTTTGGGGGGGTAGTGGCATTATTACCGGTATTTGCACTTGATATTCTACACGTCGGGCCGCAGGGATTCGGGCTGATGCGCATGGCCTCCTCATTGGGAGCCGCCTTAACAATGGTGGTTATGGTGCGTTTTTCGCCTTTAAACAGGCCCTGGCGCAACCTGCTGATCGCCGTAACCGGTTTTGGCCTTTGCATTATCGGGTTTGGCTTATCGCGAAGTTTCTTTCTGACGCTACTGTTCTTATTCGGGCAGGGTGCATTTGACAGCATAAGTGTTATCATACGCGGAACATTAGTTCAATTGTTAACGCCCGACCAAATGCGCGGGCGCGTATCGGCAGTAAATTCGATGTTTATCGGCTCTTCAAATGAGATCGGTGATTTTGAATCGGGCGTCGCTGCCCAGTTGCTGGGGACCGTACCTTCTGTTCTATTTGGTGGTTGTATCACGCTCGCCGTGGTCACCTTCACCTACTTCAAGACCAAAAGCCTGCTGCCGCTAAAAATAGGGGATATTCACACTGTTGAACCAGAAAAAATAGAAACCGCCTAAGGGGTTTTTACACTCCTCCAGAAAAGGTAAGTGAGCGAACCCACTATGGGAACCACGATAATGATTACCACCCACAAAATTTTACCGTCACCATTCACGGCATGACTCCTGACTACGTTGATCAGCGAATACAGGCTAAGCAGGCCCCAAATAATGAGGAAGATCAAACCGAGGGTTCCGCCAAATGCGGAGGTGATCAGGTACATGTTTTATTAGTTAATACGCAATCCGGGCAATTCTATTTCAGCCTCTCAAAATTGTTACTTAATTATCTATATCTGCCGTGTCCTTCTCGCCTATCTGTTGCCTCCACATGGCATAATACAAACCTTTTTGTAGTATCAATTCAAGGTGCTTGCCCGATTCCACTATCCGGCCCTTTTCAAGCACGTAAATGGTATCAGCATGCATTATAGTTGATAAACGGTGGGCTATCAATATGGTTATATGATCCTTTAACACCGATACATCCCTGATGGTTTCAGTTATCTCTTCTTCTGTTATCGAATCCAGTGAGGAAGTCGCTTCGTCAAACACCAGCAGATCAGGTCTGCGTAATAAGGCACGCGCTATTGATAAACGTTGCTTCTCGCCACCGGATACTTTTACACCACCTTCGCCTATTACCGTATCCAAACCCTCGGGCGCCCTTGCCAAAAGTGTTTGACAGGCAGCACGGTTTAAAGCTTGCATACACTCTTCATCAGTTGCATTTGGTCGTACAAACAATAAATTTTCGCGTATAGAACCCGAGAACAGCTGTGTATCCTGGGTAACAAAGCCCACTTTCTCTCGAAGTTCGTCCAGATCAATTTCTTTTCCTGGAATGTCATTATACAAAATTGCTCCTTCCAGTGGCTGATAAAGTCCCACCAGCAGTTTTACCAATGTTGTTTTGCCGGACCCAGACGGTCCAACGAAAGCAATCGTTTCGCCCGTTGCTACCTCAAAGCTTATATTATTGAGTGCATTACGATTTGCGGTAAGGTGTTTAAAGCTTACATCATCAAATGTCAGCTTTTCAATATCACTAAGTAAAACAGGGTTTTCAGGCTTCGCTTCAATCGGCGTGGTTAATATCCGTTTGAAATTTCCCAGGGATACTTCTGCTTCCCGCCAAGCCTGAATCACAGTTCCCAATTCCTGCAGAGGGTTAAACAGGAAGAAGGAGTAAAATAAAAACATCAGGTAACTGCCTGCGGTAAGTGAGCTTTTAAAAATCAGCCCAAGCAATATAACTACCATAATACTGCGCACAAGGTTAACAACCGTGCCCTGAACGAAGCTCATACTGCGCACATATTTAACTTTGGTTAGTTCAAGGTCGAGGATCTTATAAGTGGTCTTATTTAAGCGCTCTATTTCCTGTTTAGCAAGACCCAGGCTCTTTACTAATTCGATATTTCTTAATGACTCAGTGGTTGAACCAGCCAGTGCTGTCGTTTGCCCGACTATCCTTTTTTGAATTTTCTTAATGTTTCTGCTCATAAGCATGCTTACCATCATAATGATCGGCATAGCTCCAAGATAAACTAAGGTTACCTGGTAATTGATCTTTATCGATAATACCATAACCATAATCATACCCACCAGGCTTACGAACAGAACGCTGATAAACGAGGTAATGAATTTCTCACAATCCAGGCGCACCTTTTGTAAGATACCCAGGGTCTCGCCACTGCGCTGATCCTCAAATACCTGGAAAGGCAATTCGAGCGAATGCTTTAAGCCGTCGGCATACATTTTAGCACCGGTCTTCTGCACGATAATATTGGTAAAATAGTCCTGGAAATTTTTCGCAATCCGAGAAACCATTGCAGCGCCTATTGCCAGTCCAACCAGTCCCAGCGATCCGTAAAAGCGGGTGTCAAAATCATAAGTCTTATGATCAACCGGCACCACATATTTATCGAAGATGCTGCGTGTGATATAAGGATCGAGCAGTGAAAAGCCAATGTTGAACGCAGCAAGCACCAGTGCCAGCGCGACAACCCAGCGGTGTGCTTTAAGATATGATAAGAGTACTTTCATGATTAATGTAAAAATAAAAAAAGGGAACGGCTTAAAAAGCTCATTCCCTTGATTTTGACAATAGTTTGGTTATTATACTGTCATTATATCTTTTTCTTTTGCTTCAGAGTGCTGGTCAACTTTGGCGATAAAGGAATCGGTAAGTTTCTGGACCTCAGCTTCGCCAACTTTCATTTCATCTTCCGAAACACCTTCAGATTTCAGTTTCCTGATCTTTTCATTAGCGTCCTTGCGAATATTACGAATGGCGATCTTACCTGTTTCGGCTTCAGCTTTTGCTTTTTTTACCAAATCGCGACGGCGTTCTTCGGTCAAAGGCGGAACGTTGATGCGGATGATCACACCGTCATTCTGCGGATTAACGCCCAGGTTAGCTTCCATTATCGCTTTTTCGATAGCGCTTAATAACGATTTTTCCCAGGGTTGTATCACAATGGTACGGGCGTCCGGAGTATTTACACTACCCACCTGGTTCAATGGGGTTGGGCTGCCGTAGTAGTCGACAACAATATCATCCAGCATGCTGGGGCTTGCTTTGCCCGCACGTATCTTTTGTAATTCGCCTTCGCAATGGTCAATGGCTTTTTCCATCAAAGCACGGGCATCAGTAACTTGTTTTTTAATGAGTTCGCTCATCTTCGTAATATTTTGAGTGCAAAAATATAAAATTAGAACAGAATCAAGAGTCAAGAATCAGGAGTCAGGAATTAAAATAAAAAAACCGGCAAAAACCTCTTGATTCCTGGCTCTCGCATCTTGACTCTCAAAAACTATCTCACCAGTGTTCCCACCTTCTCACCTTGCGCTATCTTCATAAAATTGCCTTCTTTGTTCATATCAAATACAATGATCGGCAATTTATTTTCGTGGCAAAGGGTAAAGGCCGTCATGTCCATTACACTGAGGCCTTTATCAAATACTTCCTGGAAAGTTATTTCATCGTAACGTGTCGCTGTAGGATCTTTCTCCGGGTCGGCGGTATAAATTCCATCAACACGTGTGCCTTTAAGCACCACGTCAGCTTTTATTTCGATTGCCCTTAACGAGGCCGCGGTATCTGTAGTAAAATAAGGGTTTCCCGTACCTGCACCGAAGATCACAATCTTATTCATTTCCAAATGATGCATTGCCCGGCGGCGAATATAAGGCTCGCAAATCTGTTCCATTTTGATAGCCGACAGCAGACGTGTTTCCACACCAAAAGTCTCGAGCGCATTCTGCAGGGCCATGCAATTAATTACGGTCGCCAGCATACCCATGTAATCGGCCTGGGCGCGATCCATGCCCGATTTCTCAGCGCTTAACCCTCTGAAAATATTGCCCCCGCCTACAACCACGGCAATTTCGATACCAGCGTCATGAACACTTTTGATATCCTTTGCATACTGTAAAACCTGGTTATTATCAATGCCGTATTGCGCATCGCCCATCAGGGACTCGCCGCTCAGCTTGAGTAGAATACGTTTATATTTCATGAAGGGTAGTTTGTCAAAAATATCAATTTAAATTCAGTGTTAAAATTTTATGTCGTTTAGTTTATGCGTTTACCCGCCATAAACGTTCCCGCCAGTTCGTAGTTATCGTTGAAGATGGTAAAATCAGCATCATATCCAGCGGCTATTCTGCCCTTATTAAGTTTCGCTAATTGGGCAGGATATAGTGAGGCCATATTTACGGACTCTGCCAAATCAACCCCGAAGTGTTTGACACCATTTTCCACACATTTGAGCATAGTAAGGCACGACCCGGATAATGTTCCATCAGGCAGTACATACCTGTCCCCGGTAAAATGATGTTGATATGGGCCGTGGCCTGTTTCAGTAACAGAATCGGTGATAAAGAAAAGCTTATCTCCCAGTTCGCGCTTGGCGAGCCTAGCCATCACAAAATCAACATGGATGCCATCGGGGACAATACTGGTAAATGGTTTTTCCTCAAAAATGGCCGGTATGTAGCCCGGGTCGCGATGGTGCATTTGCGGCATTGCATTATAGATATGGGTAACCGCCTGTATGGGGTTATTCAAAAATGATTTCCCTTCTTTATAAGTGGCGTTGCTATGACCTGATGATAAGATAATCCCCCGGTCGATCATATAATCGATCACTTCTTTATCCTGCAATTCGGGTGCTATGGTCATCATCGTAATAACGCCATCAGCCATTTCGAACCATTTTTCTACCAGACCCAGTGTGGCTTTTTTGATGTAGTCCTTGTTATGAGCCCCTCTGCGTAGAGGGTTGAGAAATGGGCCTTCCAGGTGCAGACCTAAAAAGTTACCCTTGCTTTTTTCACGATAATCCCTGCACACCTTAATGGTCTGCTCTATAACTTCGTCAGTATTGGTCGAAATCGTCGGGAAAAAACCGGTAGTGCCTTGCGCAAGCAAATCCGTCTCCATTTGCAAAAGCGTGGCCTCGTCTGTATCTATGCTCAACAACCGACCACCGCTGCCATATAATTGCAAATCTATAAAGCCGGGTGCAAGGAATGCCCCCTTCAAATCGATCTTTACAGCGCCTTCCGTAATTTCAGCATCCGAAACTACGGCGGTTATCTTATCACCGGAAATTAAAACGGCTTTGCCCTGGATGATCTGGCCATCCGAAATAATTAGGGCGTTGTGCAGGGCAGTTATCATGATCACAAATTTATTATTATCGTAGAGACGCAATGCATTGCGTCTCTACAGAAAATATTATTGCAAAAAAAATCCCCCTCGCTAATAACGAGGGGGATAAAATATTTAAGCTCCTAAAGCTACCCGCTTAAATGCGGTAACGGTTAATCCTTTGTCGACCGTGTTTAAGAACTGGGCGACGCTCTTGGATGGATCCTTTACAAACTCCTGGTTTAATAAAGTCGAGTCCTTATAGAATTTGTTCAGTTTACCAATAGAAATTTTTTCAACCATCTCTTCCGGTTTGCCTTCTGCACGAATCTGCTCTTTTGCAATTTCAAGCTCGCGCTCGATAGTTGTAGCATCAACGCCGTCTTTATCAACAGCGATCGGGTTCATGGCCGCAATCTGCATAGCCACGTCTTTACCTGCTTCGTCAGCACCGCCAACGCTAGCGCTTAAAGCAACCAATACACCTAAACGGTAATTACCGTGGATGTAAGCTACTACTTTCTCGCCTTCCACTACTTCATATTTAGAAACGCCGATCTTCTCGCCAATCTTACCTGTTTTGTCAATAACTGCTTCACCAATTTTCTGACCATCAACGGTCAGTTCTGCCAAAGCATCCAAATTAGCAGGATTATTTTCAACAGCAGTGTTTGCTATCGCGGTAGCAAAAGCAACAAATTCAGCATTTTTCGCTACGAAGTCAGTTTCGCAATTCAGTTCGATAATCACACCGCGTTTGCCATCAGCAGAAGTGCGTGCAATTACAACACCTTCGTTTGACTCACGATCCTGGCGGCTTGCAGCTACCTTAGCGCCTTTTTTCCTTAAAAAATCAATCGCAGCTTCAAAATCACCGTTTGTTTCGGTCAAAGCCTTCTTGCAATCCATCATACCTGCACCGGTTTGCTGGCGCAGTTTATTTACATCGGATGCACTAATTTGTACTAAAGACATATCTTTTGATTTGTTATACGTTATAAGTTATACGTTATACGTTATAGATTGACGTACAACCTATAACGTACTACGTACAACCAAAATATTATTCCTCTGTCTTTTCGGCAGCAGGTGCGGCCGGGGCCTCTGCTTCAGCAGCCACTTCGGCTACTCTTTTCCTTTTACCGCCTTCGGCAGGTGTGCCGGCAGCAGCAGGTGCAGCGGGAGCTTCAGTTTTTGCAGTATCGGCTTTAGCTTTTGCAGCTGCTGCTTCTTTTTCTGCTTCATCTTCTTTCTCGCGTTTGCGTTCGTCCAAACCTTCTTCTATCGCTTTGATGATAATACCGGTAACCAATGAAATTGATTTGGTAGCATCGTCATTCGCAGGAATTGGAAAATCGATGTTCGACGGGTCAGAGTTGGTATCAACCATCGCGAAAGTCGGGATGTTTAATTTCAATGCTTCTGAAACCGCGATATGCTCTTTCTTCACGTCGATCAGGAACAAAGCAGCCGGTAAACGGTTTAAGTCCGCGATACCACCTAACAATGATTCTAATTTAATACGCTCGCGCTGTATCATCAGTCTTTCTTTTTTAGAAAGGTTGCTGTAAGTACCGTCTTTAGTCAATTTATCGATGTTTGACATCTTTTTGATCGACTTGCGAACAGTTGCGAAGTTGGTTAACATACCACCTAACCAGCGTTCGGTTACGAAAGGCATGTTTACTCCTTTTGCATATTCGGCTACGATATCTTTCGCTTGTTTCTTTGTAGCTACGAATAATACCTTACGGCCTGATTTTACAATTTGTTTTATAGCTGCAGCAGCTTCTTCAACCTTAGTTAAGGTTTTGTTTAAATCGATAATGTGGATACCGTTGCGCTCCATGAAAATGTACTGTGACATTTTCGGGTCCCATTTGCGGGTAAGGTGACCAAAGTGTACACCTGCATCCAGTAAATCCTGATATGTTGTTCTTGCCATTGTTGTTTCCTCCTTTGATTAACGTTTACTGAATTGGAATCTCTTGCGTGCTTTCTTGCGTCCTGGTTTTTTACGCTCAACCATACGGTCGTCACGGGTCATTAACCCTTTAGCGCGTAATGCAGGTTTCTTTTCAGCATCAAGTTCAACAATAGCTTTAGCGATCGCTAAACGAACAGCTTCTGCCTGTCCTTTTACACCACCACCTGCAACATTTACCAAAACATCAAATTTACCGGTAGAGCCAGAAACTTCGGTCGACTGGGTAACGATGTATTGTAAAGGCAAGGTAGGGAAGTACTCTTTGTAATCTTTACCGTTTACGGTAATGGCGCCGTTGCCATCTTTCAAATAGATGCGGGCAACTGCGGTTTTTCTTCTGCCTGAAGTGTTAGTTGTTGGCATTTTCTTTCTCCTTTAAATAAATGATTAAATGGCTTTAGGGTTTTGAGCTTGATGCGGGTGCTCGGCTCCGGCATAAACATGCAGGTTGCCAAATAAGGCGCGGCCCAAACGATTTTTAGGTAACATACCACGAACGGCTTTTTCAACCACTCTTGTAGGATGCTTTGCCATTAACTCCTTAGGAGAAATGAAACGCTGACCCCCAGGATAACCTGTGTATGAAACATACTGCTTTTCGGCGAATTTGTTTCCGGTCAACTTTACCTTGTCTGCATTGATAACTATTACATTATCACCACAGTCTACGTTCGGGGTGAACCCTGGCTTGTGTTTTCCCCTAATGATCATAGCGATCTTAGAAGACAAGCGCCCCAAAATCTCGCCTTGAGCGTCAACAACAACCCATTCTTTGTTAACGGTCTTTTTATTGGCTGAGACAGTTTTGTAACTTAACGTATTCACTTGCTTTAAATTAAATTAATTAAACGTTTTCTATACCCCGTAATTTCGGGACTGCAAAGATACAGCAAAATATTTATTAGGCAAATGGTTTTTGAGGAAATTTAAATACCCGCTTACGATTGGTTTTGTAATACCCTCTCATTTCTTAATTTTGCAGCGAAATTTTATTCACAACAGTTTCAAAAGTCACAATTGATATATGATCATCATTCATAATTACCCCGAATTTGAATCGTACCTTGGCAAGGAACTTGGTGTATCCGGCTGGCATACCATTACCCAGGAGCAGGTCGACCAGTTTGCCGATGCCACGATCGATCATCAATGGATACATACCGATCCCGAAAAGGCTAAAAATGAGGGTCCCTTTGGAGGAACCATTGCTCATGGCTACCTCACCATGTCCCTGCTACCCTACTTTTGGCACCAGATAGCCGATGTGCAAAATCTTAAGATGCAGATCAACTATGGTATCGAAAACTTCAAATTCGGGCAGGCTGTGCTGGTAGGCAGCCGGGTAAGATTGAAAGCGAAACTTCCGGCCATTATCAATTTAAGAGGGATTACAAAAGCGACTATCGCCGTCGAAATGGAAATTGAGGGCCAAACAAAACCCGCTTACACGGGCGAGGTGGTTTTCCTTTATCATTTTAACGCATAGGTAAAGGCGTTTTTTAGCCAATTGATTTGTAAACTGTTTGATATTCTTATCTTTATCAAAAGTTAAACCTTATCAAATCAACATCATGGCAAATTCCACCTTTATCCTGCGTGCTGAACTCATTAACGCAGACGACGACGATTACACCCTTTTACATGAAAAATTAGCTGCAATATCCTTTTTTCGCGTCATGGCCGGTACAATGTGGCTCGACCTGCCGACGGGAACTTATGTGACCAACACTGCTAATAACCTGACCCTGGCCCAGGATGCCAACAAGGTAAACAACGCGGTTACAGCCCTTCTTTTTAATTTCATCAAGCAAAAACCACTGAATGACCATGGAGTTGCCAAAGATTACTGTTATATCCTGAGCAAATTTGACTTTGGGGGATTAAAGCTGAATTTTAACACAGACCCAAGTAAAATACCTTCGTAAAAAGGGCCATCCAAATTTTACAATCGCTCCACAAGCCCTTCCGTATTTTTGTGTTTTTATTGATCTATGAACACAAAACAAATCCGCCTGAGCGTATTGGACCAGTCGCCTGTACGTAAAGGCGTTACCGCCGAACAGGCTGTTAAAGAAACTATCGAATTAGCTAAGTATACCGACCAATTGGGTTACACTCGCTTTTGGATATCCGAACACCATAATACGGGTAGTCTTGCAGGTTCAACACCCGAAGTGCTGCTGGCCTATTTGGGCAGTCAAACCAAAAATATCCGTATTGGTTCGGGTGGTATCATGATGCCGAACCATAGCACGCTGAAAGTTGCCGAGAACTTCAGGATGCTGGAAGCTTTGTTCCCTGGTCGGGTTGATTTAGGTATGGGTCGCGCGCCCGGTACCGACAGGCTTACTGCTTCGATACTTAATCCGTCCAACCAATTCAGCGAACAGGAATTTATCAATCAATTATACGATCTGCTCAACTATTTTCACGATCGCGGCGACCTGGGCACACCGCAATCAAAAATAAGGGCGATTCCTCAAATACAAACCGTCCCGGATATATGGCTGCTGAGTTCCAGCGGCGAGAGTGGTTTATTTGCGGCACATTTTGGCATGGGGCTTTCATTCGCGCATTTTATCAATCCTATCGGCGGGCCGCAAGCTGTTGCCGCTTATCGCGAACGGTTTAAGCCATCAGAAGACCAGGCCGAACCTGCCGCCAGCGTGGCTATTTTTGTTTTTTGTTCTGAAGATGAAGAAAAAATCAAACGGCACCAGGCCGTAATGGATTTTCGTTTTAACCAGTTTGAACAAGGGAAAGGCATTGTGCCGATAGCTTACGAGGATATAAAAGATGTTACCTACACCTTAAACGAGCAGGAACGCATTATGCATAATCGGAAAAGGGTCATCACAGGGACGCCGTCGCAAATGAAAGTAAAACTAACTCAACTGGCAGCGGAATATGATGTGGATGAGATTATCGCAGTAACTATAACGGAGAGTTTTGACGACCGGCTGGAATCCTATCGTTTGCTGGCGCGTATCATGGATTAAAATCCATGGTTACAAAATTTCCGGAGCCGATGGCTCTCCTCGCAAGAGGCGTAGCCTCGCCCATCTTGTAACAACGGATTTCAATCCGTTGTTATTCAAGCGACGGCAAAATCATCGCGCAAATGTCATAATCAAACACCCTTTAAAACAAAGCTTTCCGCTTTAGTCTTTCAGCTTTAAGCTTTTACTATATTTGCCCCATTATTTAAAGATATCATGAGTGTTTCTTCATTGGCCCAAAACTTAAGAGGCTCCGAAATTATAAAGATCGCAGGCGAGATAAACGAACTGAAAAGACAGGGGCAGGATATTGCCAACCTAACTATCGGCGATTTTGATGCCAACATCTACCCTATTCCCGCTCCGCTTAAGCAGGGTATTGTTGAGGCCTACAATGCCAATCAAACCAATTATCCGCCTGCTGATGGGATGCTTAGCTTGCGCGAAAGTGTATCCGGTTTTATCAAAAGCCGCTATAATTTGGATTATGCATCTAACCAGATATTAATTTCTGGTGGTTCAAGGCCGCTCATCTATTCGATATACCTTGCCGTGGTTAATCCCGGCGAAAGGGTTGTTTTCCCGGCTCCATCATGGAACAATAACCATTACTGCGATTTGCTTAAAGCGGAAGCCGTGATCGTTCAAACCCAACCCGAACATAATTTTATGCCCACTGCCGATGAGATCCGTCCGCATTTAAAGGGGGCCGCATTATTGTCCTTATGTTCGCCATTGAACCCGACCGGGACGATGTTCAGCAAAAAGGACCTGGAAGAAATATGCGACCTGGTTATAGCCGAAAACAAAACCCGCAAGGCTGGCGAAAAACCATTGTACATGTTGTACGACCAGATCTATTCGCAATTAACTTTTGGCCAGCATGTCCATTTTAACCCGGTTACATTACGTCCGGAACTAAAGGACTACGTGATATTTGTAGACGGCGCATCCAAATGCTTTGCATCTACCGGCGTTCGCGTGGGATGGGGTTTCGGACCAACCGGCATTATCAATAACATGAAAGCCATTGTTGGCCACATGGGCGCATGGTCGCCAAAAGCTGAGCAGGTTGCGATGGCTAAATTCCTGCAACAGGAAGGTGAAGTAAACAGCTACCTCAGCTGGATAAAATCGAACATACAAGCCAGTCTGAATACCCTGCACGAAGGTTTTCAGCAACTAAAGGCCGAAGGTTTTAAAGTGGATTCCATCGAACCCATGGGCGCTATTTATTTAACGGTTAAGGTTGATTACGCCGGCAAAACCACACCTGATGGCGACCTGCTGAAAAACTCTACTGATATTAACTTCTACCTCATCAAAGAAGCAAAAGTGGCCCTGGTGCCATTCTCGGCTTTTGGTACGGATGATGACGTAAACTGGTTCAGGGCATCGGTTGGTGCAAGTACTTTGCAGGGTATCCAGAATTTGATACCGAGGATTAAGGCAGCGCTGGTGAAGCTGAAGTAGGTTGGACGTTATCCGTTTGACGTTGTACGTTTAACCCCTTTCGTTCCCCCACCATGTCATTTCGACGAGGTACGAGGAGAAATCTTAAACGCGTATGCTCGCCGCGAGTTCAAGATTTCTCGCATGCGCTCGAAATGACATGGTCTGTTGATCCGCGTTTCACTTATTTCACCGTTTCACACCAGCAATGACTGAAATTGGTGAAAGGCAAAGGAGAAAGGTTTTTCCGCCACGCGCCAACCGCCTTGCGCTGCGCAACTAATCACAAAAAACTCAAAACAAACTATTACCTTTAAATCCCGGCAAGGCATGCCGAATTATTAACCTGGTAGTATAAAATTATTCTCATCATGAACCAAATCAACGCTTTCGGCAATACGTGCCTGGCACGTATTACGCCCCTATTTTTCATACTCAGTTTGTTTTTTGTAACCACAGTGCAAGCGCAGCAAACCAAAGACCCCGATGTAATAGGCCGATGGGACCTTACGGTTGAAAAAGGCGGCAAAAGTCTGCCTTCGTGGCTTGAAGTGCAAAAATCGGGTACGCATACGCTTATCGGGCGTTTTTGTTATGCTTTTGGCAGCGCCAGGCCCGTCTCGCAGGTGATGGTAAACGGCGGCAAATTCAGCTTCTCCATCCCACCGCAATGGGAAGAAGGCACGCGCAATATGGATTTTGAGTTCGAGGCGAACGGTGACGCTATCCACGGCACCATGGTTTACACTGACGGGCAAACTTACAACTGGACCGGCGTGCGTGCGCCTACACTGGAGCGCGGCAAACCAGTGGTTTGGGGTAAGCCTATCCGCCTGTTTGATGGCAAGGATACCAAAGGCTGGCATACCGATGGCAACAACCAGTGGGTGGTGGAAAACGGCATTTTAAGAAGCAAGAAATCAGGCGCCAACCTGATCAGCGATAAAACCTTTACCGATTTTAAACTGCATATTGAGTTTAGATACCAGCAGGGCAGCAACAGCGGTGTTTACCTGCGCGGCCGTTACGAAACGCAGATCATTGATACCAAAAGCGGCGAACCGGAGCCCCTTGCCAACCAGTTTAGCGCTATTTATGGTTTCCTGCAGCCCAACAAGATGATGGCAAAGGACCCGGGGCAATGGCAGTCGTACGATATTACGCTGGTGGGCCGTACCGTTACCGTGGTGGCTAATGGCCGCAAGGTTATCAGCGACGCGATCATACCAGGCATTACGGGCGGGGCCATTAACAGCAAAGAAGGCGAACCGGGCCCTGTATTCATACAAGGCGATCACGGCCCCATCGATTACCGCAATATTGTGATCACGCCGGCGCAGTAGGGAAATAGGTGAATGGTCAATGGTGAGTTGTGAATGGTGAAACATTATACCACAACAACTTAAAATCATTACCTTAGATAAACCTTAGTCCAATGAAACTTAAGCTAAAATTTAATGCCTCTGCCACGACAACCCTGGATCCTCATGCAATCATCATAAAGACACAGCTTGCGGTACTGGAAAAAAAATATACTATTGAATCTATTACCGATAGCTCGGTATCATTTAAAGACGCCCCCTTAAATTTTCAAGCTAACCTCAGCATCAGGATGTTCGATGAGGGGGAGTTTGTGATCAGCGACACTTCCGATACTGAAAAACTTTTGACTTTGAATTACCGATACAATTTACTGCCCATTATTCTTATTTGCATCTTCCTTTCAATCTTTTTAAAATATGAGCATCAGGAATGGGGCATAGCTGCTATGTTGGTATTTTATGCTATTGCGATTCCCATGGACATTAGCAGTTCAAAACGTAAAGCGGCGGACCTGGTTACAGGTATTGCGGGCTGATGCATCAGCCTTTCACTCATTTAAGGTTTCACATCTGCAACAACTGAAATTGGCGAAATGCGCATCACAACAACCTAAAATCATTATCTTAGATAAACCTTAATCCAATGAATTTTAGGCTGAACTTTCATACTTCTGCGACAACGACCTTAGAACCTTATGAGATCAGGGCAAGAATTCAGCTTGAATTAAAAGACAAAAAATACAACGTTGAATCGGTTACTGATAAGTCGGTATTATTTAAGGACAACCCCTGGCGCTTACGATCAAACTGGAGTCCTTATATGTTAGATGGAGGAGAATTTGTGATAAGCGATGACCATGATAATGGGGAGCTTTTAACCCTCAATTATTATTGGAGTTATTTACCATTCCTGTTGATATTCTCATTTATGACGATAACATTGATGCTTGAGAAGGCATATGACGGAATATGGTTTTTTGGCGTTTTTTACACCATTGTTGTGCCTATCGATATTATACGATCAAAAAACAAAGCAAGTGAACTGATTGCAGCAATTTTACACACAGATATATAATTCCCCCATTAACAAATCACCAGTCAACCAGTTACAGATTAACGAAAAACTCATAACTTCGCAGCTTTGAATTTAAAATTAAGCACATCATGAGATCATTTTTCATAGCGTTTGTAATCGTAGCAGCGTCATTTGCTGCTAATGCACAAACCGCACCTACTACCGCGCCGGCTACGACCGCACCGGCTGCAACAACTACTGATGAAAAGCCAATCATCGTTTTTGTTAATGCAGATACCTTGCTGAGTAATTACGATTACTATAAAGCCGAAAAAGCAAAAATGGTTACCCTGTCGCAAAAGGCACAGGCAGAAATTAACGCCAAAGGCGATGCTTTTCAAAAGGAGGTGGCTGCTTACCAGAAGGGTGCTAACGCATTAACCCCGGTTCAAAAAGCCGCTACAGAAAAGCGACTTGCAAAAAAACAACAGGACCTGCAGGCGCTTAGTCAGAATACAGGCAAACAGTTGCAGGATATTGAAGCATCTGAAAATGCCACGCTATACGAGCGCATCAACACTTTCCTTAAAACTTACACCAAAACCAAAGGCTATAAAATTGTACTGACTTATTCCAAATCGAGCCCATCGATGCTTTATGGCGACGATAGCCTGGATGTAACCAAAGAAGTACTGGCCGGACTTAACGCTGAGTATAAAGCAGGGCAGAAGTAACGTTATACGTTTGACGTAGTACGTTATACGTTTTATCCGGTGTGTGCAATAATTTTATTGGGCCGTTCGTTAATTTGGTGTTTTTCAACCATTAACAACCTTTTTCCCTCGCAAATTGAAGAAATACGCGGTCATTTTTCTCATGCTGTTCATTTGTTCTGGCTGCGCTATGATCAGCAAGCAATATTATTATGTGCCCTCCGTGCCGCATCAAACCTATAAAACCCGGTTTGCACATTCTGATTTCAAGATGATCTTTAACAAGATCAGGGTTTCGGGTAAGGGCGGCGATAGCATCGGTTCCATAGCGGTGAGTAACGGCATAGGTCACCCACTTATGATGGGCCCGATTATCTTCCCGGTAATACCCGTGGGTGGCTTCTTCGAAAAGATAGATAGTAAGTTTATACTGGAATTGACCGTCAATAGCAATGAGGGCTATTTTATGCCTATGGCTATTGACAGTATTGATTATAAAAGCATACGGGATTCGCTGAGGATAAGAAAATTCAGTACCAGGCGCGAATTGAATGGCAGCCAATGCTATATGATCGTTAGTGACACTTCAAAAGTTCCGCTTAAAACCAGCGAGTTTTTTATGGGCTATAAGAATTTGCATAGTTATTGGATGACGTCAGATATCAAATTTAGAAAAGTAAAAACGATGAGACTGGTTACCGGTAATGCCTTGCTCGACAGCACGCTTAAAAATGTGACTTTCAAACGCAAATCGCGCATTAAATTCGACTTGATAGGACCGGGATATTAGGCTGGACGTATTACGTTGTACGTTTAAAACACACAGTCAAAAAAAACGTACCACGTCGAACGTATAACGTTCAGACCGCATCTCATTTTCCCCTATCCGTTCGCCTTCACTAAAGCGGGGCTAACGGTATTGTGATAAATATTGTAGCCCAACTTTGGATTGATTTTGCTGGTCGTTTTACTTATGATCAATTTCTTCAAAAAGCCGGGCAATATTTTGTCCATGAAGAGAAACCAGCGATTTAGCAATCCGGGCACTATCACTTTTTTTCTTCTCAATAAACCATCAATTGCAAGCGGGGCCACATCTTCGGGGTCCATAATAGAAAGACGATTCATTAACGGACTGGATTTGTTTGTCAGTATCGAACCGATTGAAGTATTCATGCCGCCAGGGCATAACACACTTACATGGATATTCAGCCGTTTTAATTCTTTTTGTAAACTCCTGGAGAAAGAGTAGATAAATGATTTGGTTCCGCAATAAACCTGCTTCTTAGGCAAATGAAAAAAGCCAGCCATGCTGCCTGTATTCAATATGTAAGACGGAGTATTTTCTTCCAGAATATGTATAAACAAACGGGTGATCAAGGTCGTCGCTAAAACGTTTAACTTAATAATACTGGCATATTGTTCGGCAGATTCATCTTCAAACCAGGCTGTACCACCGATTCCTGCATTATTGATAAGCATATTGATGTGAAATCCTTGTTGTTCTATCTCTTCAAAGAGCCGGTAACAATTCATTTCATCGGACAGATCACTGGCAAAAACCTCTACTTCCACGGCAAAGGTTCTTTCCAAAAAATCGCCCAGGGCAGGCAGCGTCTCACCTGCCAATGCCACCAGTATCAGGTTAAAACCTCTTGAGGCACATTCTATCGCCAATCTTTTTCCAAGTCCTTCGCTGGCGCCGGTTATGAGCGTATATATTTTATTTTCCATGATGAATAGTGTTTACGTAATCAATAGTTTGCTTTAATCCAACATTAAAGGGGGTAATAGAATAAGATAGCTGTCGTATAGCTTTATCGTTGGAAAAAGTTGCGTCTAAGAAAAATCTTTTGGCAGCGGCCGGGGTAATCAACGGTTCCAGGCCGCTTATTTTATTCCTTATGAGTTCTAGATAACCCAAAAGCTGCATGGTATTAAGTGATAATGGGATCAATCGTATCTTTTTTACCTGGCTTTTTAAAATGCGCAGTACTTCTTCATAAGCAACGTTTTCCCCGCCAAGTATGTATCTTTCGCCACTGATGCCCCATTGCATTGCCTTGATATGGCCGTCAACCACATCATCAATAAATGCATAATTTGATACTACACTTTTGCCACCCGGCACAAAAACGACCTTGCCTTTCATTCCATCCAAAAGCATACGGCAAAAAGCGTTGCTATGGCTCAGTAAACCGGGCCCGTATACCCGTGTGGGATTAACAATTACACTAAACAGTCCATTTTGGGCAAACTCCTTCACCTGGTATTCTGCCAATTGCTTTGACAGGTCGTAATCACTCCGAAAACTTATCATTCTTGGATCCTTTTCGCAGATCAGCGAGTTGAACGACGGGCCAAAAACAGCAGCGCTTGATGTATAAACCAACTTACGGACACCTGCATTTAACGCTTCCCAGAAAACATTTTTTGTGCCGTTTACATTTATTTCATAAAAAACTGAGGGGTCCTTTGCCCAAAGTTTAGCGTACCCGGCTGTATGATAAACCTGCTCACAACCTTTAATGGCCTCACGTATTGTTTCGGGCGCGGTGATATCGCCATAAAATACTTTAATGTTCGGGTCGTTAAACAACGCTGCATCGCTTTGATGGCGTATAAGAACGTTTACCGTATGGCCGCTGTTAGCCAGTTTCCTGGTGAGCTGATGGCCAATGTACCCTGTGGCCCCTGTTACGAGTATCTTTTTCATGACTGATAATGTTTAAGTGGGTTGGCAACTTTCTTCAGAATATATCCTTCGTGCGAAAACGAAAGCGTAGTATGCAGGATCACAGCAGGCAGAACGCTATGAAACCATATCGTAAGAAGACATAGAATAACTCCAAAAAGCGGGCAAAAGATGATCTCTTCTTTTTCCGAAAAAAAATGGAGCAGAGTATAAAGCGCTATGTTCAATAAAATGGCCCATTTTATATCCAGGTAATACATGCCGACAGCCAATAGGATCCCACGGAAGAAAAATTCATAGGAAATGAGGAAAAGGATTCGGATCGGTAAATAAATCACAAGTGACTTTGCATCTTTTAAATCATTTGTTCCGGGCAGTTTTTGGGCAGCGTTAACTGCAGTTTTCCTGCCTGCATAAGCTGTAAGCAAAACCAGGGCAGTTAATGCCAACCATTTTTGCACGCTGACAGTTAATGTCCCTGTTAAGAAAACAGCTTCCTGTTTATCCAGGGAAATTAAAGGCAATCCCATCAGGATAATACCTCCCACATGCAGGTAGTTGAGCCTTTTTAAATCATGGCAAAAGCCGGATTTCCGACACAGCTTGTGAGTTTTGCTTAAATAGTTGATCCAGCTCCCAGTAAAATAGCCACAGTAGCCTGTTATCAACGCGATGATGACGAATGCTGACATGGCTCAGGAATTATTGATTAGTGAAAAAGTGATCTTATAAAATGAGTGAACGACCTCCACTTTAGTGCAAATCCCCTTACTGTAGTAGTAACAGTTGTAGTTACCATCTGGCAGCATTACCTTATATGTATGTTCGCCAAGCTTGATCACGGAGATCAATTGCTTATAGGTATCACTATAAAGCGTTGCATTATTTGCGGGTTCGTTATAATAAAGGCCCAAAAAACAACCGGTGATAGGATAGTTACTTAACTTATTGGTTTCATTTTCTTTTTTGTCTACAATAACGTAATTGCCACCACTTAGCTGTGTTTGATTATTGGTTTTAATACGTCCGTTTACTTTCCTGTAAACAGAGCTGTATTGCAAAATCCCATCTTTAAAAAATGACTCTTCATTATCATCGACACTAATTGAAAAAATGAACCGCGTCCTTACCTTGCTTTCTACTTTGTATAAAACTGTATTGTCAACTATGTTTCGCGAATAATTTAAAACGCCAATTTTAGTGCCCCCTTTTAATATCGCATACTGGAGGC
>Ga0207116_10076_pt1 | contig 26313 bp, 31 predicted proteins | sample Alteio_BWMinHeat_44_FD_153550 | JGI IMG/M metagenome (GOLD analysis project Ga0207116, IMG submission 153550) | Enriched cells from forest soil in Barre Woods Harvard Forest LTER site, Petersham, Massachusetts, United States -... | ecosystem: Environmental > Terrestrial > Soil > Temperate forest >... | reverse complement strand
AATTTTTTCACCTCTGGCAGAGAACGCTGCCATGAAATGTTTGATGGGCGTGACGAACTTTGTGTTGGATGTCCGATGCCAAGCGCTGTTCTTGCAATGGAGCCGGCTTCAAATATAGTTCGAACTTCAAAGAATAAAACATTTCGCGTGCACAGTTATCCCGTTGTTATTGATAAACAAGATCAAGAAAGAGTCGTTCGTGTTGTCAATCACTACACTGATTTGAGTCACGAACGTGAACTTTATATGAAATTGGTACAGTCAGAAAAATTGGCGGCGGTGGGTTTGCTTGCGGGCAATATTGCTCATGAATTAAATAATCCATTGTCGGGCATTCGTGCTCTTACTCAAATCCTTCAAAGTGAAATGGATGTAACCAATCCGCACACGACCGATCTTTCTGAAATTGAAAAAGCTGCGATACGGTGTCAAAATATTATTGAGAACTTGCTCAATTTCAGCGAACCGACGAGCGATAAACTAGAAGATATAGCCATTAACGATCTCATCGATAGTACTCTTCCTCTTTTGAAGACAGCTTTGCGAACTCAGAATTTACAGACTTTTTACCAATCGAATTTACCACGGGCCATGGTTCAACCAGCCCAGTTGCAGCAGGTCATTTTCAATCTCATCAATAATGCTTGTCAGGCCATGGTATCAGGCGGGACGCTGACCTTGAAGACATGGGCCAAAGGATCCTATGTGTGTTTTTCAATTACAGACACAGGTCCAGGAATTCCCACCGAACTTCATCAGCGAATATTTGAGCCCTTTTTCACTACTAAAGAAGTGGGAATGGGCACAGGTCTTGGTCTTTCTGTTAGTCGCAGTATCGTAGAGCGATTTGGTGGGCATCTTTTACTTTCTAGCGCGATGGGCCAAGGGAGTTCCTTTACCGTCGAACTTCCTTCTGGCAAAATCGAGTGAGATGAAAGTTCTTGTTGTTGATGATGAGGTTATAGTGGCGCGCGCTCTTACAAGGGCTTTTGAATCAAAAGGACACGAAGTCACTGTTGCGCACACCGGAGAAGAAGGTCTTGAAAAATGGATCGAAACGATGCCGGATGCCATCATTCTCGATGTGGTTATGCCCGGTCTAACGGGCCCGCAGGTTATTGAAGAATATAGAAAGAGAAAAGGAAAAGATGTTCATTCAACCCGTGTCGTACTCATGACAGCACATTCGGGGATAAAAGGAAGAGGGCCAGCTCTTGAACTTGGCGCTGACGATTTTATTCAAAAACCATTTGAAAATATATTCATGCTTGTGACACAAATTGAAAAATTGGTTGGAACCCTACAATGAGCAAAACTCAAAAAGTTTACCCTATTCAGTGCCAGCTGACATCGGCTGAAGGGGCTCTCTCAGTCACCATTGTTAAGATGGGGCACACGGGCTTTCTCATCAATAGTCTTGAAAAAACGATGAAGGTGAATGCTGCTTTTACCGCAACTTTCACGTTGCCCATTAAAAATATCTTTATTGAAACAAAAGTAACTGTGTTTAAGACATATGACGAATTCAAGGGGACTCACGGTCTTGTAAACCCAGGGAATCATGTCGCCGAAATGGTTTTCCAGACCCCCAGCTCCGACGTTCGAAAAGCCCTCGTAAGTTTTTTTGCGTATCTTTCGGCATCACAAGTCAAAGTTTAAAATCTGAACAACCTGTGTTGAATGAAAGAACGACTATCGGGCAAAGCTAGAGGAGGGTTGTATTTCGACAACTCCCAAATATTTGTATTTCACGGTACATGATTTAATTTGAAACCAATATCCAGTCGGCCAAATGCCAGAATCATCGTAGTCGGCTTGGATTGAGACTACTATAACATTGTTGCTTGCGGTTTTAACACCTCGTACCTCATTAGGATGGGAATTCGTCGAGACCGCGACGAAATAACGTCGACTCACTTGGTGGTGGAAGGATCCGAGATCACCAGTTGCGCGATTACCTTCTTTGTCGGGGGGGTCAGCAAATACAACTGTCTCTCTATCGTATCCCAAATTCCGAGAAGCCGAGCCATGCACTGATTCTGGAAGGAGCCTTGCGACGTCGGCTTGAAAGGTAGCAGAACCCTCCATGTGATAAACATCTGCACCAACCCAGCCACCCTCTAGCTGGGCATCCGGGCAAGGCATCGACTCAACTTGCGCCGGAGTTCGTTTGAATTTACCCATATGTAATTCTTCAAAATTTGAAGCAGTCTGCTCTGATTTGGGAGCGCTAGAGCAGCCTACTAGGATAAAGCAGGTAACTGCGATAATTTTTTTCATGGGATCTCCTTAGTACTTTTAGAATAGCAGTTTCTATTCTTCTCTTCGATGGAGAAAAAGTAATTTTGGACCTTGGTCTAAACCAATGTCTCGCTGTAATTTCGGGCTCACGAATTCGACGGAAAGCCGACTTCACAGCACCGACTTAAGATCGTCATTGCAATTTTTTACCATAACATGGGATAGGAGGTGCTCAACGCCCAGTATTCTTGATATTTCTTGAAGTTTGATTCCATCTGGAGGCACAGATAGCATATATTTTTTTAAGCTCGGATTTTGTGTATGAATAGAGAGAATTAACTTCGCCAAGAACTCTGTCGCGAACTCAAGAGGGCCAATATCAAAGGAACCATTAAGAATGCGCAATTGAATAGTTCCATGCTCGCTCAAACTACCAGAAATATCCACGTAACCATATCCGGCTGCCAAAGGCAGTTTATCGGCTATCTCTTCAATTTTTCCAAATGAAGGATTGTTTATTAAATCTTCTCCGCGGTATTTTTGATTTAGTACGTATTTTGAATGTGCTGAGCTGATGGGACCAGCGTAGTGTTCTAGTCTTTCCTCATGAGGCCTAAAAACGCGGAAAAAATCTTTTTGTATTACGTGAAAAATATCATTTAATAAAATAAGCTCTCCGCTACTTACATTTTCGCTTGGAAAGCCGACATGAACGTGAATACTGCTAGTCTTTGTAAACCTAAATCCTGATTTTCTCAGAATTTCAAGCAAAGCTATAGCCTTTGACCGGTAATTATTCTTTAGCATTGCGGGAGTATTAATTTCGACGTCTGTCCCTCCAGGTGGCGGGTCTATTGTGTCGTCACGATCAACTAGAAAATAAGAACCCATTTTTAATTCAACCTTCATGAAGGTTGGTAAACCGTTCATAGCTTTTATTTCACCAAAATATTCCTGAATATATGGAACCAATTTTTCCGCAAAATCGGCGCGGGTAAATTGATCGTCAATGTACCCTTCTATTTCAAAACCCACTGTCATGGAATTTTCTAGGACAGAACTCGGCTGGTACTGCGCAAAAGCTTTCTCAAAAGAGATATTTTCTTTATCAATTTTCATAAACGAATTCTTTTGCAGTTTTATAGGATCATATGCCAGTGACGACCTTGTGAAAAATATCGCTGGGCATGTAAGAATCACTAATATCAGGATGTTTAGTATCATAAGTGATCCGAAATGGATTTTAGGTTAAAATCAAAAAGTATCTTACCCGATTTGTCCCGAATCCTACGAATCCACTCCGGATGAATAACAAAAGGAACGAATGACTCATTTTTTCCAAGATAAAGAGGATTGTTGCTAGCGTAGTAAACACATTCCTGAGGGATAGTATATTCAAATATGAAATTCCCCCATTGCGCTGCACTTTTTAAAGAGGCAGATCTGCCTATAAGAAAAGTAGAGCTACCAGTCTTCCGATTGATTATCTGGTGCCCGAACTCACTGGATCGTTCACTAAATGCGAGGGATGTACCCCTCGCAATCGCCGGTACACAGGTGACCAAACAATAGACGGTGGAAGCCAGTATAATGGTGCCACGGCTCCACCTTTTAGACCTGATATCCATATCTTAAGTAATATTGCAATGTGTATGCCTTTTTCAGAAAGGCTACTTTGTGGTAGCAAAGTTTGGATTAAAAAGCGCAGTACTTTACAAAAAAATTGAAGAGCCGAGACTTTTGAAAAATGCCAAAATCAACCAATTCGATGGAGAATTAGAAATCAAATTTGAATCTTTTATCGAAAACAAAGGCATACTTGGCATTCGAGAACCCTGTTCAATACATTTTATTGCGTTCACAAAGATCATGCTTGGGGCAAGATGGCTTCGGCCTCGATTTCTACCAACATGTCGGGGTGAATAAGGGCCGTTACGCCAACCATGCTCGTTGTCGGTTTGATCTCAGAAAAATATTCGCTGTGGGCGCGACCGACGGATTCGTTATCCTTTTGAATATTGGTCAAATACATTCGGGTGCGCACGACATCCTCAAGTTTTGCTCCTGCTTGGCTTAGGGCGCTCTTAATTTTTTCAAGGGCCTCTTTTGCCTGAATATAAGCATCGCCTTTCTCGATGCTGCCGTCCTTTCTAACGCCTGTCGTACCTGAAACATGAACATGAGCGGCAACTTTGACGGCTCTCGAATATCCAATAATCTTTTCCCATTTCACTCCAGATGAAATATTTTTTCTTTCCATTATTTCTTCTCGCCCTTTGAAAAAGTTTGATATTGGCATTGGCTGTCGGTTGCACATTGGTCGTGATGACAAGGTTCAGAATGAATAATGATGTCGAGATGAGGTTTTTCTTTCAAAATATATTTTTGCACTTTGTGAGAAATGTCATGCACGTCCTGGAATTTCATGAGCCGACAGCTTAGTAATTCAATGTCCATGGCTGTTCTCCTGCCTGAACGCCGACTTCGAATTCGAGAGGCCCCCAATGCTTCTGGATAAAAATTTTTCAAAATAAGGATAATCTCTTTTTCAATGGCCGGGTCGGAATGATCCACAAGTTCTTTTACGGCTTCAATAATAATTTTAACGCCACCATAAAGAATAAAGAGACAAAGGATGAGAGTTAATATGGCGTCGACATTATGCATCTTCCAGATTCGCGCCGCTAAAAAACCGACAACGAGCAAAATATTACCTGCAAGATCGGTAAAGTAATGTAAACGATCTCCGGCAACGACGGATGAGCCAGTATTTTTCACGACGCGGCCCATGTAAAGCCAAAGTGCAAGGGTAATGAAGGTGCAAATGAGGGGGACGACAATGGTAATGTCTAAAGCGTGGGGTTCATGTTTCAGATCAAACCGGGTACTCGCTGCATAAGTAAGACCAATGGCAATTCCCAAGAGCAAAACTCCTTGGGCCAAGCTTGCCATAGATTCGATACGTGAGTGGCCATATGGGTGCTCTGCGTCGGCTGGTTCAAGGGACATTTTGAGAAGGACGTAGCCAACTCCAGACGCAATGGCGTCAAATATAGAATCGATGCCGCTTGCGATGAGAGAAAGTGATCCGCTCAAGACTCCCACGCCCAATTTGAGAATAGCCATCCCTACTGATACAGTGCTTGCAATTTGCGATGCGCGTAATTCCTCAGGCTGAGAAGATGCGATCTTGTTTAACATTTCGGACAAAAACTCCTGACAGAATAGCGGCGTCTACGATAGGATTCCGCCATGAGGATAATCTCAGGTAAATTTAAAGGGCACAAACTCGTCTCCTTTGATGAAGATCATATACGGCCAACTACAGACCGAGTCAAAGAAAGTCTATTTAATATCATTGCTCCATATTTAGAAAGTTCCAAGGTTTTAGATTTATATTCAGGAACGGGCAGTCTGGGGTTAGAGGCTTTTTCAAGAGGCGCTTTAAGCGTTGACATGGTTGAGGTCAGTGGAAAATCGATTCAGATCATCAAAAAGAATCTGATCAATCTAAAAATAAATGAAGGGGTCACCATTTACAAAGAAGAGGCTATTGGATACGTTACCGAGTACGAGGGACAACCCTATGATCTTATTTTTATCGACCCTCCTTTCCCCTCGAAAATCTGCGTTAAAACACTTGAGGCGACCGCAAAAAGTCAGGTTATAGATTCTGATTCAAGAGTTATCATCGAACATTCTAGACACGAACCTTTGGAAGAAGAAGTTCTCTCTTTGAGGCGCGTTGACAGCCGCAGCTATGGTGATAAACTCTTGGCGATTTACATGAAGAAGGAGTCGTGATGACGCAAACCATAAAAGCGGTGTATCCGGGAAGTTTTGATCCTCCGACCCTTGGTCACATTGATATCATCGAACGCGCACTCAAAATATTTGGGAATTTGACCGTTGTGGTGGCTCAAAGTTCTCGCAAAAATTCGTTGTTTAGCGCGAATGAGAGAAAAGCCCTTTTGCAAGAATCCCTTGTCGGATTAAAAAATGTAGCTGTTGATGTACACGATGGTCTTACGGTTGACTACATGAAGAAAAATAACGCTCAGGTCATCATTCGTGGTTTGCGCGCTATTTCTGATTTTGAATATGAACTTCAAATGGCTACGATGAATCGAAAACTTTATCCTGAAATTGAGACAATGATTATTATGTCGGGGGAAAAATTTTATTACATTGCGAGCAATACGGTTAAAGAAGTAGCGATGCACGGTGGGGATATTTCACAACTTGTTCCGAGACCTGTGGTCGATGCCGTAAAAAAGAAATTGAAACTTTAGAGGAGCTTATGCTTTCTGAGCGCGCGAAAAATCTCAAACCTTCTGCCACATTGGCTCTTAATGCAAAAGCGCAAGAATTAGCCAAAGCGGGCCGTGACGTTATCAGTTTTGCTGTTGGGGAACCTGATTGGGACACTTTTGATTACATTAAAAAAGCGGCACATGATGCGCTTGATGCTGGCTTTACAAAATATACACCGGCTTCGGGAATTTCCGATCTTAAATCCGCCGTTGTAGACAAAATCAAATCAGAACTTGGTTTGAGTTATGAGTCGAACCAATGCATGGTTGCGCTTGGGGCCAAGCAGGCGATTTTCAATGCCCTTCAAGTTTTGTGCAATCCGGGTGATGAAGTTATTGTGCCCGCCCCGTATTGGGTTAGTTATCCGACGATGATTGAATTGGCAGATGCAAAACCCGTCATACCAGTTTGTCCAAAAGAAACCCAATTCAAACTAACACCTGATTTGTTAAAACGAACTCTCACTGCAAAAACAAAAGCTATTATTTTGAATTCACCAAATAATCCGACAGGACAAGTTTATTCGATCCAAGAATTAAAAAATATTGCGGCTGTATTAGAGCTTACCGGTGTTTGGGTCATTAGCGATGATATCTATGATAAAATGATTTTCACAGGAGAGTCGATTGCTCCCCATATTGCCCAGCAAAGTGAAAAGTTAAGAAATCAAGTTCTGCTTGTGAATTCGGTGAGCAAAACATATAGCATGACGGGCTGGCGGCTCGGCTCTATTGTCGGGGACAAACGCGTGATAGACGCTTGCTCCAATTATCAAAGCCAAAGCGCAAGTTGCGCCGTTGGTTTCGCGCAAAAGGGCGCTGTAGCAGCTTTGAACGGACCCAATGATCAAGTGGGTAAGGCGATGGCAGAACTTGCCAATCGAAAACGGGCTGCCATGGAGGCCCTTCATGGAATTTCAAGCCTTGATGTTCTTGACCCCATGGGCGCATTTTATATTTGGGTGAATATTTCAAAATTATTTGGCAAAACTTCCCCCTCTCGCAAAGAGATCCATAATTCTACGGATTTTTCGACGGCTCTGCTTGAAGATCAAGGTGTTGCTGTTGTTCCAGGAATCGAGTTTGGCACAGAGGGCTTCATTCGCATGAGCTATACACTCGCCATGAAAAAAATGTTAGATGGCTTAGGTCGGCTGAAAAAATTTGTGGAGTCTTTAGAATGACTACGGCTTTATCCCATTTAATGAGCGGCAGTTGCCTCAAGAATGCTAAACGGTGTTGATGTTCTATAAATTTTTTGAAATTCAAAACCTGATTGACTGAAGAGGTTTTTGAAATCGCCCACACTTCTTTGTCGCCCCCCGCAACAGACCATCATCATTTGGAGATCAACGAGGGGCCCTGGCATGGTTGTGTTATTTGTAGGAACGATCATTTCGACAATGAGAAGTTTATTCCCATTCTGCATTGCTCTTCTGACATTACCCAAAATTTTGAGAGAACGCTCATCATCCCAGTCATGAAGAATGTCTTTAAGAATATACGCATCACATCCAGAAGGGATCGTCTCAAAAAAATTGCCCGACGTAAGAGATACGCGATTCAATAGCTCACTCTTCGAAAGAATAATTTTGGCTTGATCCAAAACGTATTTTTCGTCAAAAAGAATAGCCTTTAGAAATTTATGACGCACCAAGATTTCACCCAGAAGCGCTCCTTGCCCCCCCGCAACATCGCAAATTCTTTTTAATTGGCGAAAAGGGTAAGCTGATGCAATTGCGTGCGCGTTGTTTGAGGTCACGCTCACCATTGCATTTACAAATATTTTTCCTTCATTGGGATTTAATTTAAGCCAGTCCCACACCGGCATTTTATGCACATTTTCAAAGCCATTTTTTCCTGTTTTTAGAGTTTCGGAAATATTAGTCCAGGCGTCGACATTGGATTTTGATCCAAAATACTCGACAAAATCTTTCACGGATTCCGGGGAATGAGCTAAAAGAGTGCGTGAAAATCGATTGTTTTCAAATTTTTCATCAGGCCTGAGGCGAAACATGCCCGTGGTTGCAAGTCCCCTCATCACACGAAAAGTGGCATCAGTGTTCGTGCCCAATTTTTTGGCCAAGGCTTCGGCCGTTAAAGGTTCTGCCTCAAGAATATCAGCGATTTGTAATTTGGCGGCGGCATGCCGCAAAAAGGGTACGCTCATGGCCAATGTTTCCTTTAGGACTATAACCTGGGCTGGCAAAACAAAACGTGAAAGTTTAATCAAAAAACCATTTAGCCAAAAAAGAAATCTCGCCAAAATTTTGGGTGGAACTCTTCTCACCTTGTTCATTTCCGAAAATATGGCACATAAAAAGGGGCACTGCAATGAACTAGCCTGGGCTAGCCTAGGCTTAGGCCTAAGACCGAATTCATAGCCCTTCACTTCATTGCACAACTATGACAAGCCTCGTAAACTGGTGAGAGGAGGGTTCACGGATGGGCCTGCTTATACTTTTGCAAGTCGCGCTCGACTTGGGCTTTATAGCGATAGTAACGCTTTTACTCATCGAACGATCTAAATCAAAAACGGTGGAAGATCCGCGAATGAGTCGGGGACTTCAGCTTTTAACCAGCAAGATCGCCATTCTTGAAGATCTTATGGACAGAAGTGAAACAATAGGGAGGCAACTTACCCAGCTCATTGATTCTAAACAACAAGATGTGCATGAGCGCATCGAAGAAGTCGAAGTTCATCTACATAAAATACAAAGGGCCACAGAAAAATCTCAAGAAGTGGCGCGTATTTTTCAAGATCGAATTCCTCATCAAGAAATTATTGAAAGACAGACAACAGTCAAATATTTGCAGGCTGCCAAAATGGCACATCAAGGATTTTCCATTGATGATATCGCAAAACAACTGGATATTCCCCGTGGGGAATTAGAACTTATTGTGAAGGTCAATCGTGACCGTCTCCTCAATGACAAAGATCCCCAGTGGGCTCCCGTGCAAGAACCAAATCCCGCAGCATTTCGTGCCGAAAATGAGGTTCAGGTGGCCCCGTCGCCAGCACCCATTGCAAAGAAGCAAGAAGACGCGATCAGGCCCGTCATCTTCAAACGTATTTCGGTCACAGATGACTTGGGGTGAAATGAAGCCACACTTACGCAGTCTCAGAATAGGTCAAAAAATCTGGGCGCTCGTGGAAGAGGTGATGGCCCAAAACGAAGTCGTCATTAATTTTGGTGGAGATCTTGTTCGCGTCCTCAATATGTCCAGCCGTATTCTGCGTGCGGGCCAGCGAGTCCTTTTAGAAGTACAAACCATCCAACCCCTTCAACTCAAACTTGTTTCCAGGTCTCAACGACCGACAGCTCGAAACCTTGATGTAACTGCTTAGGTACCAGGTTCCTTTTTCTTAAGCGGCGCATAAAAAAATTTGTTTCGACGGAAAAAAGGAACGGCGTACCTATTTTCCTATTTTAATTCGCAGCGAAACTTTTATGCTTTTGGAAGAAACTTGAATTGTTGGCCTCTAAGATAAAATCCCAATTGATTTTAATCGTGCCGTCGGCTTCAACAATTCCTTTTGGGGGATTGGGAAAGGGAGCGGCTTGTTGAAAAGCCTCGACTGCGGCGTCGTCTAAATCTTTCAAGCCTGATTCGCCAAGAACTTGAACTCTGAGCAGGCGACCTTGATTATCAAGAGTAATAACAAGACGTGTGATTTTTTCTTCGTTTGAAGCAAGATGGCGGCCGCTCATAAAAAGGCGAGTCACTTTTTCTTTAATTTTGGGTTCCCAGAAGAGGCGGATTCTTTCTTTGATGCGTGAATAATACGAATAATAAATGAATTCTCGCGAACTCAGGAGTGTCTGCGGGCCTGTTTGGATATCTTTGAGATGATCGTCTGTTTGACTCAGTGGACCGGGATTGGGAACACCCACTTGGACTTTATCCCACTGAAATTGCGGTTTAAGCGCGGTTATTTTGGGGAGTGAGACATCTCCCTCTTCAGAGGTGAGAATATTTTTCTGTTTTTCGATCACTTTCTTTGAGTTCTGAGCCTGTTTTTGTTTTTCTTTGAGATCATGCTGCTCAGTGGTTTTTGCGGTCTGACCCTGTTTTGCGTCATTCTGAAATTTTCCGTTGTTTGCGGCTTTTGTTTCGTTTACGACTTTTTGATTGTAGCGAGAAAGATATTTTGCCTTTGGATCGATTTCGTCGTTAATGCGATGCTCGTCTTGTTCAACAATTTGCTTTGCATTATTAGGAAGTTTCTGAAGTCTTTCAAACTCTGCCATTTTTTTCTGATCGATAATTGTAAATTCAATCGGCTGTGACTTTTTGACTCGACTCTCTTTTAAATACACGACGAGACCGGTCCCAAAGTGGAGGAACAGAGACACTACGAGACCGACGACAAATAAATTTTTAGCATGACGTCTCATTGTATCTCTTTATCGTCAGATGATTTTGGAAGCTTAAGTATAGGATGCCGCCCTTCAAAATTTAGACAAAACGATTAACCGAAATAGTTAGCGCCGTTTTGCATTTGTTTTCCCACCCAAAGGCTTGGTGGCTTGGCCTTGGCGGAGACAAAATAAAGGGTTACCATATTGAAATGAAAGTCAGATCATCTGGGCTTACCGATGTGGGGCTTAGGCGAGAAAATAATCAGGACTATTTCCGTGTGGATGAAGACCTCGGAGTTTTCATTGTTGCCGATGGCATGGGTGGTCATCAAGGTGGGGAAGTCGCAAGCCAAATGGCTGTGGAAACCATTCACATGGTTGTCAAAGAAAGTTTTGAGAAGGATAAGGGCATTACTCCCTACGAACTTCTCCAAAGAGCCTACACAAGGGCAGGGCGTAACATTTATAGTAAAAGCATGGATGACTCCAATCTCAAAGGGATGGGGACGACAGCCGTAACGGGGCTTGTCAGAGGGAAAAATATTTATATTGCCAACGTCGGCGATAGCCGCTGTTACCTCATTCACCCGCCCTACATCTGGCAAATGACCGACGACCATTCTCTTCTCAATGAACAAATTCGGGCTGGACTCGTAAAACCTGAGCAAGCTTCGCTCTTCGCCGCGAAAAATGTGATTACTCGCTCCGTCGGTTTTGAGGATAACGTCATAGCTGATGTGATTGAGCGTCAACTAGACGAAGGTGAGTATATTCTCATGTGTTCTGACGGATTGAGTGGACTTGTGTCTGATAAGCGGATTTGTGATGTGTGTCTGACTCTTCCTTTTGAAGATGTTGCTCCAAGACTTGTTGAGGAAGCAAAGCGAAACGGCGGTGACGATAATATTACCGTTGTTTTTTTGAAGACCGAAACCACAGCCTAGTCTTTGGTCTCAACTTCTGCCCAGATCCCGTTTACATTTTTAGTTGACATGTTTTTGCTATGCGTTAGCCTCAATCAGAGGTTAAGAAATTGACTCATTTTACCGAACGGATATAAGTATTTAGAGCTTCAGGCTTCAATGACGCTTTTTAGAAGAGAAGGTAAAGTTGGACAACAAATTTATCACCTTTATGGTGATTCCGGATCGCAAAAGTAAGGTCCGAAAAATTGTTATATCGGAAAGTCACCTTAAGCTCCTTTTATGTGTAGCAGGAGTTGTCTTTGTCATTATCGCCGCTGTATTTGTGGATTACGCAAGCCTTCTCTCGCAGAGCATTGAAAATAAACGTCTTCATGCAGAAAATGCCGAACTCCGTGGGCAATTCCAAGTCATCGAAGGTAAACTCAATAGCCTGGAGTCAGCTCTTGACCGTATCAAAACTTTTTCCACAAAACTTAAATTGATCACGGCTGTTAACGACCCAGAGCGCGGTCTTAATTTGGCCATGGGCCCCGTTGCGCGAAATGCAAGGGGAGCTGATGAACTGACTGAGCCCGATCAGCAGCGAGCCCCAGCTTCGAAAATGCTTGAAGAGCCGGTTTTTAAAGCAAAGAGCCTTCAAGATCTGACCACCGGTGAATTGGCCCGGGAAGAAGATCATGACTATGCGCGACTGAGCATCCGCATAGATCAGGTTTCTAAAATTAGCCAACTTCGGGAACAAGGCGTTTTAGAACTCTGGGAACTTTTGCAAGATCGTTCTGCGCTTCTCGCTGCAACGCCTTCTGCTAAACCCACTCAAGGTTGGTATACATCAAGATTTGGTTATCGATTATCGCCTTACACCGACAAACCTATGATGCACGAAGGTTTAGATATTGCAGCGGCGCCAGGTACGCCTGTTTTTGCGCCGGCTGACGGCACTGTTACATTTGCGGGATATGACGCCGGTTACGGAAAGCTTGTCATCATCGATCATGGATATGGTGTCGAGACACGATATGGTCACAATTCTGAAGTGCATGTCTCTGTTGGGCAAAAAATTCGCCACGGTGATCGCATTGCCGCTGTTGGCAGCACGGGTCGTTCCACCGGGCCTCATTTGCACTATGAAGTGCGGGTGAATGGCCAACCCATTGATCCCATCAACTATATTTTAGAAGAATAATTGATGAGCCTTATATTTTCTTGAACTCTATTGGGAATTCCAATGGGTATTTCGAACGTGAATCTTCTCTACGATTTGGATCTGAGGCCTCAAACTTATCCGACATCTCATGAAAAATGATCTTTTGAATCTCGGGAGAAGGATCTGCCAGTAAGGTCTAAGCCTATTGCCTCAATTCCGGCCTCTCGCATTTCAAGAACTAAACGACCATCACGAAGAGTAAATAACTCAGGTAACCGTCTACCGTTTTCTGAATTCAGATTTCTGTTCACGGTTTTCAGATCCGTTTTTCTTTCTGAGCAAGCAGAGTCCTGTCCGATTTTCTATGGACAGTTTAGTTCAGGTTAATTTTCTTTCATTTGATCTAAATGTAGAACTTGCATTTTCTTAAAAAGCCAAAGCCCCTGGAAATTAACCAGGGGCCAGGAAGAGCCTCCAGGAGCTGGAGGTAAACTATGCAAAGACATAGTTCTAATCGTCGATTTCTAGAAAAACTAGAGGTCCTGACAGGATTTTTGACCTTGTTAAGCCGACTAATATTCTGGATTTTGAAGATCTTTTCCCTGTTTCTACTGGGCTAACATCGGGGTTTGAAGCGGCGGCTCAACTTTAGGCAAGGATGGACTCCAGGGGCTAAGGCATCATATTTTTTGTGACCACCTGAGACTCTATCAACTATTTTGATTTACAAACTTTGGCGGCGAATTTTGCGCCAGCAACGTGCTGAGCTTCGGTCCATTCGAAGTCCACAGACCATTCTCTCAATTGCTGTAACGATAAAGTTCTTGTATTTGTTGGAAGGGTTGCCAAACGATAACCTCTAGCCAGTTCTTTGGCGGCAATAATTTCGCTTTCGGGAGAATGGCCGCGGCTTATCATTTCACAAGCTACAAAAGCACCTGCATAGACATGATAGTATTTTGGACTAAGATTTTTCGCATCGAAATATTCGGCATCAAGACTATAGTTTGATTTCATCTTAGTTTTTAAGATTTTCTCTTTTAAAGCATTTGAAATGTCGGCTTCAGCATTGAGACTCCGGGGCAAAAAGTAAAGAGAACTTGGGCAATAAAAATAATTTGAAATATTTCCTAATACAAAGTCAGGTTTCTGAAAAAGATTATCGTGACCGCAAAGAGCTATAAGCCGAAATGCAGTCTGCGGATCATTGTCGGCATGTTTCATTGCCAGATCCCAAACCCAACCCGCTTTCATAACTTCTTGTCCTGAAGGTCCCGCTACCGAAAAAAAATTCATTTCTGGAACATGCATGGTCCATTTGCTGTAACGATAATTATCCTCTAAATCGTGGACCTCTTGATAAAAACGGACCGCTCTTACTTTGAGAGTCGGGTCACTTTGATAAACTTGAGCTAAATAGTGAATGAGGCCTAAATTAGCATATGCAATACGATTACCTCCGTAAGTTGAGAGTCTTAAAACATCTAAATGGTCAGTGATGATACGAGTACCCGGTATGTGAACCACCTGCCCCCACGATAAGGGCGCAACCAGAAGTGTCAAAGTTATGAACAGCACAGCCAAAAAAGTCACTAAAAGCCTCAAAAGTTTCTGAAATAATCACGATTTGGAATGCAAATTTGAAGCCAGAAAGGGAATAAAATTGAAAAAGCCACTCTGTTAAGAGTGGCTTTTGTATTACGCTTCGCGCTCTGGCGAAGCACTTATTTCCAATGTTAAAATTACCGCTTGGAGTATTGGTAACGAGCGCGAGCGCCACGTTGGCCGTACTTTTTGCGCTCTTTCATTCGAGGATCTCTCGTTAAGAGGCCTGCTTTTTTCAAAGCGGGCCTGAGTTCTGCGTTCCATGCGATAAGGGCGCGAGCAATACCGTGTCTGATCGCCCCCGCTTGGCTGGCTTCTCCACCACCTGCAACAGTCACAGCGATGTCGAACTTGCCATTCAATGCTGTGGTGTCTAAGGGCTGCTGCATAATCATTTGCCCTGTTTTTCTTTGAAGATATTTTTCGTAAGGCAACTGGTTAACGGTGATAGTGCCTTTTCCGGGTTTTAGAAATACTCGAGCTGTACTCGTTTTTCTTCTTCCGGTCGCGTAGAAAACTTTTTCAGCTGCCATCTTAATTCATTCTCCCTGTGAGACCAGGTTCAGAAGGTGTCAACGCTTCGGGCTTTTGAGCTTTATGAGGATGCTCAGGACCCTTGTAAACTTTTAATTTGCCAATCATGTGGCGAGCCAATTTGTTTTTTGGAAGCATGCCTTTAACGGCTTCAGTAATAATGAATTCTGGTTTTGCTTCTCTCATTTGCTCTGCCGATATGGTTTTTAAACCGCCGAACCACTCTGAATGGCGATAATAGTTTTTTTCAACCCATTTGTTTCCAGTCAGTTCAATTTTTTCAGCATTGATCACAACGACGAAATCACCTGTATCAACGTGAGGGGTAAAAGTGGGCTTGTTTTTTCCACGGAGAAGGTGAGCGATTTCTGTTGAAAGACGGCCGAGAATTTTACCTGTAGCGTCTATAACATGCCATTTTTGTTCAATTTCCCCTGGCTTAGCGCTATAGGTTTTCTGAGGCGAAGTATTTCTTTTAGAGTTCATTTATTAATCCCTAATCTTAATCCTTTAAATGACTATATGGTGTAAAGGGGATTTCTACAGGGGTTGCGCAAGGTTGTCAAGGTCCGGGCTGTAAAAAACCCTTTCTAAGTAAAGGCCTTGAGGCTCAACGGTCGGCCCGGCTTGTCTGCGATCTTTAGAATTTATAAGTGCTAGAATACTTTCAGGGTCTCGGCCATTGAGTTCGATCTGTAAGAGAGTTCCCACAATATTTCTGACCATTTGCTTTAGAAATCCATTTCCCTGAATATGGAATTCCACAAACTCATCTGATCTTAAGAACTTAGCTTCTGATACCGTTCTGGTAGTTCCATTCGTGACAGCACTTCCCTCAGATCTGAAGCAGTTGAAATCGTGAGTTCCTATAAGAATTTTTGCGGCCCCGCTCAGGCGTTCCAAATCGAGAGGCTTTCGAATCCAAAGGGCGCGTTTGGCCCTCAATGCCGAAGGAAGGGGTTCATTCCAGATTCTATAAACATATTTTTTACCCTGGGCTGAAACTTGAGAGTGGAAGTGCGAAGGCATAAGGACGGCGTCTTTTATCGTGATATCTGGTGGGAGTGCCGCCTGAAAAAGGTGAACAAAATTGTAACCGCGAACGTCCCGAGGGGCAATAAAGTGAGCTATTTGATTGGTCGCATGCACCCCTGAGTCTGTTCTTCCGGCTCCTGCAAGATTTATTTTCTGACCAAAGAGTTTGAAAAGCGCTTCTTCAATAGTCCCTTGGATAGTGGAGATAGCGGGGCCTTGGCGTTGCCAGCCATAATAATTTGTCCCTTCATATTCAATAGTGAGTTTGACTTTGCCGTGGGGGGCTTTGAGTTTTAATTCTTCAGAATTCAAATAAAATGCCACCTTCAAAAACAAAGGATGAAACGTCGTACAGACTGCTTAAACCAATGATCTGCCTAGCGTCTAGAACTAAGTAAATATGATTTATACCATATTCTTGATCAAGTTCCCAAATTCCTTGGCGATCGAGAAAATCCAGTTGAACTTGCAAACCTGCTGCCCAGTGGGCGGCAGCGGCACCGCCATAGTGGAGGACTTCTGAAATTGCGGTCTTATCGGATCTTGCCTCAAGAAGTCCAAAGTAGTCCCCACCTCCCTCGGCAAAAGGAACAAGTATTTGTCTGTTCCAATATTGAAAATGGTAAATGAGGCCAGCGCTCATGGGTAATTCAAACAAAGTAAAAACTTCGTCTGCTTGCTGCCCCGGGTTGTGTAGAAAACGGCCTTGACCTTTTTGTGAGAAAAATCCAAGGCCTCCCTTGAGGCCTAACTTTCCGAACCCCTGAAAAAACTGCCACTCAGCATCAAGACCAACAAGAATAGACGATTTACCGCCATAAACATTTGTGTAAGTCACACCCGGTGTATCGCCCTGCAGATTGGTGGGAGTATAGGGGCCGGCGTGAAATCCCGCACCAAAATGTTGAGGAGACTCTTGTGTTTTATAAATATAAGTCCCATTTTTCATTTTGCTTTGAAGTTCGGGATTATGATCTGCTCCGTAGTAGGGCACAAGAGATGTATGGCTCGTATCTTCTTTTGGAGTGATTCTTTTTTGTGCGTCAGCTGATTTGACCTGCTCGGGAGTCGTAACGGGATCTAGAGTTGGGTCGATGGAACCCATTTCTGCGGGAACGACCAGATCATCTTCAGTTCCGCCCACGGCTAAAATAGGTGGCGATAAAAATACGACTCCCAAAAATAAAAGAGCAGCACTTTTATTCAAGCACTCTCCTTGAATTGTTTCACTGAGCGACGCCAGAAGAAGACCAACAGCGGAAAAAGAAGAAGGGTCGTAAATGCAAGAGAGGCGTTGTAAGCGCCCCATTTAAGAGCGAGAAGACTAAATCCAATAAGAGGATAGAGAAAAAATCTAACTACAGTGCGAGCCGAATCGTGTCGACTTAATTTTTCAGCGTAATAAGGAGCATGGGCGTAATACCAATTTACAAAAACTCTGCCCGCGGGACTTTTCATTAAAATCACGTCACGAAATTTTCTCAAGATTTGAACTTGCTTCGCTATGGGGGAGCCAAAGGCCGCTGTTGCTATAAAACAATTTCCATTTTTTGAAAGCAGTCCTACAACCTGATCCGGTGTGACTATATGAGTGGGGCCGTCGTTTATAGTTAGAAAACCGATATTTCCGGCCATATCCACGAGAGCGGCACGGAAATAATAAGTAACATTGTTTGTAAGGCCCGTAATGAAGTAACTGCCTAAAGTTCCATCGGCTGCGGCCGTCGTTTGAAAATTTAAAATAGAGAGACTGTTTGCGGGATTTAAAGTATTAAAAGTACTCTGACTTATTTGCGCCGGGCCTGTCGTGTAATAAAATCGCACTTGCTGAACGCCAACAGAATTTTCTTGGGCCGGAAACCCGACGTCAGCCTGAACATTTTTGAGGTGAACTTTTGAGTCACCGGGAAAAGCAATAAAGTCATAGAGGCCTGAGGTGCCGGTCACTGCAGCAATTTGAATGGACGAATCAAAAACCAAATTAACTGTTAAGATGTCGTCTTGGCCCGTCGTATAGTTGCCGTCACCGACGGCATCGGCAATGAGATAAACTTGCACTGTGATCGGGGTATAAGGTGCTGTGGTATTTTGACAATTACCATCGAGGCCAAGAGGATGACCAGCGTTTGTCAGTATGGCAGTGCAGATCGCCGTCCAACTCGCAGTAAAAGTTCTGACGTCCCCGGCATTTACATAGGCTTGACTTGGGATTACCGACGTAAAAGAACTGATTAAGGCACCAGACGTGGGCACCCCTAGTGTTCCGTTATAAACAACCGACATTGCAGGGGATCCAGAAACGGCAAGTCCACTGGAAGCTGTGAATGAAAGATGTGTAGCGGATGTCACACATTGAGGGTTAATATTTGTGCTGCACGCACCTCCGCCAGAGGGTAAAAAATAGGTGTTGGTCGGGTCATGTGTAGCGGAAATATTGCTGAAATACCAAGAAGGCGCGGCACTCCCACTAGCCTGAACAGAATTTGAAACGCCTGTGGGCACCGAAATTGAAATAGTGGCGAAAGCAGAACTTGAAATAACCGAAATGACAAAGCAAAGGAGATTTTTTCGTAGATGACATGTCATGTTGAAATGTCATCATGGTTATTGTCAAAGAGCAATTGAGTTTTAGTCCAGCTCCAAGAGCTTTTCTGCTATTTGAATTCCATTTAAAGCAGCCCCCTTGCGCACATTGTCAGATACGATCCACATGAGCCAACGGCGAGGATTCTTTAAATCTCTTCTGATGCGTCCGATAAAGACGTCGTCTTTACCTAAGGCATCACGGTTGAGCGGATAAGCACTTCGGTTTGGATCGTCAATTATTGTTATTCCTGGCACCTTTTTCAAGCAATCTACAACTTCAGTTCTTGAAACTTCTTTTCCCAGTTCAATCCAAACGGCCTCGCTATGAGAATGGATCGTAGGTGTGCGAACGGCCGTGACTGAAACATCCAAATTCGGAAGGTTTAAAATTTTCTGTGTTTCTAAAATGACTTTTTTTTCTTCGAAGGTAAAACCCGATTCGTCAAAAATATCAATCTGCGGAATATTGTTAAAAGCAATGGGATGGGGAAAAACTTTTTGCGTCAGTTTTGTGTTTTCAAGGTGTTCTTTTGTTTGCTGAAGAAGCTCATCAATCCCCTCCGAACCTGCGCCACTCACTGATTGATAGGTGGCGACTGTAACATTTTTCAAATCGAAAGCGTCGTGCAAGGGTTTAAGGGCCATTACGAGTTGAATTGTGGAGCAATTTGGATTTGCAATGATACTGATATCAGATTTTTTCGGAATACGGTGACTGTTGACCTCGGGAACCACAAGGGGAATGTTCATTTCCATTCGAAACGCCGAGGAATTGTCTATTACAAAGCAACCTTCTTCGATGGCCCTTGGAGCCCATTCTTTTGAAATGTCCGCTCCCGCTGAGAAAAATGCAACAGTGCACTCCTTGAAACAACCGGGTTTCAATTCTGCAACTTTGAACTTTTTTTCGCCAGAGGGGATCCAGGTGCCAGCACTCTTTTGACTCGCGAAGAGTTTCAATTCGCCTAGAGGAAAATCCCGTTCTTTTAATAGTTTGACAAATTCTTGGCCAACAATCCCGGTGGCACCAACGACGGCAACGTTAAATTTTTGGTGGGATGTCATCAGCGGGACTCTCCGTTTGATGTTGCCTAGTGCTTTCAGCGATAATAACTTGGGTTAGTTTTTTCCTTGCAGGTGACAGAACGCCCATGACAGCGCCAAGGATCGCGTATGTGATAAAGGCGATGAAGAGATGAACTTCCGGTTTAATTAAAATAAAAATGAAAACGCACAAACCAATAATAAGCGTGAAAAAAGGCTTTCTTTCTTTGAAATCAAGCTCCTTAAAGCTTCGATATCTAAATGTGCTGACCATGACAAATCCCAGCAAGATCGTCATGGCCAATATATAAATGTTTTTTTGCGGCTCAATGCCTGCGTGTTGTGCTGCGGTCACAGAAGTCGCTACAATGCCGGCTGCCATTGGGATCGGCAGGCCTTGAAAATATTTTTTTTCAATACTTGCAGCTTGGACATTGAATCTGGCCAAGCGAAGGGCGCCACACGCTGTAAATAGAAAACAAGTGAGCCAGCCGACTCGATCAAAGGGTTTCAAGGCCCAAAGATAAAGCAATATAGAAGGAGCGACCCCAAAACTAATAAGATCTGAAAGAGAATCATATTCCATCCCGAATTTGCTGGTGGCCTGTGTGAGGCGCGCCACGCGGCCGTCGAGAGTGTCAAAAACGGCAGCTGCGATTATTGCGTAAGCCGCAAAAAGAAAATTTCCCTCAAGACTTTGGATCATTGAGAAAAAACCAAAAAACATATTTCCCGTGGTGAAAAGATTCGGCAAAATATAGATGTGAACGCCGCGCTTCCGATTGGGGTCTATGTTGCGTCGCTGGAGAATCCGTAACCTTCTAATTCGGGGTGTTTTCATTCTGAAAGCTCTCCAGTTTTTTATCCAAGCCAGACAGAGCGTCTCTCAAATCTGGTTCTTCCCATGGTAACAGGGTCGCCATATTAATTGTGGCATACCCTCCAACAATCGATGGAAGTACGGCGGGACAGCCTTGCCTTAAAAATTGTATTACTTTCTGTGAGTTTACTTTGAAACGAGTTTCAATGGCTAACCCGTGAGATGGTTTGGTTTCACCAGGTAATGAACCACCTCCGACGCTCGCTTGGCAGTCTACGACTTTAAGGATAAAGGTGTTAAAAGAATTTTTGGAAATTTCAAAAGCCTTAGTTTTAATTTCGCTTTGAGAACGAAACATCATCTGGATCAAAGGCAGAGTCTGACGCTCGGATTTTTCAGCATGCTCCTCGAAAGCCACTTCTAAGGCTGTCAAAGAAATTTTGTCTAATCTTAAGGCTCTATAAAAAGGATTACTCAACAGGGCTTTTTGAATTTTTGGTTTTGCCGCAATGAGCCCGCCTTGAATCCCTCCGAGAGTTTTATCTGTACTCAAGGTGATCATATCGAAGCCCTTAGGTAATTTCCTCAATTGTTCTGAGGACATTGTACCTGCATCGTAAATAAGAGGGACATTGTGCGTTTTGCAGACATTTATAAGATCAGCGGGTTTTACGTTTTCGGTAAAACCATGCATGACAAAGTTGCTGGGGTGAACGGCGCATACCACAGCTTTTTCTTTTTTGAGGATCCGCTCATAATCGACGATCCGCGTTTTATTAGTAGTGCCTATTTCTAAAAGTTGGAATCCTGCCTCTTCCATTATTTCAGGAACTCGAAAACCACCGCCAATTTCAACAAGTTCACCCCTAGAAATAACAAGCCGTGAAAATCCCGTTAGTTTTTTCAGCGTGTTTAAACCCAGGAGCACGGCTGCTGCATTATTGTTAACCCATACGGGTTCGTAGTGTCGAACAAGTGTACCAAAGAGGGCGTCTAAGTAAGTCGTTCTCCCCCCCCGTTTACCAGTTGCCAAATCTAATTCAAGGTTTACGTAACCTTTCATGATCGAAGTTATTCGGTCGATCACTTTGTCGCCTAAAGGGGCTCGACCCAAATTCGTGTGCAAAAAGATGCCCGTCCCATTAATTACAGCACGGCGAGGTGACGGCAGTTCCGCAAGATTTTTCATTTTTGAAATAGTGTTCCAGCGCTTTTGGAGCCTTTTTGCTTCATTGCGGATAAGGGCAGGACTGGGTCTTGGGCTTTCGGTCAATTTATTTTTGATTTCGGTGGTGATGGCACTAACCGAGGGAGGTACTGCATCGGTCAACTGAAACCTCCAAAAAGAACGAAAAGACACCAAAGTCCAAAAGCCGAAAAGAGTGGGAAGGTCATGTTGTCGTCGAGTTTTTTCACTTGGATAAGTTCACTGAAGGCCCCAATGAGACCACCCAGAATACTTACGAGAATGATGCGTTCGATCATGATGTGATTTGTTATAAAATAAACAGCACAAACAACAGTGCAAACAAGAAAACAAGCCAAAGCTCCCTGCAAACTTTTTCGACCCCAAATTTTGTCTTTTCCGTAGAGGACTCCAAATATACTTGAGGCGGGATCCCCAAATGCTAAAAGCAAAATTGAAAGCACGGCAACAGGTTTGGGAAACAAAAGAACCGAAAGAAGAGTTCCAACGATTAGAAATGAAGTTCCCGAAAGTGTGGCCACTTCTTCAATGCGAATGATGGGTTTAAAAAGAGTTACGATGCGGTGGTTGAGGTCGGGTCTTTTTAGTCTGAGAATGTCAAATGGAATGACAGCAAGGCCCCCAATTGAAAGATAGAACAACGACTCTCGCGCGGGCAGTATATTTATGAGATAGGCAATGATTGCAATTCCCAAAACGTGCCAGAATTTGCGCGCAAAATGGAGTTCATTACGCAGTTTCAATTCCATCGTTTGCAGAGCCCTGTCGCGAAACAATGTTGACGCATCCTGTCCTTGCAATTTTGACCCCCTACAGCAATTGTTTTCTGCTCGAAGTTAACCAATCTTGTCCCGTCTGGCTAGGTTTTAATGCTTGCCGCATGCCTAAAATGTTACTGGAAAAGAAACATTTCAATCACGTTAAGTTATTGAAAGCACGAAATATAAAGGAATTCAATGGGCGTTTGCATCGTGAGTTTACAGTTAGACTAAAGTCGGGTCTATTGACCTCTTAAGCTATTATAAAAATAGAGTTATTTCAAATACTTAAAAACTTTGAAGAAACCGCTCCAAGTGCCGGGTTTGCATTAATCACTCTTAGTGAAGGTATCTCTTTTTTTCATTCTTATGCAGTTGTGTGTCTGGCTATGGACCTTAGAGCCCGCATTTTGTGCCGAAAATGTTTTGGTCGCGAAAGTGCCTTATGGTTTTGTTCCGGGATATTTGGACAATGTGGATGACGAGGTTCCAAGCGAGCCCCAAGAGATGATTTTAATGGAGAAGCCCAGCTTTCTCAATAAACCTTCTATTCATGACCAAATTTTTAATAGTACTTTAAGTAATGAGTTTCTATGGAAATACCAACAGACATTCGGAAAAACGGAAGCCGAACAGAATTATTATCTTACGAGTCAGCAAGGATACTACAACAGTCCGACAGGCCTGACGGCCACTCAACAGGATGATCAACGCCGTGCCTTCGCAGAATATATGATGAAGAGGTTGGCTGAATTTCATACCGAAAATATTATGAAAACCGATCCGCAATTCAAGAAAGTCTATGAAGTAAAACAGGCTGTGAGTAATTTTGAAATTAAAGCGGGTCCACAGACAAAACTTGATTTGACTTATAGTTTTGTCGGTAACTTCGCCACTGGCACGTTTATAAACCCAGTGGCCAATCTTTATGCCAGTATTAACATGTCGCCATCGGCTTATATTCCTGGTCAGCCCCAAGAGGTTTCCGTTATTGCGAGACGATCTCTAACCACAAGAATCACTGCTGAAACAGGCTACACTCTGTATGACAAAGCGGCTCATTTCTTGGTCACTCGAGCCTTCACACCTACAATTTCTGGAAACGTCTCTGAAACGATTCACATGACCGGAACAGAAGTGGACATCACACGGGAAGGTTTATCTTTGGTAGGCTGTACGGTTATTTTTTAGAAGCTGGATTACGTACAACAATAAGTGTTCGGTCAATAGGGCCCTTGTCAGTATCAAATCGAACATCAATTTCGTTTTTACCTTCACTGAGATTGATGTAATCAGTAGAAAAGGCCTGGTTTCCTCGGTGGAATACAGTGGCGACATATCCATTTGATTTATTATGAACTTGAGTCGTGAGAGTGGAGCTATCATCGGGAGCACAAGTTTGACCCTTGAGACGAAAGCGTGTGCTCACCGTTTCTAATGTTTGCCCGGCTTCGGAACAATTTATTTCAAAGAGTGAGTCCTCATTTTTATGTTCATCGACACTTGCAACGAATCGTTGAGTGTTCATAACACTCGAATTTAAACTGAAAACACTTTGAACACTATTTTCTGCGTCAGCAGGTGGAGGGGGATCGGTGAGAAGAAGGGTTGTCGAACAAAGGCCGAGACCACTGACGAACATCAACATGAAACGGGTAAATTTCCGTCTCGCTTTAATCACGCTGCCTTCACCTTTTCCATACAGATTCTCATCGGCAAAAAGGCTGGGAGCGTGAGTGATTTTTCACGAAAATAACTTTTATGATTTATTGTCGAAAATTTTTACAGGTCTAACGGACCTGCGGTGACTAGCGTGCGCTCTCTCGAATGAAACGGCTTAAATAGTAACGAACGAGGTACTCGGGATTCACACTCGTTCCACGGTAGGTCCAGGTCGTTTCACCAAAGGGCCCAAACTGCGCTTCTAAATACTCTTCGTTACTGGGTGTCGCCGTATGTGCGGGGCCTGGAATAAACTGAGATGATTGAGTTTGAAACGTCATGGTCACTCGGCCGGGGCCCGTTGCAGAAAAAAGGAGTTTGTATCCGTTTCTAAAGAGCATAAAATCCGCGATGGTATTTGAAATTCCATAAATTTTAATGCTTCCCACCGTAGAATTTTTCATTCCGTTGAATGCGGTGGAATATTCAATAAAATTCTCTTTAACTTCTCTTAGAAACTCATTTGTCTTCATTTGAAGATCGCGGGTCTCATCGGGTATAGCGGAGAGATCAATTATTCCTGTCTCTTCCATTTTTCTTTCAGATTCGACAAGATCTTTTACCCATTCGAGATTTTTCATATTTCAATTCTCCCCTTACACGATGACATGCAGTATCATTGTGTTCAAAAAATAGGGGAGTTGTCAATATGGTAAAACGAGCCGAAGGCGCTGATTTAGGGAGGTGCGCACCTCCAGCTCGCCCGCCTTCCTTAGTGGGAATCTTGTTTGGTTTTAGGAATGAACTCGACGTCATAGGCTGTAATTGACGTCATCCAACGTTTAGTGCCGTCTTCGTCTATTTCATAGTTGGAGAGGTAGCCATCGATACAAACGGGGCTCCCTTTTTTGAGGTGTTGTTCGCATAGAGAGCCTTTCTTTCCCCAAACTGCAACTCGATGCCAGTCTGTTTTTCTTTCGAGAGTTCCCTCTTTGTTTCTCCAGTACCGATTTGTGGCAAGACTTAGAGAAGTAAAAGTTTTGCCCTCTTTACTTGTTACATTTTTTGGATCCGCACCTAGAGTGCCAACCAAAATCACTTTGTTTACGCCGTTCATATTTTCCTCCAGTTCAGATGTTTGTTTTTTGAGTCATGCAAAGGAAAATATTTTTTTATTTGGTATTTTTGTCAGTTGAAATAGGGAAATCCGATTACTGAACGCTTCCTAGACCAATCAAATAGGATTGGCCGCCGTAGGCATTTTGAGTGAAGCCGTAATAGTAACCAAGGCGAACGGTCACGGGCACAGCGTAGAAAAGGGTGACATCTAGCTTCAGCTCTGCTCCCGCACTAACATAGAACGTGCCGATGTCAGTAAAAACCCCATTGTTCGTGTTGGGGGCGAATGAGCTATCATAGTAGCGGCCCTTCAAAGTTCCCGCGTCGCAGATAAGAGCGCCATGCCAACGATCCACAAATAGCGGAAATGTTCCATTGCCTGAATATTGGTAGTAGAGAGGAAACCGATACTCGAAATTCCCTACGTACATTGTCGATCCTAAGAATTCGCCGACGGGATAACCCCGAATAAGGTACGATGTGGAAAGAAGTGAACCGGGATATTCTCCACCCGCTTGTTGTGTTCCTGTCAAAATGGTTTGCTGTTGGGGAGCCAGCCAAGCTGAGCCCTTGAAAAATAAAACATGATGCTCTGGGAGCGGTTTGCCTGACAAATAAAATACGCCCTCGCCATTCACAAGGGGAAAGGATGTGTTTCCCCACTGAGAAAGGTAGTAATCGTAAGCGAGATACAATCGTTCGCCAGCTTCAGGGCTGATCATAAAATCTTTTTGTGCAGACACGTTGTTGAAGGTCGTTTCGATTCCAGGGCCAAACTCAGTGAGAAGAAAGGGGGCATAGTCGGTCATTTTGTAAGTAACGATAGGGCCCGCAGTCCATTTGTTGCTATTGGGCAATATATAGTGACGCGTGTCTAATTGAGCAAAAGTAATGTGTTCTGTTAAACCGGCGCCGACGAGATAGAGGTAGTCGTTTGCAAAACCAGCATCAA
>Ga0207116_10075_pt1 | contig 26504 bp, 28 predicted proteins | sample Alteio_BWMinHeat_44_FD_153550 | JGI IMG/M metagenome (GOLD analysis project Ga0207116, IMG submission 153550) | Enriched cells from forest soil in Barre Woods Harvard Forest LTER site, Petersham, Massachusetts, United States -... | ecosystem: Environmental > Terrestrial > Soil > Temperate forest >... | reverse complement strand
GAGACGAGTGGGAGCTCAATGTCAGAAAAAGGATTGCTACGGCAAGGGCAACCGGGGAGCCACCCAACGTGGTCGTCGCCGAGCTGCACGGGCGAGCGGTTTCCATGGTGTTTTTGGATCGCCGAAGTCCCGACAATGTCCCGCGCCTCCATTTCCATATTTTTGAGCCTGATTTGCGTGGACTCGGCCTGGGAGGCGCCATTTTCATGGCTGGCGTGCGGGCCTTTAGCCAGCTTTTTGGGATTCAAAGGTTTCTGATTGAGCCTAGGGCTGATAACCAACGGATGAACGGCTTGATGCGAAAATTGGGCTTCAAGTATTTGAAGGACTATACGCTCGCTGCAGGACCCGTGACCCAGGAAATGGTCGTCAGCCAGTACGAAATTGTGGCCGAAGAAAGACCCGTGACGGTCCGTCCGAAGGTTATTGTAGAGGACTACAATCCGAAGTGGGTTGATCAATTTAATCAGCTCAAGGCCAAGATCTGGCCAGCAGTCAGTGATCTGGCAAACTCAATCGAGCATGTCGGCAGCACGTCAGTCGTCGGAATGGCCGCAAAACCGGTCATCGACATTGATATTGTCATCGAGACACCGGCCGTCTTGCCCAAGGTCATCGACAGGCTGCGGGGGATAGGCTATGAACATCGCGGCAACCTTGGAATTGAGGGTCGAGAGGCATTGAGCACGAAGGACCATTCGATTAAGCATAACCTTTACGTTTGCCTCTCGGAAGGCGTTGCCTTCAAGAACCACATACTGCTTCGTGATCGACTGCGTCGAGACGGCAGCGCTCGGGCCCGCTATTCGCGGTTGAAAAAGGATCTGGCCAACCAGTTCCCTGATTCGACCTTCGACTACGTTGAAGGAAAAACGGCATTGATCCTGGAGATCTTGGGCCAAGAGGGAGTTGGCAGCTCAGATCTTGGGTCAATTCAGCAGGCTAATAAGGTTAAACGGTAGGGGCGTCATGCACAAAGGTTCTTGTCTATGTAAGGCCGTGAGTTTCGAGGTCGCGGGAGATATTCCGGCGCCTGATGCGTGCCATTGCTCCCAATGCAGCAAGTGGTCTGGACACATCTTTGTTTCGACCGATGTGCCTCGATCAAGGGTGACGATTCATGGCGAAGATCGTATCAAATGGTTTCAATCGTCGGAGAAGGTGCGGCGAGGGTTCTGCGAGAATTGTGGATCGTCAATGTTTTGGGATCTGGTTCACCGGGATTGGCTCGGGGTGGCTATGGGGGCCTTCGACGGGCCAACACACACCAAAATTCACGTTCATGGTAACGTGGCCAGCAAGGGTGATTACTACGAAATTACCGACGCGATACCTCAGAGGCGGTGAACGTTTCAACTTGAGGAAAGAACATGGCCTTTTCGCGCAACCTACCAAGGCTCGCGCCACTCATCGGTGTCGCGACGTGGCTCGCCACGATTGGCGATGGTTCATCCGCAACAGCATTGGCATCGCAGGACCTTGAGTTTGGCGCGCGAATGAGGCGACTCCGCCGCATGTTGGAGGTAAAATGATTGCACGAATTAATGTTGTGACCCTAGGCGTCACCGATATGCCGCGCTCGAGAAAATTCTACGAGCAGCTTGGTTGGGTCGCGTCGTCGTCGAGTAATGAACACTTTACCGTGTTTAGGCCGCAAGGCTGCGCGTTGGCGCTCTATCCCATGACATTGTTAGCCGAGGATGCGACCGTGAAACCTGAAGGTCACGGTTTTCGCGGTGTGGCGCTGGCGCAAAATGTACCAACCAAGGGCGATGTCAAAATGGCCCTTGATGCCGCGGTTGCCGCAGGCGGGACCGTCAAGAAGCCTGCGCAAGATGTTTTCTGGGGCGGCCACAGCGGCTATTTCGCGGATCCAGACGGGCACCTTTGGGAGGTGGCGTGGAACCCGCACTGGCGACTGACGCCAGACGGCATGCTTGAAATTCCGGTATGAGCCCTCAATAAGGGTAGTTATCCAAAGTTAGGGTGAAGGCGACTAGCGACTTATGAGCGAGGTTTGGTCCTTAAAAAGCGAATATCAATCGAGACCGCAGGCTCGAGGCGATGCTTGGGTCTTTAGGATCGAGCGCCAGGGTGTCTTTTGGGGTCTTCTGGTCGACGAGCAGACGCGCTACAAAACCCGTTTCGAACCGGGCAGCGAGTCGCACGAAGAATTAGACGAATGGATCGTCTGCCTGGAAGGGCGTTACTGGGTACGTGTGGGCTCTTGGTCGCGGACGTTGGCTCCAGGCGAAATTGCCGTTATTCCGCATGGCATCGCGCATGATTCCGGCGTCGCCACGAATTTGGTCGGCATGCACTTTTTAGTGATGCTCTTTCCAAAGGATCACGGAATTTTGGCCGGCATATCACCCGGCGGCGTGAGCCTGCCGGCGGGAGCATTAAGCTGGTTCAAGGGGGCGTTCAGGTTCTTGCGCAGTAGCCCCAACGAAATGGGACTTGTGCCGCTGAGCATCTTGCCGGAGTTCTTGCGTAAGGTTTCACAGACGCAGTGCCTGCCATCCGATGCATCTCATCCTGACGCCATTGTCGGTGAAGTCATCAAACTCTTGGAACAGCCGGAGACGCCGTCGCTCGATCTGCTGGCAAAGCATGTTGGCCTAACACCGACGCATCTTCAGCGCCGGTTCTTGGCGGCGATTGGCAGCTCGCCGCTGCAATACGCGCGAGCTTGGCAGCTTGACCGAATAGCCGAAGAACTTCGCGGCGGCAGCACCCTGCCGTTAGTTGATATAGCCACCGAATATGGATTCAATGATCAAAAGCATTTCCGCGTCATGTTCAAGCGTCGATTTGGTGTGGGCCCCGCCGCGTACCGCAAGAACCACCCGCCTGAATAGCTGTCCCCGAGGTATGACACGGAACCGGGCCCAGACTTGTACGGCCCCCACACTTTCCTGGAGTCAAGTCATGAAATTCTCGCATCTTCACCTCGGTGTCAGAGATCTTGGGGCCGCGGTCGCTTGGTTCGAGGGAGTCGGCCGGTTACCGTCTACGTTTCAGAACGACCGGATGGCGAGTATCCCGATCGGCGGGACCTCCGTGATTCTCGACCTGGCAGAAGAGGACTCCGTTGCGACGATCGCCTTCGGGAGCGAGGACTGCGATGCAGACTACAAGGCCCTCCTGTCGCGCGGCGCCTCAGCGGCGGCGGCGCCGGAGGACCAGTCCTGGGGAGCAAGAGCGGCATACATCAAGGGGCCTGGGGCGTTGACAATCGAGCTCGAGCAGTCTTTGTCATGAATTTCATACGCGAAATTTTACGAACCCTGGAGCGTGATGGACTCCTATTGGAGTCGGATCCCGGCTTGCCTAGCATTGCCTCGATCATTGCCGGCGAGCCGATTCGAGGTTCGTGGTGGGGACACAAGGCTGGGAAGGTCATCTACAATACTTGCGAGACGCTGATCGATCGTGGCGATATCTTGCGTCTCAAGCTACTCAACGGCAAGGTCACTTATGTCCATAGCAGCCTTTGGCCCGAGCTGGTCAAGGTCGCCACGTCAAAGGCGCCGTGGCAGATGGACGGCTTATCCCCGTCGGCGCGAAAACTACTCAAATCGGTCGAGAAAAGTAGCCGTGTTCGCGCCGACGAAGCACCGGCGGGACTGGCAGCTCAGGATGCAAGAGCCGCCGCCAAAGAGTTAGAAAGTAGGCTCTTGGTGCTGAGTTGCAGCGTGCATACCGACTCCGGAGCCCACGTTAAGGCCCTGCAGTCGTGGGACAGCTGGATGAGCCAGGTAGGAATTCAAGCAAAGTCGACCGAAATGGACACCGCTTATGCCGCAATCGAGGGCGCGGCCAGGAAGATCGGGGTTGAGCCTCGGAAGCGGGCGCTTCCTTGGACCTGGATGTGACGACCCTTCTCGTTCACACCCGCCAAACTCCGTCGGTCTTGCCGGTCTAACGACAGGGAAATTAATGAACCTACTGGAAAAAACCATAAAATCCGGGTAAGACCATGCCGCTACCAACGGATGGTGATGGATGTGGAATCAAAAGGCATGAGGAAACCCTTGGCTAGGGCTGCGGCAATTGCCGCCATACTGATCCTCGCTGGGATTAGTGCGTGGATCAAGAACCGGAACGACACCTATGTCTCCGACGTCACGATCAACCGCCCGTTTGATGTGGCCTGGGTGTGGCTGTCTGAGCCGTCAAATTACCGGCGCCTCTACCCCAACTGGATCAAGGAGATCACACCGGCTTCTGGCGATGCGTACAAAGTCAACGATCGCTTCGGCGGTAGTTATATCGTAACCGTGATCCGTAGCAAAGAATTTGGCATCGTTGATCTGCATATTGGCACGGAAACGTCGCGGCTACGGCTCATTCCACTCAGTGCGGAAAAGACGCTTGCCGTGCATGTCGCCACAAGGTGGACGGCAGCGAACGCTTTGGCCTGGTTTTTCCACAAGCGGACGACTGACCAGGACCTGGAAAACGCCAAGATGATTATCGAGGCGGAGTAGCGATGAGCATGGTGGAAGTCGTCGATAAAGATACAATCTTCGCCTTCTTGAGCCGCGACCCGTTCCTTCACATCTATAGCATCGGCGACCTCGACGACTTCTTCTGGCGGTACACGCGCTGGTTCGCCCTGCCTTCGGCGGTCGGCTTAGATGCGTTACTTCTCCTCTACGTGAGCCCAGGGGGCCCCGTGCTGCTTGCCCTTGAGGAGACGAACGTCGCCGCCGCCAAGCACCTTCTGAGCGACGTCATGCCGCTCATGCCTGACAAATTCTACTGTCACCTCACCCCGAGCTTGACTGAGACGCTCGCGGGCAACTTCCGCTTGGAATCCTTCGGTCTCCATCACAAAATGAAGATGACCGGGCACGCATTCGAGACATTTCGCACCCTGCCGCAGGGCTTTAAGAGCCGCAGACTCCATGGTTCGGATCTGGGTCAGATCAAGCAGTTTTACGCCGAGAGCTACGCTGACAACTGGTTCGACGAACGAATGCTTGAAACCGGCAAGTACGTCGGCATCTTTGATGGGAAAGGGCTGTTGGCAGTTGCCGGTATCCACGTGTACTCGGAACGGTTCCAAGTCGCGGCACTCGGTAACATCACGACCCACTCGCGGCGCCGAAATCAGGGGCTTGGCACCGCGGCAACAGCGTTGCTATGCGCCGAGTTGAACCAGACCGTCGCCAAGATCGGCTTGAACGTGAAGGCGGACAACGAGGCAGCGATTGCCTGCTACAAGAAGCTTGGGTTTGAGTATCATGCGTCATACGAGGAGTTCATGGCGTATCGCAAGGAACCGCGATAGCTGACGAGACAGCGTGACGGTATCTAGTCCATTCGAGCAGGACTCCGAGTTATTCGACGCTGCGTTCGATGATGTCGGGTATCGGGTCGCATATGAACGCTGTTGCCGCAAATGTGTCAATGGTGACTGGTGATCTCGCGTCCGGAGTCCGTCCCACTCCTTGGCACTTGCCCAAACTCTAAAGCGTCTTCATCTTGAATAGCCTTCTCCGGCAGATCAATCGAAAAGACGCAACCCACGCCAGGCAAGTTCCGCACGGAAATTTGGCCGTTATGAGCGACAACTGCACGCTGACAAATATACAGTCCTAGCCCGCACCCGGTTTTATTCTCATCCTTTTGCACACCAGGTTTGAAGAGCTCGCCGGTAGCTCCAGGCGGTAGTCCTCCGCAACGGTCTTCTACCTCAATCAGAATTCGTTCGTTACTTTTCGTAGCCCTGACCCAGACGGAAGTTGCGGATTTGGTAAATTTGACGGCATTCTGAACCAGATTAGAGATTGCACTCGATAACTGCTGCCTGTCCGCATCCAGGTGAATTTTATCGCTCACTTCTACCTGGAGAGAGATGCGTCTGCTTTTGCAATTAAACTCCGCCGCATCCGCCACCTCGTCGATCAGTTCACCGAGATTTATCTGAGTCGTTTGCACCTCATTTTTCGCACGAGCCACCTCTAAAGCCCGCTCAACCAACTCCTTCATGCGCTGGAGCGCACGTTCAAGCAATTGTCCGGTATTGCCGCCGACGCCAACGCTACCTAGTCTAATCGCTTCCAGCGCCATGATGGCATTTGAGATCGGGTTTCTTAGCTCATGCGCCAAGGTCCCTAACTGAGCTTGGAAATCAGCGTCCTTCGCCTTCTTGTTGACGTCAACGAACTCGGTCACCGCCTCTGCCACGGCGGCATCTAGCGTGAAGTTAAATCCGTGGAATTCCTTCGGTGTTATGATTTGCGACCGGTCATGGGCGTACTCGGTAATTGCCTGACAAAGAGCCCCATAGGCGTGCACGACTTGCGAAACCGAGTATCCCAATCTTCCAGCCTCCCGACCGTAACGCTCAGCGTCGTCCTTTGAGTTTTCTTCCTTGTTAGGAACGATGGGGTGACCGATCGTGTCGGAGGATGCGACTCGCTTGAGCACGTTGATGAGTTGGGTGTAGAACATTGGTAAACCACGATCCAACTCCTCCGATCTAAGCTTAGCTGGTCCAGTCTGCGCCATCTTTTCTTTGGCAAGATTCAAAATTTCTGACCGATGATCTGTAAGAAATTCGGACAGCATTTACGTACCTCCATGCTCAGGGCCTTGCCCCCGTTCTTGATTCGCTTCCCAGCTTGCAAGTGATCCGAATTTAACGGCCTCACTGTCCACCTCAATCAATCGCTTGATGACGTCTACCAATCGAGTGGGGTTGAAGGGTTTCTGAATGTACGCTTGAAAGTCAGCGAAACGCCTCTGAATGGCTGGATCCAAGGCATTACCGGAAACCAAGACTGTAGGAGTCGCAACACGACTCTGATCGCCACCTTCCATTCGACGTAGAGCGTGAACAAGATCATAGCCATCGAGCCCAGGTGGCATATTCAAATCGCAGACCACGATATCGAAGCGACTCTCTACAAGCCGCAAGATACCGTCCTCTGCACTTGAGCACGCGGTAACTGTCGCCCCATGTCTTGTAAAGACAGCCGCAACAAGCATTCGCAAATCGACATTGTCGTCGATGTAGAGGACGTTGGCGCCGTCGAGTTTTTGGGGCGGATCCATACTTAGCTCCGTAATGTGAAGCGGAAAAAACCGACTCCCGCAGATGCCTGGGGACACGCCTGCGGCGAGGAATACGTCACTCTCCAGGTTCTGACAAGCGCATTTCTCAAGGCCTTGAGGGCAGGCCAAAATCGTCATAACATGTCGACTAACATCCAGACGTCACTTTGATCGGCGTGATGCGATCACGCCCGTCAACCTTTACGGTTTAATCAGCATTGCTGCTTGATGCCCCGCCGTGAGCGTTGTTGCAGAGAACACGGCGTCGACCGTAGCGGCCGGGTCCTAAGAGCGGAATGAAGCCTGAGGCGGCTCGATTCGTAAATCCCCCAAGCCGCTTCTCCCCAAGCGCCCTATAATATGAGACAACATGGTTTAACGACATCGCATTCATGACGCGGGTGAACCTTGGCTTCTAGGGCTGTTGCCGATTGGCCTTTCTTACAGACCTTGTTTGTCGCCTACCGTGCCGGCAATTCAGGTGCGGCGCGACAAGTCTTTGGGCCGTTACTGGCGTGCCTCACGGCATTTTTCCGCATGCGCACGGGATCGAACGAAGACGCGGCTGACTTGGCGCAGGCTTGCCTCCTCAAGCTACACTTTGCCCGGGATCGCTATGATCCCGAACGTTCCTTTAAGACGTGGGTGTTTACGGTTGCCTCACGCTGTCTCATCGATCACTGGCGCAGTGGTAAGAATCATCTCAAGATGGACAGCTTGGACGGCGAGGGTGACGCGCCAGAGCTCGCCTCCCCCGAGTTGCCGCATGACCTTAGACTTGAATTCAATGAGGAACTCACCCTGGCCCTCGGTACTTTGAAACCGATCGACCGGACGATCGTATACCTCTACGGCGTCGAAGGGTTGGCCATGGCGGAGGTCGCCAAAACGGTCGGGCTGTCCGAGGCGGCGGTGAAGGTGCGTGCTCATCGTAGCTACGTGAAACTTCGCCGCCTTTTGACCAGTGTCGGCGGCTTGCTTCTCACTTGGTGGGGTTGGAGATAGATATGTCCGTCATTGATTTCATTGAGCGCGATATTGCCAGATCGCCGCAGCGGCCCAGCAAAGCCTGGCTGCTGGGGGCTTTGGTCGCCCTCATCTGCATTGGCTCGGCCTTCGGCTTAAGGGAGGACTTCGACGGTGTCTTCACCTGGGAATATTTGCTGCCGTCAGCCGCGATGTTGGCCTTGCTGATGGTCGCGCTCCGGGTCGGAGCAGCCCAGGGCCTTCGGCCACGTACCCGCTTGGCCATAATATGTTTGAGTGGAGCTCTGGTGTTGGCCCTGAGCTGCATCCGACCAGGATTCCCGTCTGGTACAAGTTATGCGTCCACTGCCATCTTCTGGCAGGAGGCCGGCCGCTGTTTTGTGAAAGGCCTGGGAACTAGCTTGGTGTGCGGCGCCCTTTTATCCGCAATAGTCTTCCGACTTCTGCCGTTGCCTGGACGCCTCTGGCAAACGGGACTGGCGATCGTCTCTGGGCTGGCTGGCATCGCCATGCTCAACCTTCATTGCGCTTTCGCGGATGTGCGCCACATCGTTGTCGGTCACTGGGCGCCGGCGCTCCTAGTCATGCTGCCAACAATCGCCTGGCAACGGCTGCTGTTTCGCCATTATTCGCGGGCCGCCCTCGGGGACCATGGCAGTCGGCTGAAGCGGCTAGACCGCATCGATCGGACTTAGGCGCCCCGTGACGGATTGCGGGAGCCGTTGGTAACATCCCCGCCTAGGATGGCCCGTGCTCAGGAAGAAATCTTAGGTTGCCGTGTAACCGCATGCCAACTAGGCCGTATTACCAAGGGAACGGGTCGATAGCGCGCCGGCCAAGGCTGGCCTAACCTAAGGAGTGTTCGATGAAATCCCTATCATTAACCCTTGTCACTCTCGCCCTTGCCGCATGCGGCCATGCCTCGCCTTCGGCAGATAGTCAACTTGCCGACGCGCAGCCGGCACCGAACGCGCCGCTCTCTTTTATTGATGGTCTGCCCGTGATCGCGCTCGATCCGGCGGGGTTTCGTGGTGCGGTCCAAGGCCCGCTCTTGGCGCTCGTCCATTTCCACCAGGACCAGCCCATCTCCGACCAGATCTTGCAGATCGACTACGCCGGTATCCTCCCCTGCACGCCAGAAGGTCTCACCCTGGGTGTGCTTCAAAACGGCATCAAAGTAAACGACTACAGAGTGAACGGCGCCGTTATCGACCGGTCCGGTACCTTCGGCCAGTGCAGGGCACAAATCCCTCTCCATGACTTGAAGGAGGGAGTGATCAGCTTTTACGTCTACAGTCCAGCCGGAGCTTACGACAGCGACTACGGACGAAACTTTCCCTTCGTCCTGAATTACGCCAACGTCATTCCAGCTCGGTGAATTTCCTAAGTCCTTGGACGCTACCCGTCGGCGCTGACGCCGATGGATCATGGCTGGCCGGTGGGGAGGCCTCTGGGACAGGTGTCGCTCCTCGGCCAATCCGGCGTCGACGGCGCCCCCCAAAGGGCCTCGCGAGGAAACTGCGCTCCGCCCGGCCAGCTCGCCACGTCCCGTAGGCCGCCGGGAGCACTGAGCAATACCGTCGCCTCTGACCCGGCAGAGTCCCCGAGCTGGTCCCCCTCCACGTCAATTCCACATACGTTATAATTTATATTGAAATTTTATTATAATATGTTAAAACACGCATCTATTTTAATGTCGAGTTCCAATTCCGAACGCCCAGCGTCGCCGCATCCAGGTCGGGATCCACACCACCCAGATCAGAAGGACTCCATGACTCAAGTCAACGTGGCAAGTGCGAAACCCGACTACGGACTCGATGCACCAGGGTTGGTTAAGGCGTTCTTAGCCGGTGGTGTTCTCATGGCGACCTTTGGCGCGTTGATACCGCAGCTCGGCCTTCAACCTGAAGTGACTGACTGGTTGAGCAATTGGCTGCTCTGGCCAGGTCTTTCCATCGCTGCTAGCGGGCTCCTGATGGTCTGGAGCGCCTATGTTGGCAAGTACCAAGCCAGAGACGCGCTTTTAGGTCGCCTGAGTCTCGTCGGCACTGAGTCGGTACTCGATCTAGGCTGCGGTCGAGGTTTGCTCTTACTCGGCGCGGCCAAGCGTCTGCCGCGCGGCGAGGCGATCGGCATCGACCTTTGGTCACAACGCGACCTATCAGCGAACAACAAGGAAGCAACGCTCGCCAATGCCGAGGCGGAAGGCGTCCTCGGTCGCGTCAAAATTATTGACGGCGATATGCGCAAGATTCCTTTGCCTGATGCAAGCGTCGACGTCGTCGTCGCGAGCATGTCTATTCATAATATTCCTACACAAGAGGGTCGATCCGAGGCGCTCCATGAAGCGTCCCGTGTGCTTCGCCCGGGCGGGCGCATGGCGCTCCTTGATTTTAAGTTCACGAGTGAATATGCGAAGGTCTTGCGCGACGTCGGCCTGGTCAAGGTTGCCGTCTCGTCCATGAGCTTCTGGAATTTCCCACCGTCACGCACGGTTTTTGCGGAAAAGAAGCGGCTGTGAACATGAGGGGTGCGCGGCAATGGGCTGCCCCCGGCGATCGATTCATTTCTGTTAATTTGTTCAGGAGCAAACTAATGCGAGATCACTTGGTGTTCGTTGTGGGGCTTGGCTTGATGATCGGTTCGTGCGGTGGCCCATCTGTGCAAAGGTCATCACTGGCGCAAACATCCGCAGGAGCATCAGCGCCGACGGCTTTGGCGGCGGCCAAGTCAATCGTCGGCGTCTATTCGGGGAGCTCGACCATTTATGGTTTTGATGCTCACGACTCTTTGCAGCCAGTCTTCCAATTCTCGGAGGTGATTGAGGCGAAAGATCCGACTGTTCAGAACGGTAGGGCGTTCGTTAGCGTTACGGATACGATGACGTTCCCGGGCGGTGGTCATACGACGATTCCGTGGACCGAAGGTTTTCATGTGAATCCCGACGGAACTGCTGGCGCGCGCTATTTCGCCTATCAGATTCCGAATGTTCCTGCCGAGGAAACGCTCGAAAACGCGTTGAATCCGACATCTGCTACTTTTGACACCGATGTATCGGACCGAGACATTCAACAGCTCGGGTTCTCGGGCAGAAACGTCACCTATAAAAAACACACGACCGTTAAGCAGGTGGTTACGAATGGCAACGTGGAAACCGATGTGATCACGCGGTTCACCATGATTTCGTGGAAGGATGCCGCGGGCGCTCAGCGGTCGCGCCAATTTGTCAGTATGACCGGTTTCCAGACACGAACGCTGAACTAGGTTCCAAGCCGCCTTTTCATTAAAAGGGAGCGTGTTCGCCATGCCAAGTTCTCTCTCGCCGCTTCGCGCGGGAAAGCGCCTTTATCATATCGTTGACCGTCGTGCATGGGAGGCGGCGCAATCAACGGGTGAATATCGCGATCTCTCTCTCGCCAAGGAGGGGTTCATCCATTGCTCCACGGTGAGTCAAGTCATCCGTGTGGCCAATCAGCGCTTCCGTGGCCAGGCAGGTCTTGTCCTGCTCGCAATCGTCCAGTCGCGTCTTCAGGCAAGAGTTCAGTATGAGAATTTAGATGGAGGCGCTGAGTTGTTTCCGCATATCTATGGCGCCCTCAATGTCGACGCAGTCGAGGCTTTGCACGCGTTTGATCCGGGGTCGGACGGGACATTCGTGCTGCCCGCAGCTATTTTACCGTCCGATTCATAGAGAATTCTTGCCGAAGAGGTCGTCCAAATTTTTGAGTTGCTCGGTCAAATACTTGAGCGATTGACTCATCGAGTCGACCACTTGACTCGCGCTCGTTCTCGCGCTGGCCGCGTCATTTTTTCTACCCATGGCCAAGAGGCACTTCGCTCTTGCCTCGTGTCCAAAGAAAAGTTCGAAAAGACCGGCGTTGTTGGTGCGGCACATTGACAAGCAAAGCTCAGCGTGTTCAAGGCCAGCCGCTGGTTCGTTGGCAGCAAGCAGGGTCATTGCCAGCCGGTATTCGGCGCGCTCAACCTCTAGCCAGCCTCCACAGACCTCCCAATACTGGCGGGCTGTGGCAGCTGCGATTTTCATGAGCTTGATCTCGACGGCGAGTTTGTCCGCTTTTCCTTCCAGGTCGGACGCCAAATTATTTGCGGTTACGGCAAGGGCGCGAGCGGCGGGGTCACCCCGCGTCGGACCGTAGGATGTTAGGCCGAGAGCCTCCTCGAAAAGCGAAGTGGCCTCTGGGATGCGCTTCTGTTGAGCGAGGGCCGCCGCCGCACCTGCGAGGATTCGAATGAAAGTAGAGGCTCGCGGCGACGGTCCAGCATGAGCACGGATCGCCAACTCTTCAGCCTTGGTCCTGTCGCCTTTGCAAAGCAGGAGGACCGCTTGGCCGCGTTGAACAGCGTGACCGCTGTCGCCGTCTCCCTCGCAGAAATTGGTCGCGGCGACTTGACTTAATAGCTCCAAGCCGTCGTCCCATCTGCCCAAATGATCGCCCAAGACGTGCACGGTCAAATTGACAAACGGCGCGATGTCTTCCGCGCTTTTGGCCAGCGTCAGGGCGCCGGGCAACCTGGTGGCGACGCCCTCACAATTACTGGCGTGGTCAGCCCATGCGGCGCTCAAGAAATCGGTCAAGCTCATGGGGAGTCTCCGTTTTTTGGAATCAAGTTGTTGAGATATACTGCCAAGAGAGACGCATTTTAGCCGAAAGTGGCGTTCGGTAAAGGGACATCGTGCGACATCAGCCCGTACTCCATTGAATTGATGGTATTATGAAGCATCCTGACACCGTGCTGATAAGGGTTGCGGCGCTGGACGACCGCATCCGGGAGCTGGGTCTCAAGCGAGGCTGGGTCGCGGACCAAATCAAGGTCGACCGGAAGACCATGACGCGTTGGTTAACAGGGCAAACCAAACACATCCATCGCGACAACCTGGAGCGCTTGGCGTCGCTCTTGGGCTGCACCCCCCACGATTTGACGCAGGATGAAAATCGCCTGGGTGCCTTCGCGACGTCTGTTGATCAAGGAATTGCCGCCCGTTTGATCGAGCAGGAAAATCTACTGGAGATCTTAGCCCCAACCGGTAAGTGGCCTTTACTTGAGGAGTTAGTCAAAGCAGCGATGCAACCGGATCTGCCGTTGGCTCTTTTGGGTCAGTTGTATAACTACCTAGCGATTGCCGCTTGGCGGCAATCGAAGTTGGATCAAGCCGACGAATACACCAGGCAAGCCATCTCACTCGGTGAACAAACAGGCCACAAGGCGACGATTGCACGGGCCAAACTGAACGAAGCGACAGTCTTGTCGTTTCGCGGCCGCGTCAAGGAAGCGATTGGCGCCTATAGGTATTGCGTGGACAATCAGCAATACCTTGACGAACTGGTAAGAGCTAGCGCGTTGTCAAACTTAGGTAGTGTCTATTGGGAATTCGGCGAATTCACGACGAGCTTGCGCTATCAAAACGAAGCCATTGTCTGTTTCGAGGTATTGAGAAAGGACCTCAATCTCGCCATCGCGTGGATTAGCAAGGCCACCACGCTGTTCGATATGAACTTGTTCGTCGAAGCCTGGCAAAGTGTTCAAACGGCGCAGTTTCATTGCGAAAGGGGCCGTTGGGCACGTGGCTTTGGCGATGCATATTTGGTTGCCGCCAAGATTTTACTTGCCGAAAGCGACGTGGCTGAGGCGCGCCGTTTCTTCAACCTGGCAGCTGAACGGTTCGCGACATTGGGAATCAATGAGGCTCGAACGTTGGCCGTCGGCAGCATGGTCCTCAGAGCTGAGGGTAAACTCGCTGAGGCGAGAGCGCAGCTTGATGTTGCCGAGAAAATGCACCCAGAATTCCGGATCGTCCAGACGGAAGTGCTTCGTGCCTATCTTGAATTGGCCGAGACAATGGGCGACCGCATCCTCTGGGAGAAAAAGCGAGACGAGCTAAGGACGCTCTATCTCACTTGTGGCTGCGATGGTTGGTCGGCGAATCTAGTAAAAGAGGCGCCATTTTAGCGTTCTGGAAAGATATTTTGACTCCTTAGATTGAGGCCTCGTCGCATCACTCGTCCGGAAGGCGTGGTTCGTTGTGGGGCTTTCGCTATAGACCGCCGGTCCCTCCAATTGTCCACAGTCGGCTCCATGCCTTTCTGTGGCCGCGTGCCGCACGCCGGCGCCTAGCCACGCCGTCTTGGCAAGACCCTTGCACCCCGGCGCGAAGAAATCAGGATGAGGCTCATCTAAGACACTGTTTACAAGTGTGTCGGCGAGGTGCCGGCGTGCTGTTCCAGCAGTTTTTGCTGTGAAGGAGATCGTCAATGAATGGAAAGATTGGTCGATCAAAGGCCACCACCATCGGTCGGCGTCGCTCGCTGGCCGTGGCGGTTGTCGTCACCTTTTTTTGCACCGGGTTGGGTCCAGTGCCAGGGGCAGGAACCCGCAAAGCCGACCAGACACACAACAGTCGTGCGCCACTGCCGCAGAGACCCAACATCGTCGTCTTCATGCTCGACGACGTCGGTTTCAGCCACATGCGACCTTTCGGGGGGGCGATCGACACACCCAATATTGAGCGTGTTGCTCAACAAGGCCTGAGATACACCAATTTTCATACCCAGGCGCTGTGTTCGCCGACGCGTGCCGCGTTCCTGTCGGGGCGGAACCACCATTCGATGGGAACCGGCGTGATCACCGAGCTGCAAACCAGCGATCCTGGCTACACTGGCATTCTGCCCAAAGACAAGGCTCTCTTTGTGCAAAGTCTGAAGGACTTCGGCTACGCGACGATGGGAGTTGGCAAATGGCACAATACACCGGTGCACGAAGTCACGACGACTGGCCCGTATGACTTATGGCCAACGAGCCTTGGATTTGAGCACTATTATGGATTTCTCGGCGCGGATACGGATCAGTTCCATCCGGTGCTATGGGATGATCGAGCGCCGGTCGACCCGTCCGTGGGCCATCCGGAATATCACCTCACCGTCGATCTAACCGACCGCTCGATTCAATGGCTCGAGCAGCAAAACCGTCAGAATCCAAAGAAACCGTTTTTTCTCTATTACGCTACCGGCGCGGCGCACGCTCCACATCAGGCGCCGCCAGAATTCATCGCTAAGTACAGCGGTAAATTCGATCAAGGCTGGGATAAAGTGCGGGAAGAGACCCTGGCGCGGCAAAAGGTGCTCGGTATCTTTCCGCAAACCACCGAGCTCTCGCCCCGTCCCGAGCCAATTCCAGCTTGGGACTCACTGTCGCTTGACCAAAAACGCGTCTATGCACGCCTACAAGAAGTCTTCGCGGGCTTCGTCGAGCACACCGATCACGAGTTCGGGCGGCTGCTCGACACCATCGCGCAGATGGGCAAGCTAGATAACACGATCATCATCATCACCTCCGATAACGGCGCCAGCGGCGAAGGGGGTCTTGACGGTTCGGCGAATGAGATGCGCGTGTTTAATGGTTTTCACGACAATCTGGCGGATTTAGTCGCTGGCATCGATCAATTCGGCAGCGAGCAAACGTATAATCATTACCCGGCAGGCTGGGCACTAGCTGGCAACACGCCGCTTCGATTCTGGAAGCAGATCAATCACGAAGGTGGTATCCGCGATCCTTTCATCATTTCTTGGCCCAACTTCATCATGGACAAGGGTGCGGTGCGCAGTCAGTTTACCGACTCGATCGATGTGGCTCCGACGCTATTTGAACTCACTGGCATCCAGCCGGCTGCCGTCATCAACGGTATCGAGCAAAAGCCAATCGAAGGTGTCAGTTTCGTCGCGTCCCTAAACGATCAAGGAGCCAAGACGACCAAGACGGTGCAGTATTTCGAGATGCTCGGCAACCGCGGCATATGGGCCGATGGCTGGAAAGCGGTGGCATTCCACGGTCGTTACCCGTGGACGACCGGGATATCCAATCCGAACTTTGATGACGACCGTTGGGAGCTCTATAAGGCCGATGAAGACCCCTCTGAAGTCCACGACCTAGCGGCAAAGTATCCAAGTAAATTGGCGGAGCTAAAGAGTCTGTGGAACCAGCAGGCCCTCCTCTACAACGTCTACCCCCTCAACGATTCGACTGCCCAGCGAATCGCCGCCACCTACGCGAGCTTTACTGCCGGTCGCACCGAGTTCACCTATCACGAGGGGGATATTCGCATACCGGAACCTCTATCGCCGCCCGTGAAAAACCGGTCGCACACCATTACCGCGACCGTGGACATCCCCCCTGCTGGGGCTGAAGGCATGCTGGTGACTTGCGGCGGGCGCTTCGCCGGCTACGCGCTCTATATTCAGGGCGGACACCTCCACTATGTGCATAATTATCTGAATGAGGCGCGCTACGATATTGCATCGAACGGGACGCTGCCGACCGGTAGGGTCGAGCTCGCCTTCCAGTTTGATTCCACTGGCAACGGGCATGGCATTGGCAAGCTGTTCGTCAATGGCGAAAAAGTCGGCGAAGGCGCGATCGACCAAGTTGTTCCAGGGGTCTACTCGGCGAATGAGACATTCGACGTTGGGCTCGACACGGGCACGCCAGTCATTGACACCTATTCAGTACCATTCCCTTTCACAGGCAAGATTGTTAGCGTGGTCTTCAGGCTGGCAGATGCCGCGTCGACCATTTATGAAGCGCCGCTAGCGGATCCGTTTGACGAATGAAGTTCGGCCCGTTCACCATGGGTGGGTGCCGGCGCACCCAAGGTGACGGGGAACGAGATGCACAAGTCCGTCAGGAACGACGCCTGACGGGCTCAATTAGGTTTATATGGTACTATCGCTGTCCTCAATGCGCGGAGAATACCCACATCAAGCTTGAACGATGACACAGAGTAGTTCGACTTCTCTGGCACCGTGCTTGGGCATCGCTCATCGCTGAAACAGACTGATTGCTGATGCGATCCGTCGCCACGGGTTTGGCGTGGGAGCCAGCGTTGCAAAACCCACTATTCTAATGTTTGAGATAGTACACTTAGGAAAACTAACTTCATTATTATTAATAAAAGTTAATATTATTGTCATTTTATGAAATGGCATATGAGTTGCTCTATTAATCCCCAGTGTCGATGGCTCTCCCTTCTACCTGAGGATGGACAATGTTTAGACAGCTCAACGCTCGTGCTTCGGTCCTAGTCAGTTTCCTCTTCGTCCTACTCGATACCAGCAAGGCTTTGGCGCTCCCCGCTTTTGCCATTCGAGAGAAGGCGCCTTGCGAGCTTTGCCATGCCAATGGCAATGCCCCGCACCTTACCCGCTACGGCTTCATGTATAGGCGTGCTGGCTACCGCAACCCCGCCAATATCGGTAATACCGAAACCGATAAGGACGCCATGCACCTCACCGATCACATGGCGGTCGGCGTCAACTTTGACTATGAATACGGCACCAACAAGGCCCGCGGCGGGGGTACGCCGACGCCGACCGCGAATCAATTCGATGCGCGCGAACTGGAACTCTGGCCGTTGGTCGGAGCATTTCAAGGCAACATCGGCGTCTTTTCGGAGATCGACGCCAGTCCGGCAACCGCTTCACCGGGCACTGACACAGCGGCGGCTGGGGGAGGCGCCAGTGTCACCCATATGGAGCTCGTCTACGTGAAAGGGACGAGCGAACTCTTTTTCAATTTTCGTGGCGGCCTGATTGCTCCCCAAGGCTTTGGCGCCAGCGATCAGTGGTTGGACGATGGCAATTTGCCGTTTATCGACAGTCTGACGCCCCAGTACAATCAGGACACTCTGCTGTTGCCGTTAGGCGCCAATCAGCTCCCGCAGCTCGGCTCAGAACTTGGCATGAGTCTCAACAGTGAGACCTACGTGACGCTCGGTGCTTATAACGGCTTTGATGGCTCCAACGGTTTGGCGACCAAAAGTCAGTCGACGCTGAGCCCAGTGCTCAACAACGGCTATAGCGGCGGCGCCAAAGATTATAAAGTCCAAGTGGATCAGTTCATCGGCGGCGGCGCCGCAGTGACTGCTGTTTATTACAAAGGCGTGGTCTCGCTCCTTGACCCGACAAACAGCGAAGTCTGGCGCAACCATTATAGCACCTGGCGGCTCTACGCGACCGAGTCCGTGACCGATAGCGTCGATCTCCTAGCGGGCGCCGCTGACGGGATTTATGCCTATCGCAATAGCGCACCTGACGAGACCGGCGGCACCTTTACCAGTCCCGGCGGCTTTGTGGCGCTGAACACCTATTTGGTTGGGCACCTGACCACATCGGTGCGCTACGATTACTTCGAATATAGCCGCTTTCAGGGCGATAAGCAGCGAGCCACCGGCGGCGCTTTCATGGTGGGCGTACCCATCGACAATACTCTGGTGAACTTCCACTACAACCTGCGTCGGTCGGATGTTGACGGTCTAACTAAAAATCTCAGGGCTGAGTGGCGGCTGATTTTTTAGAATCTCGCGCCTGTAAGAGCGGGCTCTTGAAGACAGCGGGCGCTCCTAGCGCCCTTCTTCTTCGAACCTTCGTCGCCAATCCGTGGTCCCGAGTCCGCCGTCCATGCCAAGCAAATGGCTAACTAGCGAACTATGAATGAAAAAACCTAAAATAATATTTTCTCGCTCGCGGCCTTGACCCGGCCCTAGGGGCAGGCCTGAGTCTTGATTTCGTGGTCATAGTGACCAAGACATCAATGAAGTTGAGGAGTCGAGAATGAAGTTTTCAGCGCTATGCGTGTGTGTGGTGATGACGATGAGCGGTGGGTCGCGCGGCTTGGCGGCAGGTGGGCAAGGGGTGGATCCGGACATTGGGCATGGCGCAGGGGCGTCGGTCGTCTGGTTTGATCTCATGGTAGCGGAGCCGCAACGAGCCAAAGATTTCTACAGCGACGTTTTTGGCTGGCGGTTTGCGCCGCCAAGCCAAGAGTATACATTGATCCTCGCTGGGGATAGGCCCATTGGCGGTTTGTATCAGGGCAGGTCGATGGTTGGACAGCACGGCGGCATTGATATTTACTTCTCTGTGACCAATTTGGCGTCAGTTCTAGCCAAGGCGAAAGCCAAAGGCGCGAAGGTGATCATAGAATCGATGCCGATTCCAGGAGGCCATGGCTCTATGGCGCTCTTTCAGGATCTCGACGGCAATGGCATTGGGCTGGTGCAAGGGGAGAGCTGAGTCATGTTTACGAGCGGCGATTTCTCGCGGATCTCAGGCCTGTCAATCAAAGCGTTGCGACTCTATCATGAGGCTGAAATACTCGTCCCCAAGCTTGTCGATCGGGACACCGGCTACCGGTACTACGACCATGATAATGTTGAACGAGCACGCGTCATTGTCCTCTTGCGACAGATGCTGTTTTCAGTCGAGGAAATTAAAAACCTCGTCCAACGCTGTGGTGACGATGTCGATGCCCTGGCCTTCTTCGAGAGTCAACGCACCGAGTTAGAATCCAGAATTCGTCAGATGAAGCACGCCAAGGCGGCCCTCGACGAAATCGTCGAGAGTGAACGTCACGCGTTGACGCTCATCAAGACACAGGCATTTCAGATTGAGGAGAAGGTCTTGCCGGCGGTGACCATCGCCGGTCTTCGGCGGCGCGGACAGTACGCCGAGATCGGCGCGGCTTTTGCCACCCTTGGACGCGCCATCGGCGGCTTAGTCGCCGGCAAGCCCTTCGGCTTATTTTACGACGGTGAATATCGGGAGACGGACGCTGATTTTGAAGGATGCTTTCCAGTTAAGAGAGAGAAATCACTCAAAGAGGTCGCCTTTCGGCAGCTGCCAGGGGGGCGAGCGGTTACGATGATTTATCAGGGTCCTTACCATCAGGTGGGCCGTTCGTACGCCAAAGTTCTCAGTTATATAAACGAAATGGGTTATCATCCGCTGCTCCCCACCCGGGAGGTTTACATCAAGGGTCCAGGGATGATTTTTAAGGGAAACCCGAAGAATTACCTGACTGATATCCAGATACTGGTCAACTATTGACGGACGGCTAATTGGGGGCCTACTCCGTTCGCCCTTCAAGCTCGGCTTCGCCCGCGAAACGCGGCTTTTGCCTCACTTTACGGGCTCCCGGAGTAGGCCCCAAATTAGCACACGAGCAATAGCTGGCTTATCGTGGGCTGCCACGGCGCCTGCCGGTTGGGGGGCGCGCAAGCTGGGACCTCCGGTTGGGAGGGCGTCAGGATCGCGCCGTCGGTCGATCGGTTTTTAGTGGCGTGTGGGGCATTGCCTGCTACTTTATCGACTTCGACCATCCCCTGATCGTCTTTGTCGGCGGCGCCACGTGGAGCGGGCGCTCGGTCGAGGCCAAGAGCAGGCGATGACGCCATCCGCGATTATCAATCTCTAACGTGGTGTGAAAACAGTGACAGTTGCCATCGATGCCCTCTACATTCTTCGCGACTGGCAAAAAGGTCGGACGCGCCTTCATACTATTGAAGAGCTCGATGAGTACTTTCGCGAGGTGGAGAACTGCTTCGCTCGCTCGAGCGACGAGGGGTTGGCGGCTCTCAATAAGATTCGGTTTACATATAAAATGCCGCGTCGTGTCGACCCCTTTTCGCAAGAGTATCGGCAATTTCAGATGGATCTTTACCGGCAAATCTCCGGTCGTGACACCTACGACAGCTATGTCAATGAACGGTCTGAATTCGACTTCGCCGCGCTTAAGGATCGGCCTTTCCCGTATTTTACACAGAGCCACCGTCAGGTTGGCGAACAGCTCATGGCGCAGGGGCACGTCATCAACTCCCTGTCGATCAAGGCGGGAAGTAAAATTTTAGAGTTTGGTGCCGGTTGGGGCAACTTGACCACGACCCTAGCACTCATGGGACACCAAGTTACGGCCGTTGAGATTGATCCGTTGATGAACGATATGCTGCGTCATCGAGCGGCGACGTTGCGGGTACCTCTCACGGTCGTCGCCTCCGGCATGCTTGATTTTGACACTACGGAAAAGTTCGATGCGGTCATCTTTTATGAAGCTTTCCATCACTGCATTGATCCTGTCAGGATGCTCGACAAGGTGACCGAGTTACTGAACCCGACGGGGGTTGTCGTGTTTGCCTCCGAGCCGATCACGATTTTCCCTTATCCCTGGGGACTGCGGACAGATGGGTTGTCGCTTTGGAGTATCCGGAAATATGGTTGGCTCGAGCTTGGCTTCGACCGGAAGTTTTGGCATCGCCTACTTGCAGCGAAGGGATTTAGCCTGGAGCGACGCAAGCTGTCCGGTGTGCATATCGCCAGTCTATACATTGGCAAAAAAACTGGTCGCCAGTAGTCGCCATGGTCGTGACTTCACCCAGATGCAGTGGCACTGCAGCGCCAAAGGAACCCGCCAAATTGTCGGCTCTCAGGCTATGCCCCAACGAGTGTCACCTCACGCGGAGGGCGAGCGGTACTAGGTGGATGGCGGCGTCTCTTCTTTATCTTTCGGAACGAATCCTGGCAATTCCTTGCTACCGACGATCGTGAGATTGAGGCCGATCTGCACCGCAACTTTGGTCCCGCCGACGTCAATAGTGGTCTTCCCGTTCAAGTACCAGCCGAGAGAGCCGGTTGAGAATTCCTTGACCGGAACCGTCAAGGGTACGTTGTCGATAGTCACGGCAACTGGTACCGCCTTCTCGCGAAATTCACCGCGCGCAATCGGGCAGCTGGTTTTCTTCGCCATTCCGGTCCTCCACCAAAAAAATGAATGAAAGAAATCTTTTACACCATTCACGGCCAACGCGCCACCCAGTCCGGCACCGTTCTTGAATTGAGCGGCTCATGACGATGCAGCGGTCATGGTCTCATGCCGGTTAACTTGGGCCGGGAAGACAGTTCGTGGTCATCAAGGCTGCTATCGCGCGAGCCGGCTCTCGGTCGCTACGCGCTAGTTCATGTGCCACGTTGGGAGCGTTAGCTGGGTCACCCTGGCTCAGTTTGAATCGTGCTTCGAGCTTGGTCACCGTTATTTCGAAGACCACGATGCTGGCTAGCAGATGGTGGCGATCTTGGTCGCTGAGGTTTAGACTCCAGCCAGCACCATACTGTTCTTCATAGAGGGCGACTTGGCGCGCCATTTGTTGGTAAGCATCCTTCTCGTTCACCAGGATTCGTGCGTGACCATATGCATGGCAGACAGCGTAATTCCATGTCGGTACGTTATCTGGACGCGGGACGTACCAGGATGGTGAAACATAGGAATGAGGCCCTTGGAATATCACCGTGGCCTCGCCTGCAGCAAAACATCGCCAATGCTGATTGGCCTTGGCCATGTGTCCTAACAACGTGCCCTGTTCTCCGCGCGAGGCATCGACGAGAAACGGCAAGTGGCTGACGACGGGCCGGCCCTCCCGGACGCTGAGTAGCGTCGCGAAGTTATATTGCTTCATAAACTGGTGGAGGACCGTGAGACGATCTTCGCAGTTATATTCCGGTACGTACAGGGTGCTCTCCTAATGGTGAAACGGCCAATCGAGTCTCGTCGATCTCTCGGTGTAACCCAAGTTTTATTGAAGTGACCGGGCTTAGAAGGGACGGGGAACAGCGGAAACTTGCCCTATGCCGGGAAGGGTCAATAAATGGCTCATCCGGCGCACAACTTGCATTTGGCCGGCGGTACTCACTTTCGGCCAGCCACCAGGCGCCGTACCGAGCCGCTCGTTGGAGCGTTAACCACCATAATCAAAGGTGAAATCTAGACTGACAACATCGGCAAGTGGGTCGGTTGGATGCTGTGGACTTGTCTGCACAATATCGTTAATGTTGGAAAAACGCCACGACAAGGCATCGAGAAGATTGTGGGAGGTTTTGTGCATTACAGCTCACTATCAAGTTGGGTGCGGTTGGCGACGGTAGTCTCTGCCATCTCTGGTTTTATCGCTGCGCCTGTGGCCCATGGCGACGAGGGTAACCCGGTCGTCGTTCGCCAAGGCTCTCATCTCCAGATCGATTGGAGCAGTAGGGCAGCGGGTCAATGGCGGCTTACCGATGCCGAGGGCAATCTTTGCGCTGACGGTACCGCGCCGGCTGGTCCCAACCATATTGATTTGCCAAAGGTTGCGGCGCCGACCGATCTGCTGCTGACGTTGCCCGATGTCGCCGGCGGCGGCCCTCGAACGCAGGCGATTCCTGCCGTCAAGCGGCTCAGTCCGTTGGCCAAGCCTGATCGTGCCGCGACTATCTATCAGTTGGCACCGCGCACCTATATGGCACGTGGAATGGGGTTGGGGCAGACCGGTCATCTGAACGATCTGACGACGCCCAGGCTGCAAGAGATTCGTGACCTTGGCTTTGATTATTTGTGGGTGACCGGCATCCTCGAGCATGCTTCCCTCGCGCAAACCGATCCAGACGTCGTGAAAGGCGATGCGGGCAGTTACTACGCGATCTATGACAATTGGGACGTCGCTGCGGAAATCGGCACGCTCGACGATTTTGATGCGTTGCTTGAGCGTGCCCATGCCCTCGGCCTACGCGTGCTCATCGATCTCGTTCCCAATCACACGGCGCGCATGACCAGAACGAGCGTCGCTTGCAAGAAGCACCTAGATTTTGGCGCCAGCGACCGAACGGCGTTAGCTTTCGATCAAAACAACAACTACTTTTATATGCCCAATACGACCTTCGTGCCGCCGCCGGAGCCCGGCAATCCGTTGGCTGACGGCGTCTTTGACACCGACATTTTTACCCCTGGCATACAACTGGAGCAGCCGGCGCGGGTCACGGGCAATGACATCGTGGCATCAACCCCGCAAATATATGACTGGTTTGAAACCGCCAAACTCAACTACGGCTGGGACGTGGTCAACAAGCAGCCGCACTACTCACCGCGGCCGCGCACATGGGACCAAATGCTCGATGTGGCGCGCTACTGGGTGGAGAAGGGTGTCGACGGGTTTCGCATCGACTTTGCCCACCCCGTGCCAATTGAGTTCTGGCGGTTTTTTGCGGCCGAGCTGCGCCGTGTCCAACCGCAACTCTTCCTCTTGGCCGAGGCCTACGAAGCCGATAATCGCATGAAATTGCCAAATTTCAGCTATTATTCACTGCTCGATGCCGGAATCGACTCGATCTATGACTCCGATTTGTACTGGGGAATCGTTAATCAATTGCGTCGACCTGGCGACATGCGCTCGGTCGTGCCGTCGCGATCTCCCGCTTTCGCCACCAACATTGTCGACCGCGGCTTCCAGTTCACTCATTACATGGAAAACCATGATGAATTGCGCGTGGCATCGCGTCATTTTGCCGAATGGATTGGCGACCGCGGCGAGCGTGCCAGTTTGGGCCTCGCCTATACTGCATATCTCGGTTTGATGCCGGGACATTTCCTGCTACACGGTGGTCAGGAACTGCAGGAGGACGCGAGCGTTTTCGGCAATTATGCTGGTGACAACGGCCGCACCTCAATTTTTGATTTCGTTTATCAATCCCAAACGCGCACGTGGCAATTTGAATCCCGTCCCCAGTGGATGACCGACTTCCGCACGCGCTACCAAGATCTCTTGGCACTCAAGCGGTCGCCGCCGTTCAGTGTCGCGCATAAAACGGCCGCTCCTTCACTGGTCGACTTGGATCAGGTCAACGGCAGTGCCGATCAGAGCAAATGGATCTCGGCTTATATTAGATTCAAGGGCGCTGACAGTTACCTCGTGGTAACCAACGGAGACCCCCAAGTGGCACACGCCGCCACCATTCACTTCACTTCGAGAGAGAACGCCGACAGCGCGGGCGCCCTGGCGGCCTTGCACATCACCAACGACGGTCAACGCTACGTTTTTACGGAAGTGTTTTCGCGTAAGGGTTGGGTGCCCACCGATCCAGGCGTCCAGGGCCAGGGGTTGCCGGGTTGGATGATGTTTAAGCCAGACAATGTCCCCAGCGGTCTCTTTCTCGGCGATGTGCCAGCCGCAACGACCTACGTATTTAAGGTGACGAAGCTCGGGGCTCCTTAACGAATCTCAGGAGTCATGATCTGACTCCCGACCGCCCCTAGTCGGTGGCTGGGCGGCGGTCAGGCGTCCCCCATTCTTGTTGCAAAATCCTCTAAATTCAAATATTTATCTGGTTTCCCCAGGTCTTCGAGGTGGTCCCCGAATGCATGACAGGACCGACGGGCCGACGGCGCTTTTCGTGCTTGGACAAAGCCTGGTCGTTAGGTCCTACCGTAGTTTTTTCGCGTTGCTGACGCAGCCGTCGCGGGTGCGAGTGGCGCTCGCGGCGCCGCGGCGGTTTCGCGAGTTGGGTGGACAGCTGGTCGAGTGCGAGCCCTTTGATCGGCCCTTCGACAGCGCGGGCGGCGACTATCCAGGCTTTGTCCTCAAATCGTGCAATTTGCATGTCCAAATTGTTTTGTTTGCGGGCCTGTTTGGTGCTTTGAGGCGGTTCTTCCGACCCCACGGCGGCAAGGGGCCAGACGGTGGTCAGCGACAGATTTTTCTGTGCATGGCCGAACCATACTCGGTGACGGCCTTCGCCGCCTGGCTAACCGCTCGGGCCGCCCTGGGCGCGAACTTCGTTTTCATCTGCTACACCGCCCAAAATATATTCAAGGAGTTGGCATTTCCGCTGCGTTTCATCCAAAAATTCATCTTTCGACGCAGCGCAGCCATCGTCGTGGTTGGCCGCGAACAGGAGTCGGTGCTGCGCCGGCACGGATACCGTGGCATTTGCCTCGATTTCCCCCTCTGGTTTGATTCCTTGCGGTTTCATCCGCAGGCTCGCACTCAAGACAAGCTGGTCATTGGCTACGGCGGCACGCTCAGCCTTGAGAAGGGCATTCTTGATCTACTCTTGGGCTGCGAGGTGCAGGCGCGGCGCTGGGGGCAAAGTTGTCGTTTGATGATTGCTGGCGCTGGGCCGCTCGCGGGGCAGATTCGTGAGCGCTGTCAGCGGCTGGCGCAACTCGGATGGACGGTTAACTTCGCTGGGCCATTGCCGGCGGCGCAGATGCCGCGGCTTTTTTTCCGAGATCGACATTTTGGTCGTGCCGAGCAAGACGACACCGCATTGGAAGGAGCAGTTCGGCCGCGTGATCATTGAGGCAAAGGCTTGTGGGGCCATCGTCGTCGGCTCGGACTCTGGCGAAATCCCTCGCGTCATCGGCGATCCAAGTCGCATTTTCAAAGAAGGCGATGTGGAAAGCATGACGGCGGTGATCGACTTTTGGTTAGAAAAGTTAAGCGATCCGGAGCGTCGTGCCGCGGCACGGCGGGCGGAGGCTGAGGCAGCATTGGCGGCATTCTCCGATGTGGCGCTTGCCGCCAAATTCACCAAGGCTCTGGCACGGCTGGACAGTTCTGCTCGGAGCTGTGGATGACTGGCCAACAGGTGCCTCGAGTGGCTGCCGACGCGGCGACCGTGGGCGCGGAGCGACGAACTGGTTGGCGGTTACGGTACTCGCTGATTTTTGCCCTGCTCGCCGAGGTCGTTAATAAAATCGCGCCGCTTGTCACGTTGCATGTCGCTGAGCCCAGACTCGGTGTCGTCGGCTTTGGCGCGGCACAGTATGCCTTGGCGTTCCAGGAGATGTTCATCCCGCTG
>Ga0207116_10062_pt2 | contig 26743 bp, 41 predicted proteins | sample Alteio_BWMinHeat_44_FD_153550 | JGI IMG/M metagenome (GOLD analysis project Ga0207116, IMG submission 153550) | Enriched cells from forest soil in Barre Woods Harvard Forest LTER site, Petersham, Massachusetts, United States -... | ecosystem: Environmental > Terrestrial > Soil > Temperate forest >... | reverse complement strand
CTGGCAGCGGCGGCCGCGCCGCAGTGTTCGGAAATCATGCTCAGTTCGGTGACGGCAAAGCTGGTGTCAGCAGCGCCGGAACTCGCGGCCTCACTTGCTTTGTGTCCTGTGAGTTTTACGTCATGGCCAAGATGCGGCTTGAGATCAACACTGCTGGTGGTGATCTTGAAAATCTGACGCGAGCCGTCTTCCACGACGGTGTAGTTTCCGTCAGATCCACCCAGGCAACCTTTGACGTTGGCCGGGTCGCTGTTACTGCCAGCCTCGGGAGTCTGCGCAAACCCCAACGTCACCAACAGGGCCGATACAGCGATCAGCAGAAATACTGGTTTCATGGAATCCTCCTAAGATTCCCGCCTTGCGGCGGTCTAAGGTTTCACTTGGGATTTGATTTTGCTGTTGGTCCTTACGCAGAACGCTCGCGCGTTGTGCACCGGGTTGAGTTCCGGCCTGGGAACCTGGAGCATCCGGAGTGGAACAGGACAAACCCTATCTGGTATGGATTTGCCTGTCTGTTCACAACCGCTCACATTCGATGGAATACCACTCACTGGGAAAGGTGCGGGTCGGACGAGCGAGGCTAGCGGGTACGCCAGGCGGAATCTGGTGGCATGATCCCATCAGGCACAGGTTCCGTTATGTCAATGCGAGGGGCCCGCCCGACTGATGTGAGTCTTATAGCTCAGACACTCAACTGCGGACCGAGTACATTATGCTGAGCATCCAGTCCAGAAGGTGTCATGACCAGTCACAGTAGGGACCTACCATCGGTTTCGGACATCTGCGCACACGTCAAACATGTTGGCTATGCGATATCCAGACGTATTCGGCTGTATGGCGAGGAGTTTGAAGTGGTTTCAGACCCATTTCCTGAAGCTGACGGGATTGCAGTTCACGTGACCACAAAGAATGACTCAAGCATTCGCGTACTGCGGATTCCAGCGACAGTCCTTCAGAGTGCAAAAGGGCGGAGACGGCACTAGTCTAGCCGTGTTGAGGGCCATAGTTGAGCAGGAGAAAGCATCCATGGACAAATCGAAAGATCAAGATCGGGGTAAGGGCGCGATGGAGCAGGACCAGCAGAATCAAGCCGGCAACACTAATATGCAAGGTCAATTGGGGCACCGTGATGAGGATGTAGAGTTGAAGAACGCTGACGCTGATTTGCCCGGGTGAGACCTGCTGCATGTCGCCACCCTTACGAGAGCTGCAAAGCCGAGGTTCTGTTACTACTCTTGCTTCTCTGGGTTAGGTGGCGGTGGGTGACTTGCATTTCTCGTAGGAGCCTGCAGATTTGAGGTGCGGCCATTCAACCGTCTTACTCTGCCGCGCTGCTCCAGTCGCAAACGTTCCCCTCCATCCGCAGTCGGCCCCGAAACAACCAAGGTCAACACGCTCAACTGCCTGTTCTAAATTCGGATACCTAGCTCCCTCATCCAGTCGAATGAAGGGCATTGGCCGGCCGCAATTCGGACACTCGAAAATGAGTATGTGAGCATTCATCACGCAATTCCGCTTTTACCTCCTTGGGTTCGTCAAAGGCATGATTCCGAAAAGTTATGCAATTGTGACACAGAGAGACGCCGGCCATCCGGCGGGGTCCGGTCATTTCTAATCCTCCCCGCACCCGCACTGGTGAATTCACGCAGCGGCATTCAGATTGTTGATCTGAGTACGCGCAGGGGTGGACGATTGCGGCGTTCCGTGGTCTCTTAATTCGCCAAGCAGAAAGTTAATTTCTCCGCCGACCAGGATGGCAAAACCGGAAAGATAAAACCACACATATAAGCCGATGGCGGAACCTAGCGGTCCATAAGTCCTATCAAGGTTATCGAAGCGTCGGAAGTAGCTCCGCAGCAGGTATGACAAGCCAATCCAGGTTACGACTGCAACAATTGCCCCGGCTAGGCTATCCCGGAAGCGCTGCCTTACATTCGGACCAAAATGGTAGAGTAGTTCCACCGCGAGCACCGCTAAGACTATGGCTACGCCCCACCGGAGGTAACGCCAGGCCGCAGGTATGGCGGGACCCAGATCAAACTTGCCTGCAAACCAGATACCAAGGTATGTCCCCTCAACCATCAATCCGACAGCGACGAGTAACAGAGATCCCGCGAGCAACGTCAGTCCCAGCGCAATGGGCCGAGTTTTCCAGACCGGGCGAGTTTCGCGGACTCGGTAAACGACATCAAGGCCGTCGATTATCGCAGCAAATCCGCTGGAAGCTGTCCAGATCGTAAAGACTAACCCGAGCGTAAGGAAGTGCGTGTGCTTGTGACTAATGACGTCAGAGACGATCCTGCGCACCAAGTTCATTCCATCTCCTGGGACGAGCCTGGCCATTAAGCTCAGAAGGCCCTCGAACAGGTGAGGGATGGGCACGTACCCAAGCAGCGATGCCATCGAAACCAGCAGCGGAAACAGTGAGAGGACGAAATAATACGACAGCCCGGCGGCAAATACGAAGAGATGCTCGTCATAAACATCGTTGTAGATGGTTATCAACGACCGTTTAATCGTCAGCCACGCTGCTTTCACACCCAACGTGAGCACCGAATCACCTCAGAGCTTTTCATCCCATGCTGCTTTCCCAATTTTACCGCTTGTGAGGCTCGGCGGAAAGCCTCAGACCGGTACAGCAGATGAAATCTGGAGCCGGGACCGAATTGGTTCCGGACTACCACGTGCATCGCTTGTCACCGACTAGCGCCAAAGCAATGCATAAACCTGAATTTCCTTCGGTTGCGGATTGTAACGGAAGGTGAGATCAGCGAAACTCTCAGCAGCGACCACTTGGGCTATGCGGTGTGCCAGCTTCTTGCGACGGCAGGCTTTGTGGATTCGGCACCGGATAGGACGCGGTGCCGGCCAGACTTGCTGCACATTGCTGGATGACCTCGGGAATTCCTGTAGTCGTGGACGGCAAAGTCGGAACTGAGAAGTCAGGCACTGCAAAGTTAAATGCGCTGGTAAGATCGCCGACCGTCGCACGACGCCACGCGCTCAAATTCGGCACTTCAGCCCCAAATCGTGCCTCCAGGAAACGTAATATCGATGTATTGTCGAACAGATCCGATGATACAAAACCACCGCGGCTGAACGGAGAGATCACGAGCATCGGTACACGAAAACCCAATCCAATGGGACCCAAGATGGGAGGATTGCCGGCCTGTGTAGGATCAGGCACGGCAGGCGCAGTAAGGTATTCACCTGGTGTGCCGGGTGGGGCTGTAACCGGCGGGACGTGGTCAAAGAAGCCGCCGTTTTCGTCATAAGCGACAAAGAGAACCGTCTTTGCCCATTGCACAGGATTGGCGGCCAACGCAGCCATAATTGCAGATAAGGTGCTTTCCCCAAAAAGTGGGGGTGCTGGAGGATGGTCGGAGACAATTAGTGACGGTAGCACCCACGAAACCTGTGGCAGGTTACCGGACGCCACATCCGCGAGGAAATCGACGGGAAACTGTGGCCCGAACGCGTTTTGATGGAGCGTTGACGAGGGATCCTGAAAATTCTTGAAGTAGGACAGAACATTGTCCGCGAGAACGCCAGTGAGGTTCGAGTCGGGCGAGGAATACACTCTCCAGGAAATACCGCGTGTCTGAAGCTGCTCTGGCATCGTCGTGTATGTCAAGCGCCCGAAGAATGAGGACCGATCCGCACCAAGGGTTTGAATTAGAGGACCCCCATTTTTACCGTCGGGGTCAATCGAAGCCGCCACGGTATACAGGCGGTTCGGATCGCTGGGGCCGATCACAGAGCAGAAATAGTTGTCGCAGATGGTGAAAGCGTCCGCCACGGCATAATAAAAGGGAAGGTCTGCCCGCGTGTAGTAACCCATGGTCAGTATCGCGTCATTTGTATTGATCAGAAGGCGCGAAGAGACAAAGCCATCCATGGCACCATCGTTCCAGCTTTGATGCTGTGGTAACCAGGCGTGAGTGATGTCATGAGTGCAGGCTGCATTCGTCTTGGAAGTGTCGAGATGGAAGGGGAACAACAGTCCCGTCGGTGAGTTAGTGGTATTTGCGGGATCGGGCTGCTGGAACGCAGGACTTGGGTCGGAGAAGCCGCGAACGGCGCGATAACTTCCAAAGTAGTGATCGAAGGATCGATTCTCCTGGATGAGGATGACAACGTGCCCGATATCAGTCAATTTGCTGCAGGAGGAAGGACCCGGGGAGGGACTAGGAGCAAGTCCACCACCACAACCAGGCAAGAGCATCGCCCCGAACTCCGCCGTTACCGCGGCCGCGCCAAGTCCCAGCAGTTTGCGGCGAGTGATATTATGACGAGTCATGCGGAGCCTTTTCTGAATTTCCCCGCCCGGGAATATTTTGTAAATCGTTCAGATATTCGGATGGTTTAGGGCTGACGCTGCTTTTGCCGCCAACACAATAAGGCCCTGTCATCGTCCAGCCGAATCGAGGCAAACGAAACTCTCGGTTAAGGGCTTGAGGGGTAACGTCGGCTCGGCCATTCCCGGGCTGGGGAAGCGCAGCACAGCTGGAAGTTGTACGTGGACGATTTCATTCCTCACCGCGTACAGCACCAACTCGGCGATCGAATGAAGGTTGAGCTTGAGCATGATATTGCTTCGATGTGTTTCTGCCGTTTTCACTGTTACATTCAGCATCACGGCGACGTCCTTGGTAGTCTTGCCCTCACCCAGAAGCTGCACGACCTCGCGCTCCCGAGGCGACAATCTCGGTATCTTGGCCACGGCTGGACCAGTGCGATGCTGCTGCAGGTAACCGTCCAGAATTAGACTGGACACTCGCGGGCTGAAGATGGACTTGTGCCGTTGCAGTGCCTCCACTGCGGCCGTCAGGTCATCGGTTCCCTCGGACTTGAAAACCCACCCGCGAACACCCACCTCCAAACAATCTCGGACAACTTGGTCGGAGTTCACGTCGGTAAGGACCAGTATTCTCTGAACCGGATTGCCTTTCAGGATCTGCCGTGCCGCGTCCACGCCATTTAGTTTTGGCATGCAAATGTCCAAAATAAGAAGATCCGGTTTCAACTGCGCGCACTTTTCTACCGCATCCCGTCCGTCAGCGGCCTCCCCACAGACCTCCCATCCTTCGTGAGATCCAAGCAGCGAGCACAGACCGAAACGGAATACTGGATGATCGTCAGCCACCAAGATACGAAAGGCATTCATAAAACCTCCTTCAAAGTGAGAGCGAACTTATCAGGGCAAATGCGATACGGTCTGTGCAAAAGTGCTCACATGCAGTGGACTGTGCCGCCGCACGGATTTGCGAAGAACCCCGTTAAACGTTCCTTGATTTCTTGGTCTAGAGTGGAGTCAGCGGCGCAGAAGTCCTAATCGTGCAAAACGACATTGAGCAGAGACCTGATTCGCTAACGAGTGGATCCGACCATCTCGGCCAGGGTCCCCTGACTGATTTTGTGGCCACAGTTTCTGGAATGCGCTCCTTGGCGAAAGGAGCGAGTAATAGAAGCCTATTTTTAGCGCTTTGCCATTGCGGCTCGTCGTTTCGCTTTAATATTAACCTTCACCGGCGCGCCCGCCTTGAGGCTTACCTCGTCACCATTTTCGTCCTTCAGCGCGTTCTCGATGCGGATCTCTCGATACCGATCATCGGCGCCTTTTATTGCAATTTGTGCTTTTTCCGGTTCGTTCGGATGTGGAGACTCAATAATCGTTTCGACGATTCCTGGCAAGGTGGTATTAGGTCGTTGCGTGGCCATATTTCAACAACCTAATCTCGATTCAGCAACCACGTCTGAGCAAAAAGGCACACTCGGTTGATCAACAACTCCGCAATCGGCGCCCAGAGTAGATCTCAACGCTGTGCCGAAATCGGCAGCGCGAGAAGGTTCCACTCAGAAGCTATTCTCTATGACCCGAGCGGGCGGAGAAATCGCTTCACTCAGGAAACTCATCCGCGATAAACTATCGCACCCAATCGCCTCGAAGTCGCTGCTCGCGGAGAGCGTGGCTACCATACTGGAGCATGATCTCGCTGCTACGATTCAGGGCTGGATGGAACTAGTCAGCACGACGAAGAGCTGACTTGTATCCCGCTAAGCTTTGAGGACCGCACCGGTCATCTTCCCAACCTGATCGCCGACCTGGTCAACCGCTTACGCCTCTCTTTAACCACGACAACGCAGATTTCTATCACTGCACGGGAGCACGGGGCTCTGCGACGCAAAAAAGGCTACACTGCCACGATGTTGGCAGAGGAGTCCCGAATCCTGCAGGTCAGTATTTTTAACACACTACAAAAAAATCTGTCTAGGGTGGATTCCAGCAAGGTGCTGTTGGACGTGATGACTGCTTGGTCGGCGGCCTCTAGGGTCTTGCCGGGGCGGAGACGAGGTCCCTCGGGGTCTGGTCGTTGATGCGTTCTTCGATCCTGGACACGAACTTCGGCGCATGGCCCTTCAACTTTTGCCGGATGCCAGGCCCAAACTCGTGGAAAAGGTCGATCCCGATGTCGCTGCCAATCGTCGAACCAAAAGTTTTGAAAGTCGCCGAAGTGGATCGTGCCCAATATGGATGGTAAGCAGTGGCGATAGCGACTGAAGTCAGCACTCCGAGGAAATATGACGAGTTCAGTACCCTATTTCCGGAGTCGTTACGCGCGATTAAAATGCGCGAAGCTGCGTAGGTGGCCCGGCCCAGAAAGGTGCTGCTGGTCGAAGGGTAATAGCGTGGGTCCTGCCTGAGCAACGACGGATACAGATATTTCCCAAAAAAGGCGCTGGACTCTTTTTGAATAAGCGCCACTTTGTAGCGAGTGGTTAAGCTGGGCTGCGGGCCGGGAGTGACCTGTGACAGTTCTGTTTCACGCATTACTCCCGCGTCGACCGCAACCGCGCCAAGTGTCAAAGGCGAGCGTGCTTCATTGACAAACGTGTGAAACTTCTCTGCTTGTGTTGGAGGGTGGACCGACGGAGCGTCAGGAAGTAATCTCCACGTGCGCATCTCCTGGAGCTGCACTTCGGGTGAGTGTGAGCCGTCACGCTGTGACCCCTGACGCAAATCAGCGGAAGGACGGTCGCTCTGGCACAATGCCGCGCAAGCAGCCAACAGTAGAAAGGAAGTGACCCGGATTGATGTAATTCGCTTCACCATAGCCCGGTCCTGCATCGCGGCAAGCGACTTTGTGCGCTCGACGATTCGGGTCGGAATCACGCCTCGAAGTTAGCACCCCACGCGGCATTCGTTTGCGCAAGAGTGCTCGTCCCGGAAGACAGAGATGTCCCACTCCTGGCCATACCACCGCAAAAGAACTGGCGAGCTAGCGGCGATCGTCACGATCCGGATGTTCGTGGCGATACTTCCAGTATGCTCTCTGCTGTGCACGCCGTACCTTGTAGAAGGGACGATAAGCCTCATGCCGTTCCTCCCCCCAGTGCCGGTACCTGCCGTCTTCGCGGTCATCCCATTGATGGTAGTCCCTGTGGTCGCGGTCGTAGTACCGCCTCTGGTTTCTTTCGTTCCGCTCTCGAGCATCCTGACGGCGATCGTCTCGAAAATTGTTGGCCTGGATCCCCGCCGGGGCAATAAGTGCCACACCCAAGAGAAGTGAGCCTAGATATCTGTGCATACGCTGCATGTCGTTTTCCTCAGCTCGGGATCTCAATAACTGGAGTCCCGGCTAGCAGCGACTATATGCTTCCAGACCCCTCGAGTCTGTTCAATACAGACCACTGCATAGACCGCTGGAGTTTTCCCGAAATCAAGACATGACCGTTTAGCCGGTGTTCTGTGACCCCATTTTCAGCAATCCCGTTTGTGGGACCGGATAAATCTTCCTGCGCAAAAGAGTCCGTGGGCCCACCGGCTGTTATCGTTTGCTGGGCTTCATTTCCATGGCCTCGGCTGCGGAGAGTTTCCGATCTCTGTGTGGCTCGGTGCGCAAGGCACCCGCATGCAGTTCACAAGCTTCCTCGGCCGCTGCACCGCAAGTCGGACAAGGCACGGAGAGTATCTGTTTCCGGGTGAGTTCTTTGGTTTTCACCGCGATATAATGCAACGATCCCCAGCGGGAAAGATGCGCTCATTTTCAACACATTAGCCCAAGGCCGGGCTTCATTCGGCCCGCCAGCGGTTCTTATCAGTCCTGAGCAAAAGTGAACACTTGGGTAAACGACCATTCTGATAACATACGCATGGGTACAGGTCTAGGCCCGGAATGCTGACGGAAGCAATCAGCACCTGCTGTTGGCGGAATCTGATTTCCGTAATGAGAGACCGAGCTTCACTCCGGATGGCAGCTCGGTGATATTCACACGCTGCCGACTGGATCTGCCGGATACTTGTGCGCTTTACCAGATCGACGTAAGTGGCGGTGGCTTAACTGCGATAACAAACTTCGACCTGGGAATTAGCGACTTGGATGGCAAGTATTCCGCCAGCGGATCCCTTGCATTCATCGGGGTGCCCGACGTGGAATCCACTGTGCGATTTATCTCGGTGACTCTCCGTCAGGTCCAAGTCGTATCACGCCGGCGGAGTTATGGGCGCAATCGCCGGACTGGTCACCTGATGGGAAGAAATTCGCATTCTCCACACATTGCGGTAATCCGCAAAACGGAGAGAGCTGGCCGTTCACTGACAGATCAGGTTGAAATCCTCAGGAGGCGCGAAGTTCTGTTCGTCAACGGTCAATCAATTCCTGGGCCGAGTTCGGGTTGCTCGCTAGATGTGCGGCCCGATGGTTCGATTGAGTAATGCGGCGAAGGCGTGCCAGGCAGGGGTCATCCCGATGGGGACGGCGAGGGCAACCGACGCGAAGATAAGCGGTGCGGCCCACATAGTGGAGCGGTGGATGCGTCGGATCGTCATGAGTTCGTAGATGAGGAGAATAAGAATCAGGATGCCGAGGCCTGTCACGGCTCCAGCGGCGGGCGGAAGTCCGACGCGGGCCCATGGAAAGCGGCCGAAGGCGGCGGCGACCAGACCCATGGTCGCGATCAGGATGAGACGCTTGTGCGCATCCGGTCTGCGCCGGGCGCGCCAGGAAGCGCAGATCACGATGGCGAAGGCGACGATGCCGATCAATGGGAAGGCAGCGGAAACGGAGGGATCGAGCGGGCCGATCATCACTCCACGATGCAGCGCATCGATGGCAGCGATCACGCCAAGCACGATCATGATCGGCGGCAGGCAGAAGGCGACGGTGCCGAAGGATCGATGCCATTTGACGCGGCGAGCGGAGATAAGGGCGACCTGCACGACGAATACCAACATCCAGAGGGTGAAGACCGCGCCATGGACGTGAAGGATGGGGCTGGGAAGCGGCGCGCGCATCATGCCGGCCTGGAAGTAAGTTGGCGAGAAGCCGATGAAGACGCAGATGCAGAGCAAGATCGCCATGCCGCTGAAGAAGCCGCGTTCAGCGGTTCGATTGACAGGTCTGTAGGGGGTCTGTTGGCCTGATGCAGGCGCAAAGACGGCGTCTGTTGCCATGTTCTTCTCCGTGCAGGGTCGCGTGCTTCGGGACCGCCCGAGATGGATTTACCGGAATTAGCGGAAGATACACGAGATGGAACATTTCACAAAGATATTTCGATAGGAAGCCTCCTGGGCTTGCTGCGCCATTCTCACCGCTATCATCAATTTGTACACCGTGAACGGGTAGTCGCCGGGCAGATCGTGCCCGGTGACGGGCAAAACTTCCATAAAGCCGTAAGGGAAGGTTTGCCGACTAATCGGGAGCGATTCCTTCCTCTCCCGAATCGTAATGGTGGGTGGGGCATCCCGGTGGATATCTAGTTACAAAGCAAAGTGTTCTGGGTTCGACACGTCACAGCTGCACTATCGTTGACTGGCCGCCGCCGCGTCCGTAAGATGAAGCGACCAGAAATCTGGACATCTATATAGTGATCGACCAGACCATCTCGCACTATCGCATTGTCGAAAAACTTGGTGGCGGTGGGATGGGCGTGGTTTATAAGGCTGAGGACACGCGGCTCCATCGCTTCGTCGCCCTCAAGTTCCTGCCCGAGGAAGTTGCCCGCGACCCTCAGACCCTCGCCCGCTTTCAGCGCGAAGCCCAAGCCGCGTCCGCGCTTAATCACCCCAACATCTGCACCATCTACGACGTCGGCGAGCAGGACGGGCAGGCCTCATCGCCATGGAATTTCTGGACGGGGTGACGCTGAAGCATCTCATCGCAGGAAAGCCGTTAGAAAACGAAATTACACTCGCGCTTGCCATCGAGATTGCAGACGGATTGGACGCCGCGCATTCCCAAGGCATCGTTCACCGCGACATCAAGCCGGCCAACATCTTTGTCACTAAGCGCGAGCATGCCAAGATTCTGGATTTCGGTCTGGCCAAGGTCGCATTCGTCAGTTCTTCCAGTCAGGGCGCATCGGCGAATACCATGACCGCCATGGTCGACGACCAGCAGCTGACCAGCCCTGGCTCTACGCTCGGCACCATCGCCTATATGTCGCCGGAGCAGGCCCGAGGCAAGGAACTCGACGCGCGCAGCGATTTGTTCTCTTTCGGCGCCGTGCTTTACGAGATGGCGACGGGCGCTCTCCCGTTTCATGCGGGTAGTTCCGCAGAAATATTCAAAGCCATCCTGGATGCAGCGCCAGTTTCTGCCGTGCGGCTGAATCCTGCAGTGCCCCACGAACTGGAACGCATCGTCAACAAGGCTTTGGAGAAGGACCGCAACCTACGATATCAGAGTGCAGCGGAGATGCGCGCCGACCTGCAACGTCTGAAACGCGACAGCGATTCAGGACGGTCTGTTGCAATCTCAGCGGCGCCCCTTCAAATGCTTGGAATTGACGGTCGTCAAAAACCGCCGCGTAAGGTAAAAATAGCCATTAAGGGCGCTCTACAAGCGTTGGATTTTCAGCCAACATCTCACCCGAATTGCGCATCTTGACATCAACAAAATATTGTCAGTAGACACCATGAGATTCAGAAAGCGAGAACCACTCTTTAGCGTCCTGCTTGATACCAGTCTCCGCTTGCTTGACTCGTCGCGAAGTCGTTTGCCGGACAACATGGGTGACATCAAAGGCAAGGTTCGGGACACATATAGTCTTGCGTCCGACCGCGTCAGTCGTGCCACCCACGCACTTCGCGGCGAAGAAGAATCCCACATATTCGGCAAAGCCGTTGCGCTGGCCATCGGAGTGGGGATCGGCATAGGAATTGGTGTGCTGATAGCACCTGCGGGCGGGGAGGAGACGCGAGCTGATTTCGCCGATAAGGTTTCGGACTTCGGCGACAAAGTCGATGAGCACAGCGAGAAAAAGCCGCCGAGCGCAACCGGCACTCACGGCTAGGGCTGAAGGGTGGGTGGCCGGCAGGCTCAACGCGAGACTGATAGGGCGGTAATACCCGAAGCTTTTGTTGAGATGGATGGCGCGTGAAAGGTAAGGGATGTTAGTAATTGTTTTGATCGTGATCATCACCGTCGTGCTGTTGATCGGGATGGATCGAGTTAGTGGCCAACATACGACCGATGGCCGACGCCGGAAAGCAGTCGATGACCGAATCCTGAACAGGTTTTTACACCGTCGGTCTCAGCGCCGTCCGCAACCGAAGCCCTGATACCCAAGGGTTCCCGAGGTTGACCATGAAGACTACTTGTTGCACGTCTCACTTACCATCTTCAGGCTGGTGACGGCCAGATTGGCGTACTCCTCTTTGCTCGATGCCTTCACCACTCCTTCTCGTTTCTCTTCTGCTTTCTCTTGTGCCTTGGACTCATGGGTGCGCGGGCCAGTCACGGCCACGGTGTGACCGAGATGATTATCCAGTTTAATGCTGGTGCTATGGAGTTCCCATGTCTTACCGTCGCGCGCAATAATGGAAAACTCGCCCGCGTCGCCGCCCCGTTGCAAACAACCAGTGACAGTCACGTTCTCTCTGGCTTCAGATTTGAGTTCAGATTTCGCTTCACCTTTCCCTGCAGCAACGGCTTGGGCTTTTGCTCCGCGAATTGCCGCAAGGAACGGCCGAGCTGCGGTTGGAGCCGGAACTTTGCCCAACAGCAAAGCGGGAGTTGTGACCTTGCGTCCGTATATCGCGTGCCGGGAATCATCGTCTTGGCGGATTGACGCACCTTCCAACGTGAGGCCAGCGAACGCACCCTTGGCACGAGAGTAGGTCAGGATCTCCGTATCCAACTTCCAATCCGTACCCGCCGAGGCATGCCGTCCAACTGGCCCAGCTGCTGCTGAAGCGTCCGCTCCAATTTGGAAATTACTCGAAAGCAGCTTTTGCATACCTTTTTCATTCTGAATGATCATTACCAGGTCCACAGTTTCGACACCGATCTGCAGCCCCCAGCTTCCACCCGAAATCGTGATGAAGGCAGGCGCACTCCAGCCATTAGCGGTGCGGCAGGTGGCTACGCCTTTACCTCCTTTACCTCCGAAGACAAAGCCAGCTTTGACCATGTGCGGTACAACGGCCACGCACTTTGCGTGTTCCAACACTTCTTCGGGAATTCCGTTATCGGACATTCCCATAATTTCGTCTAACACGTTGGTGGCGTTGTCTAGTCGGTCGGTCGCATCTTCCCGCGCCGACCCAGCCCAGCACAGCGTGCCCAGACTCAACATCGCAAGTAAGATCATTACTTTTTTCATTGGGACCGCCTCATTTCTGCCACTCTGGCAAGAGCAATGTTCACAGCCGAACACAAATCCGCGTAGACATGCCCGGCACACCTAGTCAATGCGACCTTAGCAAATTGGGATCTAAGAGGTCTGAGCAATACTGCTCACGCTGCACTTGCCCCTCAGAAAAGCGTGCACGCTGGATGGTTGGAGCGGCGGCCACAATTGCTGCAGAACCGCGAAGCCCGGACTATAAGTTGATCGATGTCGGTCTCCAATACGCTCGATACCGTAATTGTCTCTGGAAAGTGCCGTAATCCTGGACGGAAAACGGGACGATCAGTGACCTAAGGAACTTGGGATCGGTGTAGCTCGGTCTTTGGCACGGAGTACATGGATCATGTTAAGGCCCGACTGAAAAGGAGATCCAGCACCGTTCTGTGCGTTTTGGTTTCGTTCAAAAAACGACAGTCTTGTCTGCTTCACGCAACTTTCTTCTCCCGCTTGCTTTGCCATATAGCAATGGCCTACGGTATTCACTGTATGCGATCAGACGGCGACCACGGGCAGGAGTTGGCTCTCGGCACGCTCAAGGAGGAGCATATGCGGATATACCGTTATGTAGGTTCATTTTCTACTCGGCGCCGCTCGCCAATTACAATTTCACGAATCTGTATAACTCGAGGCGAGGTTTGAGTTGGCGCAAGGGGATGTTGGTTTGGGTACAGGAGATGGACGTTCCATTGGCCGGTAAATTTGCGCTTCTGTTGTTGTTAACACCCCCTCAACTGCTGAATTGGGGGCAAGGGCGTGAAAAAGGCTCCATGACCCCGAGACGTGACCGTCCTGTCGGAATACGAGGTTAGTCGTCGATGAGCTAGAACGGGTTGACCTCCGGAAAATGAATCTTCAGCTTATAGCAAATGAAGAGAACCAGGATCGCTCCCAGTGTGGAAAAAATGAGGCCGGCGGGGTGATATCGTTCGTTTGTCGGGCGCGAAAACATGTGGGTAACGGCGCCGCCGATGATCGATCCGATGATGCCGAGCACGATCGTCCAGAAGATCGTCATATGCACGTGCATCACCGATTTCGCGATAACCCCCGAGATTAGCCCAATAAGAACATACCAGATTAAGTGAAACATACTTTCTCCTCCAGCGTTTGCCTTCAGAACATGGTCGAGTATAACCGAGGGTTCCGCAATTAAGCAGACTTTCCCATTAGAAGAGCTGCACGTCACAGTACTTGTTCCTGCCGACGCCTTGCGGATGATGCGGCGACCGCCTCGCCCGGCACGCCCCCGCATCCAGGCGCCCACTCCTCAGCCACAGCCCGCCGACCTGTATTTTCTGCGTAGCTTTCGACCGTCTCGCTTTGCGGTATGTGCAGAATTTCGAAGGTGTATTGTTATCGGAACTGGGTTTGAGTGATGGTCAATGAAAAAGCTCAGGTTTCTGATTTCTCTTCCGACGAGCAATAATGACTTTCAGGTAGCACAAGCTTTTTCCGCAGAGCAGATCGCCCAGAAACGGGCGATTGATTTGGAGATCGTCTACGCGGATAACGACGCAGTACAGCAAAGTACGCAAATTCTGAAAGCGATCCAGGTTCCTGTCGGAACAAGACCAGATGCGATTGTGATTGAACCAGCTAGTGGAACTGCACTGCCTCAGGTGGCCGGAGCGGCTTTGCCGTTGGAATAGGATGGGCCGTGTTGAACCGAGGCTCCCGATTACATTTCAGAGCTGCGCAGAATTTCGACCGCACGTCAGCTCTGACCACGTTGAGATTGGCCGTATTCAGGAAATCAATTTGCAGCGTTGCTTCCAACCGGTGGCTCGGTTCTCTATATTGAAGGACCCTCGCATAGCTCTTCAGCCAAAAACCGCACGTTGGGGATGTTGAAGACGAAGCCCTCAAATATCCAAGTCGAGACGTTGAAGGGCCAGTGGACAGAAGAAAGTGCCTGGAGAGCCGTACGTTCCTGGTTGCAACTCACAACCCCACGAAGAGCGGCTCTCGACCTCGTCGGCGCACAAGATGACTCGATGGCGGTGGGCGCGCAAAGCCTTTCAGGAGACAGCGGCCGAAGAACACAAAAGATGTTCCAGCTTACTCTTCACTGGCTGCGATGGAATACCCACCACGGGGTAAGCATGGGTGCGAAAGGGATTGCTCGCCGCAACGATTTGCATTCCACCAATTGCGGGTCTGGCAGTAGAGAGTCTCATAGAAGCGATTCATAATGGAACAAGATCACCGGAATACTGGGCGACCGTGTCCTTCTCAATCCCCCCTCTGGATGCACTGAGTGCGCGGAAGTTATGCAAAAATGCGCGCGGCGGTACAATTCTCCCGTGGAGTCTTGATCCAGTGCGGTAGGTAAATCAAAGGGTTCGTGCATCGAAACCAACAAATCGGGGATTGACGACCCTAGCCACAGACCTGTTGTCTCAGAGTTTGATTCAACCTATTTTTGGCGAAGAAGCTTTCTGCGGATGTCGGGCCAGAATTCCTGGAAAATGTGATTCAGGACGGCGGATTCCATCTGCGTCCCCCAGTTCACGGTCGTCTGACTGAGACCGCGCTCCTGAGGGGGATAATAAGCGTTGGACAAACCCGCTTCCAGGCCATTGCCCACCACCTCAGAGAAGTTGAAACTCGTGCCTCCAGAATCTGTCTTAGTGACGAAGGACCGAGATATCGCGTAGCCTGTGCGGCGCAAAAAGCCTCCCCGGCCCAGGGTGTAATAACGTGGGTCCTCGTGCGTGATAGCGGGGACAATGGCCTCGGTGAAAAAAGTTCCCGACACTCCGTCCGTGAAGGTGCGCCAATAATGACGCCCGTAACCGACGATTCCGCTGCCCAGTTCCGGATTGGAATTCAGGACCATGGCTTGAGCAGCTAAGATTCCGGTCCAAGTGAACGAGGAGTAGTCCACGACGCTATCGTGCGCGGCGAGTGAAAATTTCTCGCGGGTGGACAACGGGGGAGGCTGCGTATCGGCATTCACCGCCGCAAAATTTGGAACGACCCCGAACATACGCTTTGTCTGCTTACCTTGAGAATTGTCTTTTTTGTCCTGGGGAGCCGGGTCCGGCAACGAAACGGCACCGCTATCCGATGGTGGGGCGGGACCAGGGTTGTTATGTGATGTCGGGCTTTGCTGGGCATACTCAAGAGGGTCGGTTTGGTCCGTCTTTTTTGCCTCGGACCACACAATCGTGGGCAAGAAAAGAATGAAGAGAACAAAAACGACTTCTGTGATCTGCTTGGTCAATTGCTTTTTGCAGATGGGGTAGGGTTTAGCCATCACGTACGTCCATGGTCTTACTCCTCGGCTGAATCGCTCGATGGCGGGAGCCGGTTACAAGCTCATAGTTTCGTCTGGCATGTGACGGACTATAGAAGTTGATGCTACCCACCCGGATCCGAACTGTCTGGTCAAGAACGCTCACATCATGGCACGCTTCGCGCGCTGCCAGCTTCTCAGGGACGGCTCCTGGGACGATTGTTGTCGTAATATTGATTACACCAACAACCAGCAACTCCAGCAGGCTACTGCAACTTTGCGTACTCCGCATTGGCTTCCTTCAGACATCTGACTAAGTTTGTCAAGTATTTTTTTTTTTACGTTTTTTCGACCGCCTCCGCGATCTGTCAACTGAGTATCCACAAGGATTTCACAGAGTTTTCGCCGTAGCCGCGGCGGCAGCCAGGTGAGAGCCGCACCTGGCGAGCGAGGCCAGATATTTGCTCTCGTCATAGGCAACCCCGTCTTTCCAACAACGAAATACGACGCGAATCCATTTGAAAGCCAACGCTCGCACCGCCGCATGGTGGTCCTGCCCCTTGCTGCGTTGTTGCTGGTAGTAGCTTCGTGCCCACACCGAGTGCGCGATGGAGTGACCTGCCCATTCGTGAAAACTTTGGCGCAGAAACTTCGGGCAGGCCCAGCGGAAATGGACCCACTGCTTTTTCCCGCTGCTCTCCATCACCGGCGCGATCCCCGTGTACGTTTGCACTTCCCCTGCGCTGCCATAGCGCTCGCGTTGCGAGCCAAACGCCGCCAACAAACGCGGGGCCATCACCGCACCCGCTCCCGGCAGCGAGTCAAAGATGAAAAAATCTGGATGCGCTGCCGCCGCCTCCTCGATCTTCTCGTCTAAATCCGCAATGCCCTGGACCAGACTGCGGATCAATTGCACGATCACTTTCACCACCGTACCCTTGGCCTCGATCACCGCTCGATCCCGAATGGCCGGAATGGCCTGGCGGATCGCCAGGATGCGGCGCTCGATGAGTTCTTGCTCCCGACAGCGCTGCTTACGGAAGAACGTCCGCAGCTTCGCCGGCGGAACTTTTTGCAATTGCTCCAGTGTCGGCCAGCGCTCCAGTACCGCACACACCAGCTCTGAGTCCAGGTGCTCAAACCAGTCCAGGATCTGTGGGAAATAGATCTTCAGGTGGTTGGTCAAGCGATTGATCTGGGCTGTCTTCTCATCCACCAGCTGCCGTCGCTCCTCCACCAGGTTTTGCACGCGGCGTGTTGCTTGTGTGTCTGGCGACAAACGGTGCAGCTTGTCGCGATGCTGCAGCAACAGGTCCAGCAGCAGATCGGCGTCTCGGGGATCATCCTTGCTGCCCGATGGATACAATGCTTTTCGCATCCTGGCGGCCATCCTCAACGGCACGGGGAACAGATGCAAGGGCTCATACTTGGTCAGCATGAACACCAGAGCTCCCCGCGATTGTTCCAACCCCACTGCGATCGGACGATGGCCGAAACGTTGACACAGCTGACCCACCCACGCCTCCACCGCTTCCGGAGTGTGCTCCAGCTCTCCGCTTTCCCGCTTCTCCGAGTCCACGGCTTGCAAGCACCACACATGTTTTTGATCTGCCCAGTCGATACCTATAAACGCCGCGAATTGGGGCTCGTGCCCGATGCATTCAACTTCTGACATCGTGACTTCTCCTCCTGCAGCAACAGAATTACAGAAGCTGGCTTTGCTCCCCGCGAACTCCTTACAGTAGAGCCTTGTTACATCCAGACCTCATCTGAGTATTCGTTTGTGAAGCAAAGCGCATCCCGCTGCTCGAGACTCTGAAGGCAAACATCGAGTGTTTGGATGGGATACTCGTAGCAGCGGGACGCTTCTGCTGGCCGGCAATTCTACAGAGCCAGCAGAAAAGTTCATCCGCAGTTGCGCTCACAAGATTTGCACAGGAGCAGCGCGCGGCGACTGCTGTGGAAATCTCTGCTAAGAATCTGCTAAGAATCTCTCGTTCTGGGTCACTATAAGGATGGAATGTCAGGGTCGTCGACTTTCCAGAGAGTAAGGCAGTCCGGACACAGTGGATGCGAATACGCCCAATCGTGAACAGATTCCCAGCGGGGCCGCTCCAAGTTTAGGAATCGTCCGGCGCTCAGCTTAGCAAGCCAACAGCAAACCTGTGGACTGATTATGTCTGTTTCATCGAATGGTGAGCGATTGTGAACAGACAGTCAAATCCAAACCAGATAGGGTTGGTGCTGTTCCACTCCGGATGCTCCAGGTTCCCAGGCCAGAACTCAACCGGTGCACAACGCGTGATGTTCTGCGCAAGGACCAACAGCAAAATCAAATCCCAAGTGAAACCTCAGACCGCCGCAAGGCGAGAATCTTAGGAGGATTTTATGAAAAGAGTATTCCTGCTGATGTTTGTATCGGCCCTGATGGTGACGTTTGGGTTTGCGCAGACTCCCGACGCCGGCAGCAACACGGACCCGGCCACCGTTAAAGGTTGCTTGAGTGGATCTGAGGGAAACTACACAATCGCGGAAGACGGCACTCGCCAGATTTTCAAGGTCACTAGCAGCAGTGTTGATCTTAAGCCGCATGTGGGCCACGACGTAAAACTCGTAGGACATAAAGCAAGTGGGTCGGTCAGCGCAGGCCCTGCTGATCACAGCTTCGCCGTCGCCGATGTCAGCATGATTTCCGAACACTGTGCCGCGCCCGCCGCTGCAGCAGCTGCTACCGTCGCTCCTTATGCAGAGACCGTCATCGTACCCGACGCGGCCGCCGCCACACCCGCGGCTGCCAGCGCACCGGCTCCCGATGCCGCCGCACCTGCCGCCACAGCCAGCCCGTCTGCGGCGACTGCCAGCGCACCGGCTCCGGACGCTGCTGCGACTGTCAGTCCATCCGCCGCGACAGCCAGTACACCGGCAGCGGAGACTGCGGCACCCGCTGCGCCCGCAGCGACGGTCAGTCCATCATCAGCGACTGTCAGCACCCCGGCTGTGGAGGCCGCGGCAGCCGCCGCGACCGCTAGTCCGTCTTCAACGACTGTTAGCGCGCCCCCGGTGGAAACTGCTCACGCCGCGCGACCCTCAGCCCATGCTCGCAAACTCTCCGCAAAGCAGGCCGCAACTGCGACTGCACCAGCTCCCACAGCCAGTCCGTCCTCGGACACTGTCGTCGCTGAGGACGCCGCACCGCCTGCACCGCCTGCCAGTCCGTCCCCGGAGACCGCCAGCCCAGGGGATGCAGCCGTGCCTGCGCCTGCACCCCCGGTGACTCATCGGGCCGGATCTTTACCGCTACTGATCGCGTTTGTTGTGCTGGTAATCGTGCTGGGCACGACGGCCCCGCTCATCGGCAGGTGGAGAAAGCGGAAGATGCTGGAGCGGAATGGTAGCCCGAATCTCTCTTTCAATAAAGTGAGCACGAATGAAGTGAGATCCGACGAAGCGAGATCTGACCGGGACAAGCCGGAACCACGGAAAGTTGCCTAAGCGGAGAGAGAGTAATTCGGAGGTGACGTGCAAGAGCCGGCCTCTTAGGCCCGAGTAACCCGGGAAGGCGGAGTGTTAATTAACTCCGCCCTCTCGTGTGAAAGGCTCCCTTGGTAAAGAATGTACGTGCCGTCAACAATTCCTGGCATGTGACGCAACAGCTTACCAAGGAAGGGCGTCGAGGCGCTTGGCGTGACTTCTTGCAAATCCTCGGTGGTTTTCGGGCCATATCGCAAAACCAATCCACAAAACTGCGAAGATCACGTAGGCAACCCAAGTCGACAACAGATGAGGGCTGCAGCAACCATCACAACTAGTCCGACCAGCTGGACCACGGTGAGTTTTCGGCAAGCGTGCGTGACGACCGCTAACTCGCCCTGTTACGTTTGTTGAGCCGCCGATGAGCGGTCGAGGGCGAGCCGCATGAGCACAGCAGTCATTCCCGAGCCGATCGCGCAGTTACAGCGCCAACTGGATCAGATTCGTAGCACCCAACCGCGGGGGAAGAAGCTGCCTAGTACTGCTGCTCGCCTGGCTGGGCGCTCGTTTTGCATTTCCTGAGAGACGTCAAGCCCTCGGTGAGCAATCCGGCACAGCATTGCCGGTGTGAGTGCGGAATACTGCTGCGTGTAGTTCCCTAGTGGCATTAGGGACTTCAATGCGAAATCCCGGGATTCTAAGGAGGAGCACATGCGGATATACCGTTATGTAGGTTCATTTCTGCTGGGCGCGACTCTGATCGCACCGGCGGGAATGGTAGCAGGCACCAATTTTCAGGACGATCACCATCAGGACAACAAACAGCAGAATCGGGACGACAAAAACCAGAAGCGATACTACGACAAGAGTCATAAGGACTACCACAACTGGGATGATCGCGAAAATCGTTCTTACCAGCAATGGACGACTGAAAATCACCGCGACAACCGTGACTTCTCCCATCTCAAAGGCAAGGAGCAGTCGCAATACTGGAATTGGCGTCACGACCATCCGGATGACAACAGGGACCCGCACTAGCTCAACTAGAACGTAAACCGCGAACCGGGCGGACACACGATTCGTCCGGGTCTTCGTGGGGATTTGGACATGGCTTCTGATCGATATTTTGAGGAATGAAAGGAGAGGCAAATGAGCATTTGGACGATCTTATTTGTGGTTTTGCTGATTGCCTGGGTTGGCGGCTTCACTGTGTTCCACGCAGCCGGAGGGCTGATCCACTTGTTGCTTGTATTCGCGGTGATCTCTCTAATACTTCACTTTGTGCTGGGAGCGCGGACAGCCTGAAGCGCGAGTAGAGTCTGGGGACCTGGCAAACGGAGCCCTCCATCAACACGTTAAAGGTCGATTGCCAATCGAAAATTCCAATGGGTCCGCCCCACCACCGTTCGACAAAAAGTTTTAAGGTAGAGCATCGGCAGGAGCAGCGTGCGCAACGGGATCTTGCAGGGCAAGTATCGGGACGTGACTCTAACGGAACTGCTTTCACACAGAGCGCCACCGCAAGCAATATCAGCCGAAGTGGCGCACTTCTATCAGGGTTATCTCGGGGGATACGATCCGGAGACTTGCTATGGGTGGAATACGAACAGCGAAAAGCTCGATTCAGAATTGTGTGGGTAAGAGATTCGCAGTCTGGCCTGAAAACTCAAGCCGCAGTCCAAAGGCTGGAGAAGGAAGAGTGTCCGTGGCCGATATCGAGCCGCTCCTTCTGAATAGCGGAATGCGCGGCGCAAATCGCTCCAAAACTCCCGGTGCACTAGTTTTGTAGCTTAGTCCGCAAGTGGTAGCTCCAAGATAAACAGAGATGCCCGAAACCTCTTGGGATAACGGGCATGCTCGGTTGTCACTTAGACCGCCTGGACGTTCTCGGCCTGCCAGCCCTTTGGTCCCTTGGTCACGTCGAACTTCACTGCTTGTCCTTCTTGCAGGCTGCGGAAGCCTCCTGCCTGAATCGCGGAGAAATGCACGAAGACATCCTCTCCCGATTGGCGGCTGATAAAGCCGTAGCCTTTGGCGTCGTTAAACCACTTTACCGTTCCTTGTTCCATTTGATATTCCTATTTTCCTTTATCGAATTGTGCTGAGAAGAGTCGCTGCGGGTGAAGGGGTGACGCTGGTTGGCGGTACCGACTTTCAACTGCGGGTGAATCAAACTTAGCTGATTGTGATTATACACACTGGACTGAGGAATGACTCAAAAGGCCGAATCCCATCAAAGGCCGAATCCCGTCCCAGTCGGCGATCAGGGCTCCGTTGTTCTCTCGTTTGAACTTTGCCCACCTCGCCCATCTCGCACGTTGAACCTCCAACACCGATGCTCACAGCCTGGTGGCGCGATCATTCCCAGTGTTTCTCTTTTGTGTTTGAGTTTGGCCCAGCGCTACTCGCTGCGAATGTGGGCGCGTGCGGGAAACGCGCCCAGAGTTGCGGGTTCATAAAGCGCGCACGATAAACATGATTACCAGAATTACTACAATTGTTCCTGCCAAACCGTAACCTAACATAGAACCTCCAGTGCTACGTGTGTTGTAACAACTATGCTGGAGGTGATGAGTTTTAGCTGGTCACTTTTGCTCACGGGCTTCTAATTTTACTCCTCTGGCTCTGGGGAGCATCTGGCGACTGGGCACGTGCGGGAAATGGACACGGGACTGGCAGAATTGCCCACGCCGCGAATGGTTCAGTTACTCGCTCCTAATACTGCGAAGGCTTCGAGGGATTTACAGAAGTAACTGATAGCTGCTGAAGAAGGTCGGCCAGCGTCGGGACAACCCACACGGGACGAGTAGGCGTTTCTTTGGTCTGCCTCTCAGGCGGAGGTAGCTTCTTGGCAGATTGGTTTGGCATGGTATCTTCCCCCTTTTGGGAAGAGTCTAGGCTTGGTGAGGGAAAGCGGTTTGAGCAAAAGTGAACACCTCAGGGGAGACGGTGGCCCCAAAGAATGAGACGGTCAGCTAGCGTGCCGACTCCACCAGTTCGGATGCAGTACACTTTTCAATATTATGGCCAAATCGAAGCCACTCAGCCGACCCGAAGCAACTCTCGAAGAACTGCTAGATAAAGTCTCCAACGCACGGGAGGAACTAGTCGCGGTTGAAAGAACCCTTGAGCGCCTACGAGCCGATATTATTAAATCCCAAAAGCAAAAAAACGGTTCCGGCAAGTAGCCAAAGACTTGATTCGCTCTACCGGAGCTTCAAAACGGAGTGATGATGACTCTCTCTCAGATACCAGCAGCTTGCGGACGGCAAGTCGGCCACGAACGGGATCGTGGATCTTGCCAATTACCAACCCTGCATTCAGCTTCGCTACGGCGCACGGTATCTCCGCACCGGGGAAATAGTGGGTGCGGGCGTTGTTGGTACAGACGTACATGGGTTCATGTTGGTGCCGGGGAACTAAACACCTCGGCGGATTCCAGCAAGCGCTTTGTGCCTGCTTTCGGCAGAAGGTACACGGCGGACCAAGGCTCTGCGGTGCCGGATCTGCTTGTGTGTGTATCGAAACAACAAGTTGCGCGGTTGATGCAGAGGGCCACTCAAATGCAACAGTTTGGACGAGTGAGCATCCTTCTCCTCTTTCAGGTTCCCTGAACTAAGTCAGCCCATCTGAAGTTCCCCCTATCTTAGCGAATGACAACCTTAAGGAGGTTGACATGTTTGCACGCACCGTATCGTTTCATCTGAAATCCAATATGCTTGCCGATTACACCCGTACATTTGACAAGGACACTCTTCCGTTACTTCGGAAGCAGAACGGCTTTAAGGACGAAATTACATTCTCCGGTCCCGGCGGAATCGATGTGACTGCCGTCAGTCTGTGGGACAACAAAGCCAATGCAGAAACGTACAACACCAATACTTATCCCGAAGTGTTGAAGACGATGGCAAGATTTATCGAGGGAACGCCTAAGGTTCAGACCTCTGACGTTGTCAACTCGACCTTCCACAAGATCGCCGTTCCCGTAACAGCCTAGACCTGTGAGCTTTTCGCACGGGAAGGCGGTTAAGTCCGTCTTCCCGTTTGCATAGTGCCGAAGCATTAATCGTTTGGAACGGAGGTTCCTTACATGAGAAACATTTTATTGGCCCTCTCACTTTGCGTTACTCTAAGCGTCATCGCTCTCTCGCAAAACGCTCCCAATCAGGCGCCACGGACAACTCAGGCGGGCCGCGCGGGTGCTCGGCTGATAACCATCATGGGAACAATTCAGGAAGATGGCGACGAACTGAGGTTCGTAACCGACCAAAGAGCCTGGAATGTGGACAATCCGGAGACCCTTAACGGTCACGAGGGACACTACGTACACGCGAGGGCTTATGTCTACCCGGACAAGGATTCAATTCACATAGTAGAAGTGAAGCTGCCCACCGCAAGTGAGACCGAAAAAGATAACATGAGGTAAGCGCACGACAGGATGCGGGAGTGGCAGCATGATGGCTTAGATAGTCGGGAGAACGACAAGCCATCGGCGGAGGCGATAAAACACGCTCCACAGCCCGATTAGGCGAGAACGCCGCTCGGGAAAGGAACCTGAACCAAGCCACTGCGCAGAGAGACTAAAATGCCAGATGAAGAGTGGATTAAAACACTTGCAGACGGCAGAAGAGTGGAATTCACCAAGCAAGATCTACTTGAGGACAAAACGTTCATCACCGCGCAGGTTGAAGGTAACAAGGTCGTCTATTCGGTCGTATTGACCAATGTAACAAATCCGCTTAGTCGTGCAGAAGTTGAAAGCCATTTCGAGGGCGAGCTTTCGAAGAAGTAACGCAATGCGCCGACTGTGGAATAAACTTCTGTGATCCCGAAACATCCGATTCGACCACCATCGAGATGGCGATTTGACAACGGTACGCCACAAGCCTAGCATTGTAATTGAGTAAGCTACCTCTTCTTACTCATTTCAGGTTCCCTGAACTAAGTCAGCCCATCTGAAGCTTTCTCCTCTTAGGTTTCCCCAGGGAGGAACTGCGTTATGACCTTATTGACCCGTTGGGAGCCTCTCCGTGAGTTCTCCACCATGCAAGACCACATGAACCGCATGGATCGTGTTTTCCGTGAGTCGTATAGCCCCGAAGGGCCGGAGGAGGCATTGACAACCACCACCTTCGTACCGCCGGTGGACACCTACGAAGACGGGCACAACATCGTTCTGAAGCTTGAAGTCCCCGGTATCGACGAAAAGGACATGCATGTTCACATCGACAACAACACCCTCACCGTCCATGGCGAGCGCAACATCGAGGAAGAGAAGGAAGAGAACTACCGCCGCATTGAGCGGCAGTACGGAAGTTTCACCCGCTCGTTCACACTGCCCAGTTCCGTGGATCAGGGGCAAGTGAGCGCCCACTACGACAAGGGCGTGCTGAAGATTAACCTTGCCAAGAAGGCTGAAGCCAAGCCCAAGCAGATCAAGGTTAATGTTCGCGGCGAAAAGACGCTCGCAGCCAAGGTTCCCGGCAAGGCCTGAGAGAAATGGGAGGCGGCTTTCGTCTCGGGGTGCCGCTGTGCGGCTCGTTAATTTGTTCAGAAGACGAACGGCTTGCACTTCAGGCCGCCTTCATCTCGTCAGTCTGCAAAAAAGAGGGGACGCATCATGAGTACTGGTATTTGCAAATCTCCGGACAGCAGATATTGGAGAGCGCTTTACAAAGCTGCGCTCTCTGAGATTGGTAGGAGCAAACTACCGGAGCGCATTGCAGAAGCGGAGAAGGCTGTTGTGCGAAGGGCGCGGGAGTTGTATCAGGCTGCCGACGACAACGGCGAAGAGAAAGAGGCTCTAGAGGACGCGATGTATGCTTTGCGCGCTTTAGGAAGCATGCCTGATTCGGTCTCGTGAGATCCAGGTGCTTTGAAGCGGTTCCTCGGACGCTCAAGAGCTGAGCCAGTTTATGCGGTTTTCTTCTGCTGCCTAACCTTGGCCCACCTTGCCCGTTGCGCCGCTGCGATCTTGCGACGAGCCGATGCTGACATCCTTCGTCTGCCGGGCTTTCGACCCTTCGCAATTGGAACAACCTTCTGCTGTGCTTTGACTTTCGCCCACCGTGCTCTTTGAGCGGCTGCGATCCGAGCGCGGCCTGATGGCCGCGTCAAGGCCCCACAACTGTCGCTCGATTTGAACACGTTCCTTCTTCGACTGCTTCACAATCCCAGACAAGTTGGCCAATGTTGTTTCCTCCCTCGGGTGGGGGTCGTAACAGAGGTTGTCAGCGCGAGATTGTCCCGTTGCTGCGAAAAGGTTTCCAAGATGAGATGACGCTATCTGTCCCGGGCGGAACAGAAGTTGTGGCAGTCAGCTGTCAGCGCCGGTGATAAAGGGAGCCATTTTAGCCGGTATGGGCCGGAGCCAGTGATCCACAGCGTGGAGGCGTTGCATCGCTCGTTGCGCAAGATTATTAAAACGCGGGGCGCATTTCCCAACGAAGAGTCGGCGCTGAAGTTGCTGTTTTTGGCGATTCGGCAGGCAGCCAAGAAATGGACCATGCCGGTGAAGAACTGAAGAACTGGAGCGAAGCGCTAAATTACTTCACCGTCCTGTGGCCCGAGCGCATGACCAAGCCAGGGAGATTGGCATAATGCAATCTCAGGATGTCTTCTACGTGGATATGCAAGGGAAGGGGAAATGGAGTGCACCCCAAAAATGAGACAGGAAATTAAGGGGCCAATTACATTGAATGGAGGAGAAATCGAAGCACCTCGCCGTTACAATGATTTTCAGCGAACGGCAACAACCCCCTTAACTCTGTGTCTCAGCCCAAGGGTGTACTCCAGGCCCCCTTCCCCTGCACTCCATCCCCAAAACCAACAACAACAGCAAAACCAGGAGCAACAACAGAACCAAAACCAAGAACAAAATCAAGGTTGTTTACACAGAAGACTTGACACACCCACCGGAGGAACTCCTTTCTTTGACAGAAGGCGGCAGCCTTCGGTGGGTGGCACGAGCCGGATGAATCGAGAGATTCACGTCCGGATCTGTGAGCGGCTCGGGGTGAAACTCCCCGGGCCGACTCGGCGTTATGGGCAACCATGATTCCTACTCCGACCCTGCAGCAACAGAATTACAGAAGCTGGCTTTGCTCCCCGCGAACTCCTTACAGTAGAGCCTTGTTACATCCAGACCTCATCTGAGTATTCGTTTGTGAAGCAAAGCGCATCCCGCTGCTCGAGACTCTGAAGGCAAACATCGAGTGTTTGGATGGGATACTCGTAGCAGCGGGACGCTTCTGCTGGCCGGCAATTCTACAGAGCCAGCAGAAAAGTTCATCCGCAGTTGCGCTCACAAGATTTGCACAGGAGCAGCGCGCGGCGACTGCTGTGGAAATCTCTGCTAAGAATCTGCTAAGAATCTCTCGTTCTGGGTCACTATAAGGATGG
>Ga0207116_10073_pt1 | contig 27266 bp, 22 predicted proteins | sample Alteio_BWMinHeat_44_FD_153550 | JGI IMG/M metagenome (GOLD analysis project Ga0207116, IMG submission 153550) | Enriched cells from forest soil in Barre Woods Harvard Forest LTER site, Petersham, Massachusetts, United States -... | ecosystem: Environmental > Terrestrial > Soil > Temperate forest >... | reverse complement strand
GGATAGCGGCGGGGCGGATCGGCGAGTCTACAAGTTACCGCTCCCCACTTGGACGGCGCCGCCCCAAGCGGCGGTTCCGCCAGCCGAACCGCCCGGGAGCGGCATAGAGGTGACGGGGGAAGGTAAGATCGTGAACCCGAAACGCCGACTGGTCTACCGGTTCCACAGCCTCCCTTACGTCCGGAAGCTGGAGGTGGTGACGAAGCTCAAGCTCGTCGCAGAGTCGGACGAGGACCTCAAGGAAGAAGATCGTTACCCTCTTTACTTCCGGCGCGCGGAAGAGAACGGCATTCTCGACCAGCTATGGACCGCTGTGGAAGCACAGCACGGGGTCGATCTGCCTGGACAGAACCCATTCGCGAAGAACGCGTGAGGTCTAAATGCATAACGACTTTGCCGATTGGTATCGCCCCTGTACCGCTGGAACGGAGGTCAACCTCACCGGCGATCTGCTTGCCAACCGGTGGGCAGGGATCGAGAAGGCCGCGAAGAGTCCTGGGCAAGAAGTGCTGAACATGGTCCGCGTTGCTCTGGGTCGGCTCGGCGGTTCCACAGCCTTCCTGGTCAAGTTCAAGGCTGCGTTCAAGGAATCGGACGCCGCATTTCAAATGTCGGGGAACGACCTCGAACTCAGCGTGCTGGCCGGTTCGGCGTTGTGCTGGATCTTTAGCCAAAAGGCGGACGAGGCGGACGCGGCTTCGCTCGCGCTGCTCTCGGCAGTCAGCATCACGAAGGCACCGGAGTGGTGCGAGCCGTTCGTCTCGCACGCCACCGCTTACCTTGACGGGCGGCTTCGAGAACTGCGGAAGAATCCTGTGGTTCGGCAGCCTCAGTTTGCCACAAAGAAGTTGAAGCAGCAGTTCGATGTCTTCGCCGCTAGGCTGGCCGAAAACCAACCGCCCCAGACCTCAGAGGCCGCTAAGCAGATGTGCGAGGCGTTGCTCCAGGCGATGAGCGCTGCGACTGAGGAGGCCGCGACGGCGATCGGCCAACTTGCCCGGCAATCAGACTTGCGGAGGCAGGAGACCGACGTCCTTTGGTGGCTGACTGCGGGGGTGAGCCGCGATCTAGGCGAGACGTTTAAGCATCTGAAAACACCGGCGGCTTCCATGATCGCCGGGAAGGAGCTTGCTGACCTCGTTAGCCCACCCGGAATCCTGCCAGCGAAGTCTATCCTGCAGAGCATCATCGCGTCGGCAACAGGGAAGCCAGCAGGAAAGCCCATCCCGCTCGACACAGCAGTTAACACGACGGATGCGGCCTGGCGTCAACGTCTGGTCGGCGGTCTTGCGATTGATCGCGTCGCTGACCTCTGCCCGCTGCTGGGCGCGGTAAAATATTCGTTAACGACCGATAAAGCTGGCGGGTGGACAGGGGCTTACAGGAAGGCATACGGCATTGACCCCAAGACAGCCTTGCAACCCGTCGAGCTGGCACACGAGATTCATCGTGAGTGTCTTCTCGCCAGGCTGGCCGCCGAGGAATGACCCAGCCTTGGCATCGTAGGGAAGGTCGAGATGCAATGACGGAAGAAAAGCAGAGGATGATTCAGTTTCGAGAAGGAAATTACCTTCCAGCAGACGAAGCAGGGAAAGTGGTCCGGGCTTCCCCTACGAGTGTTGTCGTTGTTGCAGGGGTGGTGGATAGCGGGAAAACTACCCTCGTCGCCGGACTCTACGGTCTCTTCCACAAGGGGCCATTCGCGGGCTACATCTTCGCTGGATCCCGAACGCTTCCCGGTTTTGAGCGCCGATGCCATCTCGCGCGGATTGCCTCCGGTCTGACGACTCCGGATACCGAGCGGACCAAGTTCAGCGACAGTCAGCACTTGTTGCACCTCCGGGTTGCCGAGCTTTCGCCGCTTCGGCACCACAACATCCTATTCAGCGACGTTTACGGCGAGGCTTTCCGCCGGGCCGCGGATTCCGCCGAGGAATGCCGAAAGTTCACAATCCTAAAGAGGGCGGACCACGTCGCCGTATTGATCGACGGCGAGAAGGCCGTGAGCCAGCATGACCGGCAGGCGGCTTTTGCTTCCGTCGACGCCCTCCTCGGACAATGCCTCGATACGGGCATGCTCGGAAGCACTTCGTCCGTTCAGGCGGTCGTCACGAAATGGGACGTGGTCGCGGCTTCCGCACCGTCAAACGCCACCTTCGTGGACTCGAAACTAAGATGGCTTGCCGAACGCCACGGCTCGCGCCTGGGCCGGTTAGCTAAATTCAAGGTGGCCATTCGACCTCCGGGTGGGGGAGACATCGAGGCCGGGCACGGAATGGCGGAGTTGTTGCGTCTCTGGATCAATGTTCGCGCCCGCCCGCGGGGCATGGCAAAATCCAGCTCGAACGGGGTGTTCCACACGGAATTCGACCGGCTCGCCGCCTCGTGGCCTGTTGCGGTCACATCGGAGGCCAAAGCCAATGATTGAGCCAGCGCCTTTCCAGTGCCTCATGGTGGGCCTTCCAGAGACCGGGAAGACGACGTACCTGGCCGCGCTGTGGCACGTCGCCAAGTCCCACGAAGTTGCGGGAAGTATGCGGCTCGAAAGGCGGGAGGGCGACCAGGAGTACCTGAACAACATCGCCGATGCCTGGTCCAAGTGCGCGGAACTGGTACGCACTGCGGGTGAGGGCGAGATGGGCGTTGCGATCTTGCTGCGGAACCCGGAAAACGACAGGCTTGTGCGACTGAGCATTCCTGACATGTCCGGGGAATTGTTCAAAACACAATGGGAGACACGGCGCTGCACCGGCGAGTTCGCCGACCTAGTGAATGAGGTGGGGGGATGTCTTCTCTTCCTGCATCCCGGGAAGATGGTCGAGACACAATGGATTGCCGACGCGAACGCCACGCTTGAGGAATGGACGGGAGATGACGATGGAGAAGAGAAAACGGAACCGCCGGTCCGCTCGGACTGGGAGGCAAAAACGGCGCCCACCCAGGTGCAGATGGTGGAACTGCTTCAATTCATGGCCGAGCTGACCGAAGGTCAATTGCAGTTGGCGGTGATCGTTTCCGCGTGGGATCTGGTCAAGGAGCAGATAACCGCGGCTGAATGGGTTGAGAAGCGGATGCCGCTGTTCTGGCAGTATATTACGGCAAACCCCAACTTATATTCAGTCAGCTACATGGGCGTGAGCGCTCAAGGCGGTGAACGATCAGATGCGTCGCTGCTCGAACATGAGATAGCTTCTCATCGAATCAAAATCCATGCGCCCGGCGGTAAGGAACACGACATCACCCAGCCCATCCGTTGGTTGATGTCGTCAGCGGGCTTGAGTTGATTGGCGGGCTACCATGCTTCACGTATCCGCTCCGCCCCCGATCCAGCAAACCGTCCACGGTTACTCCGAAGGTCATTGCTTACTTGCTTCTTCCGTTCGTCTGCCCAAGGACGCAGATCGGCTGGTGCTGCTGCTCAGTGACCTGTCCGGATCGACGGGCGGCGAACAGTTCGACCCGTACTTGACCGGATACCCGGTCGCGTCGGCGGGCTATTATGCGCTGTCGCGGACGTGGCCGGCCCCGGAGATGCCGCGCCCAGGTTGCGTGTGGACGCACACCCTCTTAATACGCGATGAAGTTCTCGGCGGGCTGATTCGTCCTGAGTTACTCCTGCCCCTGTTCCGTCGGCCTTCTCATGGTCACGGCTACAGCGAGTATCAGGAGGCGATTCCCGTTCCTGACGGTTTCCACGACACGAGCGCAAGGGCGAGTAGAGCGGCCAATGTAGGGCAGTCGGTCGTGGAAGGGTTGCTGCGAGCGCTCTACGGCTCTGCTGACCCGCATACAGTTCTGGCTGTGCCCGGATACTCCTTTGCTGATGCCCCATTGCTTGCGATTTGGCGACTTCAGTGGCAGAGTCTTCGGGAACGGTTCACGTTTTGCGGCGGTTCCCGAGGGCCGCGGACCCTAGAAGGCGAACCATTCATTCTGCAAGCCGCGCTTGAGCGAGATCTGCGCCGTGTCGAACGCGGCCCCACTCCGCCAAACTTGGTCTCCTGGACGACTGGGACAAATCCCGCTGCCGAGGAATGGGTTCGGGATGCCGCAGAGGCGTGTGCAGATCCCGCAAGCAACACGCTACAGGAATTCATGGATCGCATCGGACGAGGGTTGCCTGGCGACACGATCTTCTTCCGACCGGTAGTCAAGGCTCACGCCATCTTGCGAGACTCCGGCGACCAAAGCGCGGTCGCCCGTCTCATCAAGTTGGCTGCAGAGGAATATCCGGAGGCGGAGAAGGGGCGTGAATTTAAGCGTGCCTTCCTTGGCGCCGGGAAACCGGCAGGGCTGGCGGAGTTGGTGGTTCTCCGGGGGTTGGCGCTCTCAAAGCAGCATAAGGCATTTGATGCTGAAGACCTTGATATCCAGGCTCGGTCCGCTGCGCTTTGGGACGATTCTGAACAGGCGTTGGATCTGCTGGCGAGCCTGCTGACCGCAGACCGCAGCCCGCTTGCAGAGAAAGTCATTTACGGGCTCGCTACCGCCTTGCCGATGAGTTCCATCGGTCAGGTTCTCGAAGCGTCCCCAGAGATCATTGCGGGTGTGATTGGGCACAGTCCGCAGCTCGCTAGCAGCCCCAAGCTCTGGGCCTCGAAGCCCGAGTATCAGAGGCGCGCCGCCTCAGCGCTGGTTACATGTCGTGACACAGTAGCTTCGAGGGCAGATGAAATCATTAGGTCGGCGCTAAACGAGGCGGCGGACCCGACTTCTCCGAGCCTACTTGATGTGTTCGGCCCATCCTCCGTCCCAACCGTGCTGGACTGGGTAGACACTGACGAACGCCACCTGAACCGGCTCCCCCCTGGGTGGCGGAGCGCGGTGGCTAACCGTCAGTCCCAGGTAGTGGAGTGGCTAAACTCACGTTCGTCAGTCCGGCCGGAGACGGTCGCGTTTGTGCTCGCCATGATCGGGGGCGACGCGCTCACGTCCAATGCGGCCGGCATGACGGCGTTTGCGAAGCACGTCCCTCAAGAGGGCGCTGCATCGCAGGCGGCGCTGACGCGTCTGGCGGGTCGTCTGCTCCGGGTGTCGCTCGCTTCCGAACTGCCTGAGGCGATCAGTCTCGCGGCAGCCTGCATCGACCCGGTGTACCACGCTGCAGCCGAGTCGCGGGTGCCTGATGATGTGTGGCAGGAACTTACGCCGTTGCTGCCCGACGGATACTGGTGGACGTGGGACCGATGCTACAGGCTGAGGGCAGGCATCGCCGAGAAGTTCCGATCCGAGCAGTGGCCAGCGGCAAGGCTAAACGACGTGACGCGGGACGACGCCGTCTTCCGGGAGATCGTCGCGGAGCTGAAAGAGCACCGATCCGGCCGCCGCGTTCTCGCCGATGCTGCTCGAACAGTGGGCTCCAGCTCCCGACGTGAGTTGATGTTAAGTAACTGAGTCGAGCATCGGTTTTCGCTTCCTAGGCTCTTTTTTCAGGAGGTGGTGATGGCCTTATCTATCAGCCTGCTGGCGGGCATTTCCAGACAAGCGACAATCTGACCCCAATCCCGGGGCATTTCTCGCGGACCTAGGCAACGTCCCTTACTTGCTGACGGATCTGGGCAACGATCCAGATTAGTGCCACCTTGCGATAAGCCCTTGAGGCGCAGGGAGTTCAGTTGACACCCCTTCGAGTGTCAACCCGTGTCAAGCTCGCCAAGCTGGCACACCTGACACCACCTGACACTTGGCTTGGTGACAACTCAAGTTCGGATACAGCAAAGGTTTAGATCAAGTTGACACTTGTCGGCGGGGGCCCCGTGTGGGTCCAGAATCCGTAATGCGCAGGGCGTCCGTTCACACACCGGAAACGGTAGAGTCAATCATTGACTTATCAAATCAGATCAGTACAAGAAAAAGAAACAGTCAATCTCCGAAGGAACCATGCCTCGATATCGCGGGACCAAGGAAGGGACTGCCAGCTTGATTGGCCGCCTGTTGTTGCTGGTGGCTCGCGGGAGAGAAACATCGGCTTCCTTGGCAGGAAAGCTCGGCGTCTCAGATCGTCAGGTAAATCGGTATGTCGTCCAGCTCAGAGACGCAGGCTGGCATATCGAGCGCCGCGGAGTGCCGACACACGGAGAGTACTGGTTTGAGCTGGTCAGGCCCCGGATCTCAGCGGCCAAGAGAAAGGGACAACAACGCAATAGCAATGTGGGCAAGCCGAGCGGGGTCCGTGGTGCCCGCGTATCGAAATGAACGAACCGACGTCAACGACCGAGCTGTTCGTCACGGAGGCAGCCGGCCGTCCCTTGACCTTACGTGGCTTGTCCGGAGGTTCCCCAGCATGGAAGAACGGATCAAGGTTTACCTGCTGAAGCCCAAAGATCGCGCGGCCTGGCAACTGCAATGGGTGGACCCGGTGACCGGCGCCCGCAAGACGAAGAGCGCTCGCACGAACGACGCGGAGAAAGCGGAACAAGCTCGCGCCGATCACGAATACGAGCTACGCCACGGAAAATACCAAGAGCCGAGTAAGCTGGAGTGGGAGCGCTTTCGCCAGCTATTCGAAGAGGAGTACCTTGCCGGCTTGCGGCAGCGGTCCCGCGAGAAATACGGAACCGTGCTGGACGTGTTCGAGCAAATCATCAAGCCCGCCAAGCTGCGGACCATTTCCGAGCGAACCCTTTCCGCGTTCGTAAAGGGGATGCGGGAACGGAAGCTGCCATGCCGGAAGCCGAAGAAGGGGAAGCCGGAGCCCAAGCAGCGGATCGGCCTGGCGCCCATGACGATGAAGAACTACCTGGTCTGCCTCAAGACCGCGTTAAGCTGGGCGGTTGAACAGAAGCTGTTGCCCACGCTACCCACGTTCCCGACGATCAAGGTTCCGAAGAAGAAACCGCAACCGATCGCGGTCGAATCGTTCGAGAAACTACTAGCGAAGGCCCCGGATGCACTTTGGAGAGCGTTTCTCCTGTGCGGTTGGTGGGCTGGCCTGCGCTTGTCCGAAGTCCGTGAACTGCGCTGGGATTTGTCCTCGGAATGGCCCTGGGTGGATTTCGAGCATAACCGAATTGTCTTGCCAGCGGTGTTCGCCAAGAGCGCCCAAGATCAGAGCGTACCCCTCCATCCCGTCTTGCGGCGAACGCTGGCAGAGCTACCGCGAACGGAAGAGATAGTTTTCCCGTTCCGCTCTCGGAGAGGCGCGGGGCGCCTTTCCCGTAACGGCGTGACAAATCGCGTCCTTGACATGGCAAAGCGGGCCGGGGTTCGCCTGTCGATGCACAAACTGCGGAAGGGGTTCGGCTGTCGGGTTGCCCAGCTCTTGGGCAAAGGCCGGGCGCCGATTCTTCATGAACTTATGCGCCATTCGTCCATGCAGATCACAATGGATTACTACGCGAACGTCGATGATGTGTTGCAGGATGCCATACGAGAACTAACCTGATGCCGTTGCCAATGTGAGCAGCCTCCTATTTTTTTGGAAGGCTCACTCTGACCCTGATCCTGTCGAGTCCCGCCGGAAAGCGAGGGATGACCATCCCGCTGTGTTTCATATAGCCGGCCTGGCTCCGATACACTTCTATGTATTCGGCAAGATTCGAGTCCACGGCGACGAAGCGAATCGTGCCAGTCGAGTAGCTCCTGCCCAGGTTGACCTCGCCGTGCCAATGACCTTCGGGGTTGGGGACAATCCGAGCAGATGGCCAGAATCGGTCCGCTTCGCCGGTGAACAGGTATAACGCCTGCTGGTTGTACGTCTCCATCGCCACTACCCCCGACACACGGCACCTACCGGGTGAGACCGTGTTGTTGTCGGCGGGAGTGATGATCTTTCCTTTAATTCTCTTGAGCGCGGCATCTGGTTCCTCCGGCTCCGTCTTCCATCTGGATGCGCCCAGCCGGACGGGAAGCGCCTTGATGATCTCTGTCAAAGAGGCAAGGTGACTGGCTTTCTCGATGCGCAGGTACGGCTTCAGCAGATCGGGGACGTTGGCTGTGCCCGGCTTTCCGTTTTGGGGAACCATCAGGCTGATTAGTCGAAAGCGGTCTCCTTTCTCACGCTCTTCGACTTTTGCGTAACGGATCTCGTCCTTGAGAAACTTATCCACCTTGAACTCTGGTGTCAGGAAAAAGACGACAGCGCAGGACTCTTTGAAAGCTCGTATGATGCCCTCGTCTGGGCTATCCCCTGCATGCATTTCTTGCGCGTCAAGCCACGGACGAAACCCTGCCGCTTGCAACCCATCACAATAGAGCCGAACCACCGGCTTGTTTTGCGTCTTGTGGCTCAAAACAATTCTGTCTTTCACCGCTCCCAACTCGCCCAACCTAAGAGGATGTGCTTGACGCCTACCCAACGGCTTACCCAACACAGGGCCGACTTTGGATATCTGGGCGCCACGTCACCTAGCCGTAACCTGAACGGACATAACGGAGAGGGAGGGATTCGAACCCTCGGTGATCTTGCGACCACACCGGTTTTCGAGACCGGCCCGATCAGCCACTCCGGCACCTCTCCGGAAGTCCGTAGTCCGTTGTCAGTAGTCCGTAGCAGGATTCTTCATGCCACGGGCTACTGACTACTGACCATGGACTGGAATTAATTTACTCGAGGGGCTCAAGAGCCTCGACATCAATTTCCGTTCGCTCATGGCTGCCCATGACACGGCGGACGTATTTGCGGATGGCGCCATTCTTTTCGTCGAACCACGCGCGAGTGTAAGTTCGCGGTCGGCCGGGCTCGCCATCCATCTCCTGAAACCGGGTGACGTCGTGGAACAGGGCGTCCATGCCGCGGAATGCATAACGCTCCCTGGGCTCCGGCTTGCCGTTCACTTGCGATGAAACTACCCGGCCATTGCGGACGCGGACAACGTAGCTGTCCTTGCTCCCCTCAATACCTCGTTTAATTGTATAGCTCAGCTGGTAGCTCTGGAGCCCTTTCTCGCGCCACAACTCCCGGGCTGCCTGGAGCTGTTCGGGCTTGAGCTGCAGGCTCAGGTTATAGGAGATCAGAGCGGCCATTGCCGCCAGGCTGAGCACGATCACCACGACGAAGAACCAGATCCAGCGCTTATTCTTCATTAATTAGCGAAACACTCGTTCCGCGAAAGTTTCCGGAAGCTCGGCCTTGGCAATGACGGTGACGCCCTGATCGGTGACAAGAAAGCCGCGCTGGCGGTCGTGGTCGAGGTTGAAGCCGATGGTGGTGTGCGGCGGGACGCGCACGTCCTTGTCGATGATGGCCCGGCGGATGCGGCAATGCCGGCCCACATCCACGCCGTCGAAGAGGATCGAGCTGTCCACCTGGGCGTAGCTATTGATGCGGACATTGGTGGAGAGGATGCTGCGGCGCACTTGCCCGCCCGAGATGATACAGCCCTGGCATACCATGCTGTCCAGGGCCTCGCCGCGGCGGATGCCTTCGCCGTGGCCGCCGTCGGAAAACACGAACTTGGGCGGCGGCAACTGCGGCTGGTGCGTGCGGATCGGCCAGTCCCGGTCATACAGGTTCAGCACCGGATCCACCTCAATCAGATCCATGTTGGCCTGGTAATAGGCGTCCAGGGTGCCGACATCGCGCCAGTACGGGGTGGCCTTGCGGTTCTTGTCACGGAAGCGGAAGGAGAAGACCCGGTGCGTGTTGATGATGCTGGGAATGATGTTTCGGCCGAAGTCGTGCTCGCTATCCGTACGGGTGGCGTCCTGGCAAAGAAGCTCGTACATCGGCCGAGCGGTGAAGATGTAGATGCCCATCGAGGCCAGGAAATGGGCCGGGTCGCCGGGGATCGGCACGGCATCCTTTGGCTTCTCCTGAAAGCCGACGATCCTCTCCTCATTGTCGACCTGAATGACGCCAAAGTGCTGGCTCTCACGCAAGGGCACCGGAATACAGCCGACGGTGAGATCCGCCCCGTGCTGAAGGTGTGCCTGGATCATATCGCCGTAATCCATTTTGTAGATGTGGTCGCCGGCGAGGATCAGGACATAGCGCGGATCAGCTTTTTCAATGGTATAGATGTTCTGGTAGATGGCGTCGGCCGTGCCCTTGTACCAGTGTTCGTCGATCCGCTGCTGGGGTGGCAGGACCTCGACGTACTCATGGAGCTCGCGCGACAGAAACCCCCAGCCGGCGGCGATGTGCCGGTCCAGGCTGCGAGCCTTGTATTGCGTGAGCACCAGGATGTGGCGGAGATCGCTGTTGATGCAGTTGGAAAGTGTGAAATCAACGATGCGGTACAGTCCGCCAAACGGCACGGCCGGCTTGGCGCGATCGCGGGTCAAGGGCTCCAGCCGCGTGCCCTTTCCGCCAGCCAGGATCAAGGTCAAGACATCTTTCACAATTTTCCCTGAACGCAACCGCGGTGCCGTTGTCATCGGAAATGATATGTGCTCTACCGCTCGCTATCAATTACTCCCCTGTACACGCTCGCCATTCTTTCAATGAACCGAGCTGTCGAAAACTGTGCCGCGTAGGAGTGTGCCTCGGCCCCGATGCCGGAAGCGAGCTCAGGATCGCGGAGAAGCTCGCGGCTCCGCCGCGCGAGCAGCGGAATGTCTCCGGCCGGCACCAGGAAACCAGTCCGGCCGTCATCGATCACCTCCCTCAGGATCGGCACGTCCGAGGCGATGACTGGTTTGCCGGCGGCCATGGCCTCAAGCGTCATGTGCAGGCCGCAATCGGCGTCACTGGGGACCCAGACGATTTGCGCCTTGTCCAGGAGATCCGGCAGGTCGGCGCGTGTGCCGAGGAAGCGCACGTAGCTATTGAGCTGGACACGAGACGCAAATCGCTCGAGTTCAGGCCGATCCGGTCCGTCGCCCGCCAACAAAAGCTTCAGATCGGGAAAAAGGAATTTGAGGATATCTAAAGCCCAGATGGCGTTTCTGAAACCTTTGCACCGCTCCAGCGTGCCGGCGCAGAGGACGAACCGGGTAAAGCCGGAACTCCGACCATTGCCTGCGCTATTGAGTCGATCGGGGACCGCAGGGGGAACGATGCTGATCCGGGAGGGAGAAACGCCCGCACGTGTGTAACGATCGGCCTCCGCGGAACCGCAAGCGATCACGCGGGCGGCACGCCTGAGCGACCAACGTTGGACGAAGCCCGGCTCGCGGAAAGGGGCCAGAGCCTTGCCGATCACGACATGGGCGGGGCTCCTGAGCTTGGCAGAGAGGGCGCAACCGGCGGCGAGCGGGCCCCAGGCGTGAATGATATCGGGCCGAAGCTCACGGATGAGGCGGCCTAACCGCCAGCAGCAGACAGGGTCAAATCGCTGACTTGTCCCAAGAGTGTGGACGCGAATGCCGTGCGTGCCGTTTGAGCCGATTGAAACTCGGCCGCCCCCCTTACGCTCTGTAAGTAAACCGACGTGAACGTCGAATCCTTCACGCGGCAATCCGAGGACCAAAGTGGTGAGCTGCTTGGCGGTCCCGGTGCAGCCCAGGTCTGGAATCAGGTGCAGAATCTTCATGACGTCCTTGCCTCATTGTCTCGCGGTCCCCGGGGGCGCAAACGAGCGCGAAACGATGAATCGCTAGCGGGCCGGGGAGATCACAGCGATGTAGGGAAGGTGGCGGAACTCATCATTGTGATCGAGCCCATAGCCTACAACGAAACAGTTGGGAATCGTGAAGCCGCAGTAATCCGGCTCGAGCGGCACCTGCTGTCTTCCTTCCTTGCGGAGCAGCACGGCCACCTTGACCGATACCGCGCCGAGACGGGCGATGTTGGGCACCAGTTTGCCGAGCGTCTGGCCGGTATCGAGAATGTCATCCAGGAGCAGCACGTGCCGGCCGCGAAGATCGGGCAGCATCTCCGGATTGATCTGCAAGGGACCAGGCATGGTCGAGTCGCCGCGATAGCTCGAAGCCTGAAGGACGCCGATGCGCAAGGGAAGATCGAGCCGCCGGATCAGATCGGCCAAGAAAATCAGGCTTCCGGTGAGCACGCCGACGATGGTGATCGGCCGATCCTCGTAATCTTGAGCAATCTGCCGGGCCAGCTCGGCCACGCGCTCCTGGATCTTCTCCGCGGAAATCAGCACTTCCATGGGCCTATTGAACACGAATTGGGCAAGGCAGGAAAGAGGAAACGTTTGCCGTGGGGCACGTTCCAACGTGCCCAATCGCGCGGGTACGTTGGAAACATACCCCGCTTACCATCCCCGCAGCAGCTTTCTAGAAGCTCGCCAAACTCGGACTTATGCACAAGTTCCTCATAGCCGATAAAAGAGGATTAGACAGCTTTGTTGAACAACTTGAAGACCTCCCGGCGCAGGCAAAGGAGATCCGCGCATGGTCCGGTCACTCTGCACAGGGGCACTTTTGTTGGCTGTGGCCGGCTTCAGCCCGGCATGGGGGCAACAGTCGCCCAGGGCTGCCGCCCAAACCATCGTAACGGTAAAGGATAATGGCGGCGAATTGAAATGCCGGCTGGTGCGCAAATGGAAAACAGAGCAAGGTGGCCGGGCTTACCAGCTCCAGGTCATCGGCACCGGGGAAATGCTGACCGTAATCGAGGAGTATCCAACCGCGCCGAGTCCGTCCCGGCCGGACAAGCTGCGGGCCTTGAATATGAAGATCTACCACTGGGGGGCATCCACGAGCCCGCCGCCCGGTGTGCCGGTCCCTCCCGCAACACATGCGTCGTCCGCTGAGCCGGCGAAATCTACGGGCGATCGCCAGCCCCGAACGACCCTCGGGCCCAGCGTTTCCAATAGCAAAGGCCGTAACGACCGCAACCAGCCGGTCGCCGCCCAGACGCAGGCGGCAAGGGGCGACCAGCAGCGGATCGCTACCGTGTACGAAAATGGCAGGGGCATCAAATGTTGGATTCTTGCGAAGTGGCAGACGGCCAACGGGTTTCACGCTTACCAGGTCCAGGTCCTTGCCGGCGGCGAGAGGCTCACGGTGGTTGAGGACGCCGGCGCCGGCGGCGCTGATAAAGGCCGATCGGTGCGGATCTATCACTGGGGGCCGGGGGCGACAAGGTCGCCGGTGAGTGCTCCGTTGCCCCCCGGGAAGTCCCCCCTCGCTCGGTCGGAGACGATTGTCACCGAGATCAAGTCCGACAAGCCGGTGATTCTCTACGAGAGCCGGCCGGTCCTGATCGACCTGGATCCAGCGACGCCGGCAATGAATCAGCCTGCAGTCAAGCCCGCAGGGGGCCAAGTGGTCCAGGCTGCGCCGCCTGCCAGTGAGGTCAAGATCAATCCCAAGCCCGGTGAATCGGTTGTTTGCGATTGCCAACCTTTCGGGGCTGTCCCGGCGCGCGTTCCGTCCGCCCCGCTGTGCCAGTGCGAACCGGCGCCGAAGCAAACCATCGACCGGCTCATGCCCGTTCCGGTAGGATCTTTGCCGGGCGCCAGTGCGGCACAAAAGCGGACGAGCCCGTATGCTCCGATAACCAGAAGGGCCACTGTATCTCCGACCCAGTCAGCGGTGATCGTGGATCTGCAAGACGGCGAAATGATGCCGCGCGTGACCGACGCCGGACAAGGCGGCGACAACAAGCCTCAAACGAATTCGGCCATATCGGGCATGCCGAAGGCCGCGGCTCAACAGGCGCCCTCTGCGGCCATTGCGAATACGCCGAAGGCAGCACCGACCTCGCCGATCGCATCCCGAGCTGCCGTGCGCAGCGCGTCCAAGGCCGTGCCCCCGCCGGCCGCGGAAGCCAATGTGAATGCTCCGCAGGCCGCGCCAAGTCCGCCGATCGCGGCGCAGGCTGCGCTGAATAAACCGGCGTCTCCGCTCGCCAAACAGAGCCGCAAGGAAACCTCACAAGTCAAACAAGATGGTCTGAACCTGGGCGACGGGCCGCTGGATTGGCGTAATTTGTGGGGTAAGATGCCGGCTGCAGAAAGCAAGCAGCCGGGGCAGAGCCTGGTTGATCCCGTCGCAAGCGGAACCGGGCCGACCTTCTCCAAATCGGATTCGACGTCCCCCCTGTCCGGCCTGGGGGCGAAGGCCCCGCCGGCGCAGCTCCCCAGCGCGCCGCCCGCCGTCAATAAACCGAAACTCCCGCGACGCCGGTAGGCGTGGCCAAGAGAAATCCGCCGCCGTCGCCTGTTCCGCCGGCGAAGAAGACGCTGCCGCCTCCGCCGATGTCCATCACCGAATCCGGCAAGCAGCCCGATCCGTTGCTCAATCCGGACCGCTATCAGCCGCCGGTCGTGGAAAAGAAGATGCAGACACAATCGGTGTACGTGCCGCGTCCGATCCCGAATGCCGCGGTCCCGATGCCTTCGGCCCCGCCTCTGGGCTCGTTGTCAGTGCTGGCGGCACAAAATGGCGTGGCTCCGCCGATGCAGTTCGTGCCGGTCCCGGTGCCCACAGTGCCTCAGCCGTGGCGTCCGCCCGCGCCGCCTCCGCCGGACATGCCGCAAGCACCGCAGGTGAACGCTTACGCCAACGCCTTTTCGCCGGTGCGTCAACCGACTGCCCCGCCTCCGCCTCAACCGGGGGGCGCCTTCGCCACGCCGCCAAACGGTGGACCCGCCGTTCCAGTTGCGTATGGACCCATGCCCTATGGCGCGTATCCCTACGGCGTCCCGGCGCCTGCGGCTTACGGCGATCCGCGCCTTAACATGGCGTACGCGCCTTTGCCCCAGCAACCGATGTATGCTCCGAATCAACCCTACATGCCGGCGCCCGCGAATTGGCAGCCCGGATATGGCTATCAGCCGGGGGCGTCGTCTCCATCGCCGGTCACGCAGGTTGCTTATCCGATCGGCGGCTATCAAAACCCCACGCCCTCGAATCCGGGCAGCAACCAGGCAGCCTCAACGTACGCTTCGCCTCTGGCGCCCTACCCCAATTCGGCCATGGATCGGCAGGGGGCGTACACGATGGTTGAAAGCGTGGGCAGCTCGGCCATTTCGTCAGGGCACCCCGGCACGGGGGCGGATGCGGCCCGGTCTGTGCGCATCCTGCGCGATTCTATTTATCCCGTCGACCGGGAAGACGCCGCCGTGAGTCTTGGGAAGTTGAACCTGCGTGCCCAGCCCGAGGCGATCCAGGCCCTGATCGATACGGCCCGTCATGACCCTGCCGGCGCCGTCCGAGCTGCGTGCGTACGAACGCTGACGCAGCAGAATTTGACGGGCGAGCAGATTTCTGGAATGCTCAACGCTCTCAAATCTGATTCCGATCCTCGCGTCCGACAGGAAGTGGACCGGGGCCTTCAGGGGGCCCGCTAGCGGGTACAGAGGTACGGAGGCATCTCCATACCCTCGTACCTCCGTACTGGCTTCCTGACTCCTGACTATTTGGGGTTTCCACGTCCTGCCCCGCCGTTTACACTATTCCCTTCCGCATGCACTGATACTCTAAACTCGGCGGAATGGAACCGTGGGGTTCCGGCTTCAGCCGGGAGTACATAGACGAGCTTCAGACATGATTCCAATCGACCTAACAGGAAAACTGGCCCTGGTTACGGGCGTGGGCGATAACGAGAGTTTCGCCTGGTTCATCGCCAAGGCCTTGAACGCGGCCGGCGCCCGTTTGGTTTTTTCATGCCACCCGCGCTTCAAGGGCATTGTCGAGAGCATTCTCGAACGTGACGCCGATGCGGAATCCCGCATTCTTCCCTTTGGCGCCGGCAATCTCAAGGTGGAAAAGCTGCTCCCTTGCGACGTCAGTTTCGACACCATGGAAGACGTGGACGAGAAGACGCGCAACGACCGCCGCTACGCCAAGCACGGCGACTATTCCATCAAGGGCATGATCGAAGCCGTCGGCAAGGAGTTTGGGGGTATCGATATTCTCATTCACAGCATCGCCTTCAGCCCGGAGATCACGAAAAAGGCGGTGGAAACGAGCCGCAAGGGTTACATGACAGCACTGGGAATCAGCGCTTATTCGCTCACGTCGCTTTTGCACCTGGCCGAGCCTTACATGGAGAACCGCCCCGGCGGAGCTTCCGCTTTGGGCCTCACTTACCTGGGCGGCGATCGCGTGGTGCCGCACTATGGCGGGGGCATGTCAACGGCCAAGGCGGCCCTCCAGATCGACGCCAAACAGATTGCCAGCAATTTGGGACCGAAGAATATTCGCGTCAATCTCATCTCCGCGGGGCCTTATGCCTCGCGCGCCGCGCGCGCCATCGGCGACATCGACCAGATGATCCGCTATGCCGCGGAGCGTTCACCCCTGCAGCGCGGCATTGAGCCCAACGAGGTCGCCAATGCGGCGGTTTTCCTGTGCAGTCCTCTGGCGTCCGGCATCACCGGCCACGTTCTGTACGTTGATTGTGGCTATAATGTCATGGGCGTTTAAGAATTGCAGATTGCAGATTTTAGATTGCAGATTTGAGCGAAATGGCGTCGAAGCTAGTTCCCCGTAACCCGTTCTACCTCTTGTTGCTCTTGGTCAGCTTGGTCTTTGTAGTCACAGTTCTCGCTTACCTGTTCATTCCCATGATTGAGGACAAAGCCCGGGCGGCCGGCGAGGCCCCGCCGCCTTCGGCCTTCCGCTCGGCCCTGCGCCACGACGGCTGGCGCTGGCTGCTCTACGAGCTTGCCGCCATGGTTGTGTTCGGACTGGCCAGCATGGGTCTGGATCGGTGGCGCTCCTTGCAAAACCAGAGCGACTCCGCGACAATTTCTTCGAAGCCGGACGGCAAGTCCTGCGATTAATACGTGGGCCGGTTTTTCAAACCGGCCGGACCGACGGATTACAAATCCGTCCTACGCGGGAAACCGTCTTCGTGGATCAACGCATGTCAGATGTCAAGAAACAGATTGGCGAGCTTCGCCGGCTCATCGAGCACCACAATTACCAATACTATGTCGACGCCAAGCCGGAGATCTCCGACCGTGAATTCGACAAGCTCATGGAGGAGCTCAAGCACCTCGAAGAAGCTCACCCGGAATTGATAACCCCGGACAGCCCCACTCAGCGCGTGGGCGGCCAGCCGATCGACAGTTTCCGCACGGTCAAGCACCGGGAGCCGATGCTGTCCATCGAGAACACCTACAATGCCGGCGAGCTGCGCGAATTCGACAAGCGTGTGCGGAAGGCGCTCGCCGGCGAGCCGGTGACATATGTCGTGGAGCTGAAGATTGACGGCGTGGCCATTTCGCTCACCTACGAAAATGGCCTGTTCAAAGTCGGCGCCACTCGCGGCGACGGCGTGCGTGGCGATGATGTCACGCACAACCTGAAGACGATTCGAGGCCTGCCGCTGCGGCTTTCCGGCCAACATCCGCCGCGCTTCCTCGAGGCGCGTGGCGAAGTTTACATGAACCGCGAGGACCTGGCGAAGCTCAACCGCGACCGCATCGACAAACACCTCGAGCCTTTTGCCAATCCCAGAAATTCGACCGCGGGATCGCTCAAGCTGCTCGATTCCCGCCTCTGCGCTCAACGCCGGCTGCGGCTCTTCACGTATGCCTTGAGCGCCTGCGAAGGCGTGGAAGTCAAAACACATCGACAGGGGCTGGACCTCTTGCGCGAGTACGGCTTTCCGGTCAATCCGAACGTGGATTCGTTCGATTCCATCGACAAGGTCATCGAATATTGCCACGGTTGGAGCGAGAAACGGCACGAGCTCCCCTATGACACCGACGGAATGGTCATCAAGGTGAATGACCTGGCCCAGCAACGGCGGCTGGGAACGACGAGCAAGGCGCCGCGCTGGGTAGTGGCATTCAAGTTCCAGGCGGAGCAGGCGATGACCAAGGTGCTGTCGATTGACGTCCAGGTGGGCAAGCAAGGCACGCTCACGCCTGTCGCCAATCTCGAACCGGTGCGGCTGGCGGGCACCACGGTCAAGCGGGCGAGCCTGCACAACGCCGATTACATCAAGGGCAAAGACATCCGCGTCGGCGACATGGTGGTGGTCGAAAAGGCAGGCGAGATTATTCCTTACGTGGTTCGCTCGGAGACGGGCGCACGTACGGGTCACGAACAGATCTTTCACTGGCCCGAGCGATGTCCCAATTGTGATTCACCCGTCGAAAGGGATAAAGCCGGGGCTTTCTACCGCTGCACGGGCGGCAAGAAATGCTTCGGCCAGCTGAAGAAAATGCTGCGCGCCTTCGCACAGCGAAGCGCCATGGACATCGAGGGTCTCGGGGAGGAGATCGTCAACCAGCTCGTGGACAGCGGGCTGGTGGCCTCTCTGCCCGATTTGTATCGCTTACGCATGGAGCAGCTTCTGGAATTGGAGCGAATGGGCGAGAAGTCGGCCCAGAACCTTCTCGATGGCATCGAAGCCAGCAAGGACCGGGGCCTGGCGCGGGTCCTCGCCGGGCTGGCCATCCCGCACGTCGGCGTCGGCGTCGCCGAGCTTCTTGCCCGCGAATTTGCCAGCATAGACCACCTGATGGTGGCCTCCGTCGAACGCCTGAGCCGGGTGAATGGCATCGGCTCGGTCTTGGCTCAGAGCATCCATGATTACTTTAGCAGTGAACACGGCAGGAAAGTCGTTGAGGATCTGAAAACGCTGGGCGTGAAGCTCGTCGAAGAGGCTCGCCCCACGCCGGCTCTAGAAGGCAAGGCCGACCTGGCCGGCAAAACCTTTGTCGTCACTGGAACGCTGCAGCATTTCAGCCGGGAAGAAATCGAATCGCTTATCAAGGACCTGGGAGGCAAGGTGACGGGCAGCGTGTCCAGGAACACCGACTACGTGGTGGCCGGCGAAAAGGCGGGCAGCAAGCTCGATAAGGCACAGAGTCTCGGTGTCAAAGCGCTTACTGAAGAAGAATTCGAAAAGCTCATCGGCAAGAACTAAATGGCCGTGCGTAATTCGGCAGCAAGGACCCCTGTCCCCTTGTGGGACAGGTGAATGAGTTTGGAATGCTAAGAGGTGAAGGCGCCTCGAACCGACCCCTGCCGCCTTGTGCGGCAGGTGAAGAAGTTTTGCGGCTTTACTACTATAGCCGACCAAACTCCTTCACCTGCCGCACAAGGCGGCAGGGGTTGCCACACGGAACACGTGGATTCTTAGCCTGCAAAACTCCTTCACCTGCCGCACAAGGCGGCAGGGGTCCGCAATGTGCAGCATAGGGTCCGCAATATGCCGCATAATTGGCCCGGCCATTTTAGTTTGTGTCGCAAGTCATTAGAAGTTTTTCTGGCCTGTGATCGCCGCAACGGCTAAGATGGAGTCATCACATCCCGAAATTTCTGGCGGTGAGCCATGGCTTCGTCCCGCTACGATGTTCGATTGCCGACGAAAACACCAGGCAAGCCTCGCCCGCGCGGGCCTTTGTTCTGGCTGGTGCTCGGGAGTGCCATTGCGAGTTTTCTGGCCGTCGCCGCCGGTTTGCTAATTTTCTGTATTACCGGAGGGGGTTCTTCGCGGCCCGACTTGCTTGCCCAATTTCCGGTGGCGGAGATGTTACCCGAGAAGGCACCGCCGCCCGCACGGGGCGATCTCGGATCGCCACCCGTTGATCCGCCGGCGCCGCCTTCGCCTCCAACCACGCCTCAGCCTGTGCAACCCTTGCCGACGCCGTCCTTGCCTGCCAAAAATCCCGCGGCCGAGGCACTGCCGAAAATCGAGCCGGCGCCTGCCGCGGAGCCAATCATTCTCGCTTCGGCCAAGACGGAAAAAGAGCCGGATGAAATCGCTGCTCGCCACAGAGGCGGAGCTCCGGCACAACTTCAGGCCGTTGCCAAGGCTGCCGTCTTCGAGTATTCCGGCGATCCGGAAATCGACGGCGCCATTGCTCGCGGCGTGGCCTATCTGAAAGAAGCTGAGGATTTTCGCCTCGGCGCCCGGGCCCTTGCCGGACTGACCATGCTGTCCTGCGGTGTTCCCGATAACGATCGGGCCGTGCTTCGCATCGCCGGCTACGTCCGCGCGGGTGTGGCACAATTGACGGCGACCTACGAGCTAGCGCTGTGCTTGCTATTTCTGGACAAGCTCGGCAAGCCGCAGGATAGGGAACGAATTCAGCACATTGCTTTACAGCTCATCGCGGGGCAGGGCATCCAGGGCGGCTGGAACTACAACTCCTTCCCGCTGGACGAAAAACAGGAAAAAAAGCTGCTGACCATGCTGCGAAATCCCGCCCGCCCCGCGACGGGCGCCTACACGCCTCGTGCTATCCCCGAATGGGAAAACCCGATGATGCGAAAAGGCGTGGTCATCCCCGCCGACCTGAAAAATCTGCCGGTCATGCAGTATCACCCCGGGCAGAAGCTGCGGTTTCAAAACTCCCCCTGGCATGAAGACAATTCGCTCACGCAGTTTGTCGTTCTGGCGCTATGGAAAGCCCGGCTGCATGATATTCCGGTCGAGCGGTCGCTGGCGATGGTCGAGGCTCGTTTCCGCGCCAGCCAGAATCCGGACGGCACCTGGGGCTACAAGTGGGACAACGGCAAGTTCGGCGGCGGCTTTCGCGCCGACTCGATGACCTGTGCCGGCTTGCTGGGCTTGGCGGTTGGCCATGGCATACGTCCCGTACGCTCCGAAGAGAAAGCTCCCGCCAAGCAAAGAGAGGCGGCCAAGCCTACAGCGAAGAAACCGGCGAAGAAGCCGGAGAACTCCGGAGGCGACCCCGCCATCGAAAAAGCTCTGCGCTATCTGGCCAAAAAGATCGGCACGCCCGGTCTGAAGGAAATCGTCGTCGATCAGGTGAAGGCCAACGCCGAGCTGATGCAGCTGCAGGCACAATTCGCCAAGGCGGCACAGGCCGACCGTGAGCTCATTCTCCAGAACATTCAGGCTGCGCTCAAGGGTCGCGACAACATCATGAGCCGCGGCACGATTCTCGGGGCCAATGCTCGCGGCGACCTGTACTATCTCTGGTCCCTGGAGCGGGTCGCCGTCGCCTATGACCTGCGCACGATCGGCGGCAAGGACTGGTACACGTGGGGGGCACGCCTGATGCTCGCTCACCAGCAGGCCGACGGCAGCTGGGGCGACCTCTATCCAGGCGTTCCCGACACCTGTTTCGCGCTGCTCTTCCTCAAGCGCGTCAACGTGGCTCGCGATTTGACCGCAAACTTGCAACGCCTGCTCTTGTCCCGAGAGGCCGGGGTCCGCACCCGCGATTTCCACAGCCCCGGCGGAAGCGGCGCTCAGCCCTCCGCCATGGCTGCTCCCAAGGGGCCGCCGAATGTCGCTGCCGATGGGCGTAAATGAATGGAGATCCAGCCATGAATCCCGAGGACATCGCCCAGCAGACCAAGCTCGAGAGCCGTTTGCTGCGCACCATCATGGAGGGAATTCGTCAGGCACTCGTCTGGGAAACGCGAGGCGCCGACATTGGCCGAAAGTTGACCACACTGCGTTTCATCACGCAATCCTTGCAACGTCACCTGGAGCACCTCTTGACTCTGGAAGAGTTCGACGGCTACATGGATTTCGTCGTCAAGACGTGCCCGCGGCTGGCCAAAACGGTTGACGTCCTGCGGCAGGATCATGATGGTTTCCGCAAGAGCCTTCGGCGAATCGTCCACCGGCTGGAACGTGCCTCGCCCGCCGACTCCGGCAACTTCGTCGATATTTGTGCCGATATGGATGAATTCCTCGACAAGCTCCAGGAGCACGACAGAACGGAAACGAAGCTCCTGCAAGAGGCGATGAGCGTCGAGGGCGGGGAGGGATAGGTCAGGGCCGGATTCCAAGCTGCCGCTTGATGACGAATTCAAGCTCTTCGGCATGGGCACGATCCGGCAGGCCTTCGTGACGCCAGATGATCCAGCCGTTCTGGTCGATGAGGATCAGAGTCGGGATGGCGCTGATGGCGAATTGATTGCGAACGGGGCAAGTCCCTTCGCCGCCGAGCAAGACGCGGTAGTTGATTTGCCGGGCCTGGCTGGCGTTGCCCACGCGGCGGGCCTGCTCCGCCGGTGAGCCTTCCCTTTCGTAGGCTATGCCGATGATCTCCAGTCCGTCCGCTCCGTAGCGGGTCTGCAAAGACACAAGTTGGGGAATCGTCTTCTGGCAGGGCACGCACCACGTGCCCCAGAAATCGAGCAGTAGCAACTTGCCTTTCTTGTGCGTCTTATATTCCCAGGGCTGTAACGTGAGGTCGTAAAGAGCAAAGTTGATCAAGTTGTTGCCCACGAGGATGCAAGATGGGACCCGGGTGGCGGTGGCAGTTGGTCCGGAAGGCGCTGGCGCTGGCATGGGTGTAGGCCGCTCGATTGTCGCGGGACTCTTGATCGGATTATTGATGGCAACGATTCCCGGGACCCAGCCGCCGGATGGCGGCGGAGGCGACGGGGCGGGAGTGGTCGGCGTGGGTATGCTCACCGGCGCCTGCAGATCGGGGACGTTTACGGGCCGGGGCGTGCCGATGCTGGCAGGGCTCGGGTTCCCCGGGCTCCATGCCGGCCCGCCGGCAACTGCCTGCCGGTCGATCGGCTTCGTGGATGTCTTGGCAGGCTCTTCTTGTTTAGGCGGCGTGTAGGCCGGCGGGCCGGGGATGGGCGGCGTCTCGGAGTTCGCCAAATCCGCACGCAGTCGGATCACAATATGAATGTCGGGCGCCTTGACGTAGGCGACGCCGGCCAGCATCCGGTTGCCGTCTTTGGCCCGGGCGGTGAGTCTGTAATTTTGGTTTGCCTTCAGGCCACGGATGGTGAAGTAGCCTTCCGGACTGACGGCCACATCAATCGGCGCCGCGTCTTTTTTTGGATCATCGAGGGAGGCCCAGCGGACGTATGCCTCCCGCGGATGCTGGTTGTACTCGTCGAGCACTGTGCCTGCCAGGAGGGTGCTGGTCTCTTCGGTTCTGGAGGTGACTGAGCTATCGCGAATGGGATCGCCGCCGGCCGTCGGGAACTGGGCGGGTTCCTTGCCGCCCTTCTTGGTGGCCGCCGCATCTTCCTTCGGTCGCTTGTTGAAGAGCGAACAACCCGTCGACGTTAGAAAAAGGCAGGCGATCACCAAAGAGCAGGGCACAATGCGCACAGCATGACCCTCAACGAAACTCCAACATAATAACATCGGCAACGGACGACTGGTTTCTTCGCTAAATCCGTTTTCTGAAGAAAGGTTCGCCAAATTGCCCCCCTGAACAGGGGCGCCGTAACATGCTAAAGGATTCTTTCTCCCGTTCCGGGAGTCGTCAAGGGAAAGCCATGGCGGACGAGGCCGGCTGGATTCGCGTGCGCGGGGCGCGTGTGCATAACCTGCAAAATCTGGACGTGGATTTGCCGCGCGACCGTCTCACCGTCTTAACCGGCCCGAGCGGTTCCGGCAAAAGTTCCCTCGCCTTCGATACCTTGTACGCCGAAGGCCAGAGACGCTACCTGGAAACGCTTCGGGTGGACACACGGGCGCTGTTCACTCAACTGCAGCGGCCCGACGTGGACCTGGTCGATGGCTTGCCGCCTACCTTGTGCGTCAGCCAACAAGCGGCCCGTGGCCGGCGCCGGAGCACGCTTGCCACCCTCACGGAAATCCATGACCATTTGCGGCTTTTGTGGGCGCGGCTCGGCACTCTCTACTGTTATCAATGCGGCCGGGCCATTCGCCGCGACACCCTCTCTGAAATCGTCCGTGCGACGGTGGCCCTGGAGCAAGGCCGCAAGATCTATCTCCTCGCCCCTCTCGTGCAGGAGAGCAAGGGTGAACATCGGGACGTATTCGGCCAGATCCGGCAAGCCGGTTTTCTCCGGGCCCGTGTGGACGGCGTGCTCATGGAGATTCGCGATAATCCCGAGCTCGACCCGCGCCGCCCGCACACCATCGAAGTCGTTGTCGATCGTCTGGTCGTGAAGGACGGAATTCGCGAGCGCCTGGCCGACTCCCTGGAAACCGCCGTCAAGCACGGCGAGGGAACGGTGATCGTCACCGACATCGATGATGGCGACTGGCACGATCACCGCTACAGCACGCGCTATGCCTGCGCTGTGTGCGGCATCCCGTTCGGCGATCTCGAGCCCCGATCATTCAGTTTCAACAATCCCTATGGCGCTTGCCCGACCTGCAATGGACTGGGCTACATCGAGGAGCCCAATGCTGAAGCGATGGAGGAAGATGGATCGTTTAGCCGCGAGCCATCGGCGAGCGCGCGGCCATGTCCCGACTGCGAGGGCGCTCGACTGAACAAGACTGCACGATCGGTCCGCTTCGCCGGGAAGGGCATCCAAGAAGTCACGGCGCTCACGGTCTGGGACGCGGCGAAGTTCTTTGCATCTCTACCAAAAGGGGCGGAACCGGATAGTGATGCGAAAATCCGTGCCCCCATCCTCCGCGAAATCCAAGCGCGTCTGCATTTCCTGGACGAAGTGGGACTCGGCTATCTCACGCTCGATCGTCCGGCATACTCGCTCTCCGGCGGCGAGGCCCAGCGCGCCCGCCTGGCCACGCACCTGGGCGGCGGCCTCTTCGGCGTCTGTTACATCCTTGATGAGCCCACGATCGGCCTGCATCCGCGGGACACCGGACGATTGTTGGCCGCCCTGCGCGAGCTGCAAGGCCGGGGCAACACCTTGATCGTCGTCGAGCATGATGAAAGCGTCATCCGTCCGGCCGACTATCTCGTTGATATGGGACCCGGAGCGGGCGCCAACGGCGGGCGAATCCTGGCACAGGGCACTGCTGCTGAGGTTCTCGCGAATCCGCTGTCGGTCACCGCAGCGTATTTGCGAGACGAAACAAGGCTTCAAGAGCGGTGCACCCACCAAGCATCCGCTGCCGAGATGATCACGATCCACGGCGCACGACACCATAATCTAAAGAACATAAACGTCAGTATTCCGCTCGGAAGACTGGTCTGTATCTCCGGCGTCAGCGGCTCGGGCAAGAGTTCTCTCGCACGGGACATTCTCGCGCACGCGCTCCGCAAGCACCTGGGACTGGTCTCGCCGACTCCTGGTGAGCATGACTCCATCGAGGGCCTGGAGAAAATCGACAAGATCATCGAAGTGGATCAGAGTGCTCTGGGCCGATCCTCTCGGTCGAGTCCGGCAACCTACACGGGAATCTATGACGAAATTCGCAAGGTGTTCGCCGGCACGCGCCTGGCGAAGGTGCGCGGATACAAGGCCAATCGCTTCAGTTTCAACGTCAAGGGCGGCCGGTGTGAAGAGTGCCAGGGGCAAGGCTTCCTGCGGGTGGCCTTGCAATTCCTCCCCGACTTGACTGTCTCCTGTCCCGTCTGCCATGGCCGTCGCTTTAACCGGACAACCCTGGACATCACTTACAAGGGCAAGACAATTGCCGACATGCTGGACCTGCCGGCCGCAGAAGCCCGCGACTTTTTTGCCAACATTCCGTCCCTGGTCCGCCCTCTCGATGCCCTTGTCGATGTCGGCCTGGGCTATCTTACGCTGGGCCAACCTTCGCTGGCTCTTTCCGGTGGCGAGGCCCAGCGCGTCAAGCTGGCGACAGAGTTGGCGCGCACCGCCACCGGACGCACTTTATTCTTCCTCGATGAGCCAACCACCGGCCTGCACTTCGCCGACATCGCCAATTTGCTGCGCGTGCTCAACCGGCTCGTGGACGCCGGAAATACGCTGGTCGTCATCGAACACCGTCTCGATGTCATTGCCGCTGCCGACTGGGTGATTGACCTCGGGCCGGAAGGGGGGGCGGCGGGAGGTTATCTGGTTTGCTCGGGTGCGCCGGAAATGTTGGCCGCGTGCCCCGATAGTATTACGGGTAAGTTCCTGGCAGACAGGTACCGGGGAACATGATGCACCGAGATCGCTCTGCTTCTATAATGGCGTCATGACCATCGAACAAATCAGGCGGCTCCATGCCGCCCGGCCATTCCAGGCATTCGATATCCATCTTGCCGATGGCCGGACGTTGACAGTGCAGCATCCCGAAGCGATGGCGCAGTCGCCGACCGGGCGCACCATCCACGTTGCCCATCCAGACGATACGGTTGAAACCGTGGATCTCCTCCTTGTTGTCAGTCTAAAGCCTCGGGCGAATGGCTCCGCCAGGCTTCGTCGTCGACGTGCCTGAGCTTGGAGCAGCACCTGTGGCCGATATTCAAGCCTTTCGTGCTTACCGCTACGATCTGGGTCGCGCCGGCACGCTCGGCGACCTGACCGCTCCTCCTTACGATGTCATAGACCCTGACTTACAGGATGCGCTCTACAGGCGAAGCCCTCACAACGTCATTCGCCTGATCCTGAACAAAGAAACGCCGGCGGACACCGAGGCGAACAGTCGCTACACCCGCTCCGCCCAGGACCTGCGCGACTGGCAGCGCGAAGGCATCATCGTTCAGGACTCCGCCCGTTCCCTTTATGTTTACCATCAGGACTTCGAGGCCGAGGGAAAGCGCTTCACGCGCCGGGGTTTTCTCGCCCGCGTTCGACTGGAGCGCTTTGGCGAGGGCCGGATTTATCCTCACGAGCACACCATGTCCGGCCCGAAGGAGGACCGCTTCAAGCTGATGCGGGCCACCGGCATGAACCTGAGCCCGGTCTTCGGCCTTTATCCCGATATCGACAGCGCCATCCAGGAGAAGCTCGACGAGGCCGTCCGAAGATCGCTGCCACTGGAAGCCACCGATCACCTGGGCGTGGTGAGCCGGCTCTGGCCTGTGACCGATCAGTCCGTCGTCAGCGCGGTGACCGGGTTGATGGGTCCCAAGCCGACCTTCATTGCCGACGGCCATCACCGTTATGAGACCGCTCTTCGCTATCTCGAAGATCGCCGTCAAGCGGGAGAGGTCAGCGGCCCAGATGCCCCGCCCAATTTCGTGCTCATGATGCTGGTGAGCATGCAAGATCCCGGCCTGGTGATTCTGCCGACACACCGCTTGGTCAGCGGTGTCGGTGATCTGACCTCTGAACGCTTGCGGTCGTCACTTGGAAGCCACTTCGAAGTAGAAAACGTCGGCTCAGGTGAAAAAGGGGCCCACGATGCCTGGGAATTGGTCCAGGCCCACCATGGCCAGGACATCCTCGGCTTCGGCACGGTTGCCGACGGACAATGGCATATCGCCCGCTTTCTGTCGCCTTCGCTGATGGAAGAGCTGGCCGCCGAACACAGCCGGGCCTGGCACAGTCTGGCCGTGAGCATCTTACACGTGGCCGTGCTCGGCAAGCTGCTGCCCGCCGGCCAATGCCGGTACGTGCATCTCTTGCGTGAAGTCACCGAGGCTGTTGCGGCCAATCAGTGCCAGCTGGCGGTTCTGGTGCCGCCCGCCGAAATGAGCCACGTGGAAGAAATCGCCGGGAACCTGGAAAAGATGCCGGCCAAGTCAACTTACTTCTACCCGAAGCTGCTCAGTGGGTTAGTGTTTCATTCCCTGAAAGCAACTTGACCAAATACCAAGCATCATCCCGCCTTCTGAAGCTTAGCGTCGAACGTCAGTGGATCGGCGATCCCGAAGTTTTCCAGTTCTGAACGAGCGGCAAGAAGGTGGTGCTCATAGACTTTGTCGCTTTCGGGT
>Ga0207116_10070_pt1 | contig 27579 bp, 27 predicted proteins | sample Alteio_BWMinHeat_44_FD_153550 | JGI IMG/M metagenome (GOLD analysis project Ga0207116, IMG submission 153550) | Enriched cells from forest soil in Barre Woods Harvard Forest LTER site, Petersham, Massachusetts, United States -... | ecosystem: Environmental > Terrestrial > Soil > Temperate forest >... | reverse complement strand
TTGCGACGGAAAGTAACTAAGCCAATTCCCGTCAGTGATTTAGCTTGATTTCGTCGCCCCACCTGAGGTAAAAACCGTGCGGAATTTGCCGGTCCTGAAAAGTGCTCGTTCAATTCCTGCCCACGAAGGTCGATCGCTGCCAGAACCCAAGGTCGTTCGGTCCACGGAGATAACTTCTATGGTGGTGCGAAAGCTCGTCTCACTTGCGTGTGTGGTTTTGATGCTTGCGGTTCTGGGTTTTGCTCAGGGAGCCTCAACCGGCGATCTGCATATCACCGTCAAGGACCCCAACGGCGGCCTGGTGACCAACGCCAGCGTCACGGTGCGGGATGAGACCAAGGCGCTCGAGCGCACGACCACGGAGAACACCGAAGGCCAGTACCACATCCTACTGCTGCCTCCGGGACAGTACACGGTCACCGTACAGGCCCCGGGGTTTGGTGCGGCCACCGTGAAGGGCGTTGCAATTACCGTGGGACAACAGGCGGAAATCCCGATCACGCTGTCAGTTGCGGGAACCCAGGAAGTGATCGACGTGAGCTCGGCGGCGGAACTGGTCGAAACGCAACGCACCTCTTCCACCGACACCATCGACCAGAAGCGCATTGACAACCTACCCATCAATGGGCGGAACTACATCAATTTCGCGCTCACTGATTCCCAAGTGTTGCGCGATAACGCGCCCAGTATTGGCGCGGCTCCTACCTCCGGCCTCAACATGACCGGACAGCGTGCCCGAGCCAACCTGGTCAATGTGGACGGCGCCGACGCCACCGATAATTCGACCAACGGGGTTCGCTCCACCGTTTCGCAGGAAGCCGTGCAGGAATTCCAGATCATCACCAACGGCTATGCGCCGGAGTACGGCAGAGCGTCCGGCGGGGTGGTGAACATCATTACCCGCTCCGGATCGAACGACTTTCACGGCGACGTCTATGGGTATCTGCGGAACCGTAATTTTCAGGCGGTGAATCCGTTTAGCACCGTGCCCGATCCGGCTTATACGCGGGTGCAGGCGGGAACTGCGTTTGGCGGCCCGATCAAGAAGGACAAGACGTTCTACTACTTTTCCTACGAGGTGACCCGCCGGCACGAGACCGGATTCTCCAGCGTGGGTGCTCCAAACGGAACCTTTGGCATGGTGAACACCGATGTTTCCACCGCATTCGGTTTTCCCCAGGGATCTGGATTCGTAATTCAGGCAACGCCGGCTCAGGCGGCATTCCTGGGCGCGACCCCGCCGCCGGCGTTTGCGCCTTACGCGATTCTAGTCGGGGCTGCGTCCGGCATTGCTCTCAATGCGTCCTATCCTGCCGCTTTTGCGGCGCTGGTCCAGGCGGGAGCGCTTCCAACACCGGCAAACGGATCCAATCCCATGACGCAGTTCTTCAGTTCTTGCAACATTAACCCGGCCAATCCTCCCGCTTCCAACACGCTTTGCAACGGACTGCCCGGCAATTTCCTGGGCTTAGTGCCACAGGGTGGAAACTATCCGATTTTCGAGGGCACCAGCCTTTACTCGCTGCGGTTGGATCACAACGTCAATAGCAACAACCGGCTCACATTGCGCGCCAACGTCAGCCCTAGCACGGTCACAGGCATTCAGGTGAACGGAGAGAACCAGACTTACGGACAGAACGCATTTTCGCGCACTTCATCGCAAACCTATCGTGACGTGACTGGCGTGGTGCAAGACACCATGACCATCGGCACCAACAAGGTGAACGAGTTGCGCTTCCAATATGCGCGCCGCGGCCTGCAGTATTTTTACTCGGACGCGCCGGGTGGTTCTAACGTGGCGTCGAATATCGCGGGCTTCGGTTTTGTCGGCCGCGAGCCTTATTCCTTCATCCAGCGCGTCGAGCAACGTTACCAGTTCACCGACAATTTCTCCTGGACGATTGGACGGCACGACACCAAGTTTGGGGCGGACTTCAACTACCTTCCACTGACCGCCACCTTCACGGTGAACTATGGCGGCGTGTACAACTTCAGCAGCCTGCCAGCCACGCAGTTTGGTTTTCCTTCGGTCTTCCCGGAACTAACCGGGTTGCAGGCGTTCGGTCTGGGCATTCCGAGCACGCTGGTGCAGGGCATCGGAAATCCCAAAGACAGCTTTTCCAACCGACCGCTGGGTGCGTTCTGGCAGGACTCTTTCCGGGTGCGGTCAAACCTTACTTTCAATTTGGGCGTGCGTTACGACATAGAATTCTCGCCCCACCTGGCCCAGCTTAGCGGGCTGGCGCTGGCGGCGTACAACCAGCTGGGCCTGCAGAAGGGGATTCAGACTGACAAGAATAATATTCAGCCCCGCGTCGGGATGGCGTGGGACCCTCGAGGTGACGGTAAGAGCGTGATTCGCGCCTCGTATGGCATTTTCTACGACCATCCACTGCTCGGGTTGTACTTCCTGGGTGATGCCTCCGACGGCTCGAAGAGTGGACAGCTGCTTTTCGCGGGTGGAGCTCCTTGCAGCCAAACCCCCCCGAGTGGCACGGGTGCCGCAGCTGCCCTGAACGCCACCAACATCTTCCAGGGCACTCTGACTACGAATAGCTGTTTGCCAATCATCCCCGGGTACCAGCCCAATCAGCAGCGTTTCGATCCCTCGAATGCCAACCTGTTCATCAACCAGAATTATTTGAACCCGGCAACGTTCTTTCCCGTGGCCTTCCAGCCCTTCGGCTATCCCCAGGGTAAGGGTTTTGTTTATGCCTATGCGCAGCAGGCAAACCTGACCTTCGAGCAGGATCTGGGACATAACATGTCTTTGAGTGTGGCTTACAACTTCAACGGCGGCCGCCACCTGAATCGTCCCATCAACGCCAACACCACGCGAGGTGATCTGCTGGTGAAAAACTGGCAGGCGGCGCTTGCGGCCGGAGCGGCAGCGCCCACGGACAATCCCCTATTCGTAAATAACTGCGGCGTCGGTCCCGCTGGTCCATACGTGCCGACAGCATTGATGAATTTCTTCCGTCCCTCCGGCCTGAATCCTGCGATTGCGATTGCGCTGCTGTCGAATCCCGCCACAGCCGGCTGCGTTCAAGTAGTCGCACCCCTGGTGTTGCAGGCCGGAGGCCTCAGCACTGCCTGCGATCCCACGACCCTGACCGGATGCGTACCCTTCAGCGACATGGACGCCAACTACTCCAACGGCAGCTCGATTTACCACGGGCTCACCACAAATCTGAAGAAGCGCTTTGGCAACCATTACGAATTTCTGGCGTCTTACACCTTTTCGCATGCTATTGACGACTCGACGGACCTGCAGTCTCCGCTGGCGCCGCAGGACAGCTACTTGCCTGGCCTCGAGCGTTCGACTTCATTGTTTGACCAGCGTCACCGCCTGGTCTTCAGCGGCGTCTACCAGAGCGGCAAACTCGCGGGCGCAGGCTTCACCAGTCGCTTCCTCAGCAATTGGACCGTCGCGCCTATCGTCGAAGTGGCTTCAGGGCGTCCCTTCAACATCATCACTGGCAACCCGGACAACTTTCAATTTTCGCCCAGCACCAGCCGTCCCAACGTGGTGGCCTCCGGCACGCCGGCAACGCCCTGCGGACCGACTGTGCCTTCGAAATTCTCGCCCACGGGATTTCTCCAGGAGCCGTGTTATGTCCAGTTTGCCGCGGGGGGAACGCCGACGCTGGGTGCGTTCGACGGCAACCTCAGCCGCAATGCCGGCCTGAGGCCGTGGACGGTGTACAACGATCTGCGAGTTTCCCGCCGGATCAACTTCGGGGAACGCATCAGCGTGGACCTCATCGCGGACATTTTCAATCTGGCCAACAAGTACAACGTTGCTGACGTGAACCCATTATTTACCAGCGCAGGACAAGCGACTGCGGCTTCCGATCCACGCCAGTTTCAATTCGCGATGAAGTTGAATTGGTAGAGTGGAGAACCGTCGTTGGTCGTCGTGGTTGGTTAGTTGGCGTTGACAAACTCCTTTCGGCCCGGCTATTGACCAACGACTAAGGACGAGCGCCCAACGACTGCGGTTAGCTCTGCTACACTGCTCTTCTATTCTTGGCGCTTGCCGGAGATTCCTCCAAATGTCTGAAACCCATGTACCCACGGCGCGGACGCGTGTCGTCCGCGAGACTCATCGTGGGGTCTATGAGCGTGCTGCCGCTTACGAAATTCTCGATGAAGGTTTTATCTGTCACGTCGGATTTGTAATCGATGGGCAGCCGTTCGTCATTCCCACCGCATACGGACGATCGGGGGACAATCTTTACATCCACGGCTCGGCGGCCAGCCGGATGCTTCGCAATCTCGACAAGGGTATTGCGGCGTGCATCACCGTGACGCTGCTTGAAGGGCTGGTGCTGGCTCGATCGATTTTCAATCACTCGATGAATTATCGTTCGGTGGTCGTGCTGGGCACGGCTGTGGCGGTGCTCGATGCAAAGGAAAAACTGGAGGCCTTGAAACTGCTCTCTGAGCACATTTTGGCGGGGCGGTGGGCGGAATCACGTCAGCCCAACGAAAAAGAACTCAAGCAGACGCTGGTGCTGCGCCTGCCGATCGAGGAATTCTCGGCGAAGATAAGGCGAGGCCCGCCGATTGACGACGAAGAAGATTACAAGTTCCCCACCTGGGCCGGGGTAATCCCTCTCGAAATGGTCCCCGGTCCGCCGATCAACGATCCGCGGCTGGACCCGAAGACTCCCGTGCCGCTCTACGCGCGAGCATATTCGCGCAAGCGGGAGAGTCGTCGTTAATCTTTGGTCGTTGGCAAAACTTCAGCCAGGGATTTCACGGATTCGCACGGATTAAAATTCTTCTTTCTTCTGTTCCTCTATCCAGGTGAATCATGAAATCCGTGGCGCATTTTTGACGTTGGCTAACGACCAAACGACATTTTTTATTTGCCGTTCAACCAGTCCGCGTATGCTTGGAAGGAATACGGGCGTCCCAGAAAATCGCGCACCATTTCCGTGGCGGGTTTGGTGCCGCTGGCACCCAGAATCGAGTTGCGGTACTTCGCCGCGGCCTGGGGATTGAGTAGTCCATCTTTCTTGAACTCGGTGAACATGTCTTTCGCGATTACCAACGACCACATGTAGGTGTAGTAAATCGCAGAGTAGCCATTGAGGTGGCCAAAGGCAGTCTGCATGTGGGTCCCCTCGACGAACTGGAACGGCGTGTACCTGGCCTGCAACTGCGACACCAGTTGGTCGGTATCTAGTCCTTGCGGATCGCGGTTATAGAAATCGAGGCTGATGGCGGCGTAGAACATTTGCGTGCGCACGTCCAGAGCTCGACCGAATTTATCGGCGGCGCGGGCTTTCTCCGCCAGTTCCACGGGAATCGGCTGGTCGGTCTGATAGTGGCGCGCGAAAGTCTGCAGGATTGCCGGGTCCTGCGGCCATTCTTCAAACATCTGTGAAGGCGCCTCGATGAAATCATTCTCCAGGTCACCCTGAGCCCACTGGGTACTGCCCTTCATGATGCCATGGATGAGATGTCCGTACTCGTGGAAAAAAGTGATGACGTCGTCGCGCTCCATGAGTCCGGGGCCGCCGGTGGCCTTGGGGAAGTTGCAGACCAGGACATATTCGGGAAGGCGAAAGCCGCCTTTGCCGGTGGCCAGAGTAAACGTTGCGTAATGCTTGTACTTGTTTTCCCGTGGAAACATGTCGAAATAAATCCGGCCGATCAGCTTGCCTTTGTCGAAGACGTCATACACAGTAACTTCCGGATGCCAGACTTGGGCCGAAGTCACGGGCTTGTAAGTGATGCCGTACATCCGGCTGCTGATATTGAGAATGCCCTGCAAGACCCGTGAATACTCGAAATAGGGCCGTATAGCCTGGGAGTCGTATCCGAATTTCTCTATCTTCGCGCCCCGCAACAGATGAGCGACGTCCCAGCCGTTGACGCTCTCCGCTTTCGGATCTTCCTTTTTCTTGTAGGCCTGCAATTCCTCGTAATCGCGTTTTGCTCCCGGCTGCGCCGCCACCGCGATTTTTTCAATAAAGTCGGCGGCATTCTGTTCGGTTCCCACCATCTTATCTTCCGTGATGTAGGCGGCCCAGTCGGGGTATCCCAGAACATTGGCGAGTTCGTGGCGTTTCTGTAAGAGCTGTCCGAGCACGTCGATGTTCTTGGGATACGCGCGCTGGCGATAGAGCACAAAGAACGCTTTCCGCGCCGGTTCGCTCTTGGAATAGTCCATGAACGGAAAGTAGTCCGTGTTGTCAGTACTGAGGGTGATCTTGCCAGACGTGTCGGGGCATGAGAGCGCTTGAAATCTTCCGGAAGTCCGTCCAGATCGGCGGCGTTGACCTGGAGCTGGCGCACGTCCGCAGCGATGTTTTCATCAAATTGCTGGCCGATCTTTACCAGTTCGTCCTGCAGGTTCCGTACCTTGTCCCGGGTTGGGTCATCGCGGTCGACGCCGGCGCGGTGATAGTCGCGCAGAGTGGTCCTCAAATAATAAGTGCCGGCGGGATCGAGCCTGTCGCCATCGAGCGACGCGACCACGTTGTACATCTCCTTGTCCAGGGAGATGTCGGTGAGCACGCGACTGACTTCCTGTTCACAAACCTGAGCGGCATCCCGGAACGGTTTCGAGGGATGCACCTGTTCGGCCAGGGCCGCGCGGTTTTCGGCGTCTACGGCGACGAGTAAAGCGGTGTCGAACGCCTGCAGCGTGCTCAGCGCGTCCCGCGGCGGTTGGCTGGCCTTGATCGTGGCGATGCGCTTCCTGGTGTCATCCAGATCGCTGCGGCAGGAAGTGAGGAAGGATTCGGCGGTGCCGGCCAGATAACTGGAAGCACCCGGCGCCGGGATCCGCTCCTGCGCAGTGGCCAAAAGGCTCGCGCCTGCGAGCAAAAAGGTAGATAACTGCCCGACAAACTTACGACTCATGAGTAATCTCCGAGCAAGCTGTGAAGGCATAAGGCGTGGAAATGGTGCAGGGGCTAGACGTGCGCAAACTGGTCATGTTAAACAGCGCGTAGGGCACGGTCAAGGAAAGACCCACCAAGGATCGCTTCAGTAGGACACATAACATTTGTGGAGGACGCCCGTCTTCGATTCACCCGGCTCGCGCCCACATTTATTTTCTCAAGTTTCTCGCGACTAGTTCGTGGGGTGAGTTTCGTATTCGGAGGTTGTGATTTCCCATTCGCTTTGTTCGCACTGACGAATTTCCAGAATACGGGAGGTCACGATCGGAGTGCGATAACTGGGATGGCGGAATTCCAGGTGCATGCCCCGGCCGACGAAACCGATCTTCAGCATGGAGCCGCCCCAGGATGAACCTTCAATTCTGACCAGCACGGGCTCGGGACAAAATGCGGGATGACCCCATATCCAGGCCTCGCCGCGTCCTCGGTGCACCACCGTGTACCAGCGATGCTGGGTCTGAATCTGCAGCATGGCGCGGGCAGGCAGGTCCTCGAGAAATGCTCCGCCTTCGATCTCCGACTCGACGATGTTGCGGTTCACCTCATCGTCGAGATTGGGATGACAACGAAAGAACTGCGGGCAGGTGTCCACCGAGTCCCCCTGTGCCTTAGACGAGTATAAACCCGCGAGGTTAATTGAAAACCGTCGTTGGTACTAGCCTCTAGGTTCCGCATTCAATCCGCTTGCGCGTCGGAAGAGGCCGCGAGTATCATCTCGCCCCTGTCCCTTAAGTAACAGGGAGTACCCCATTACGGATTGACCCTTCAAATTCATGGGGAGTACGATTCATAGTCTCAGGAGTCTGTGCTGCTGGAGACACCCCGATGGGGGCGGATCCGCAAGTCAAAAATGTATGTGCAATGTAAGTCATAGATAAACATGGGGATGAAGAAGCTCAAGCTGTTGACTGTGGCTTTGCTGGCCCTGCTTCTGGCCGGCATGGCGTGCCACTCCGATCAGCGTCAGGGGAAGCTGCCAGCACCCCAAGCCAACGCTCCGGCATTGACTGCCGCGGTTCCGGCAGCTCCAGCGCCCGCGTCTCACGAAGTATCGGACCCAAAGCCGAATGCGCCTGAACCGACCCAAACTGCACCTCAGCCCAAAGCGGATCCGGTGGCTGACCTTATTGCGAACGCCGAGAAGGAATACCAGGCTGGAGAGGGCAAATTCAGGGCCGGGGACCTGGAAGCGGCCAAGCGGAGTTTTGATCACGCAGTTGATCTGCTGCTGCAAAGTCCTGCCGAAATTCGGTCGGATGAACGGGTGCAGCACGAACTGGAGCGGGTTCTCGAGGACGTAAACCGCCCGGAAATGGCGGCCTTGCAGTCGGACAATCCGGCACCGCAACCGAAAGCCGAGCCGGCTCCGATCGACGAAGTCAACGACGTCACGCCTCCGGTTGACCCCAACGTTAAAGCGCGAGCCGAAGCCGAGGTCAAGGCCACCCATTCGGATTTGCCGCTCATGCTGACCGACCAGGTGGCGGGCTTCATCAATTATTTCTCTACTCCCAAGGGCCACGAGATCCTGCAACATGCGCTGGAGCGCGGCGGACGTTATCGCGAAATGATCGAGGGCACACTGAGGGACCAAGGCGTTCCGCAGGAACTGATCTATCTCGCCCAGGCCGAGTCGGGGTTCCATCCTCTCGCGCTATCGCGCGTAGGGGCGAGGGGCATGTGGCAGTTCATGTCTAGTCGCGCCCGGGGCTACGGCTTGCAGCACAACTTGTGGGTGGACGAGCGCCAGGATCCGGAAAAATCTACTCGCGCCGCTGCCCATCATCTGAAAGATCTGTACAACCAGTTCGGCGACTGGTATCTGGCGATGGCTGCCTACAATTCCGGACCGGGCACGGTGCAGAGCGCGGTTAAGCGCACCGGGTACGCCGATTTCTGGGAACTCTACAGACGCAATGTGCTGCCCAAGGAAACGCGCAACTACGTGCCCATCATTCTGGCCGTCACCATCATGGCCAAAAACCCGGCCCAGTATGGGTTGGGGGATATCGTTCCGGAGCAACCGGTTCCCTATGATGCGGTGGTGATTAACTATTCGGTCGACCTTCGTCTGGTCGCCCAATGCATCGACGTTTCGCCTGCCACGCTACAGGACTTAAATCCCAGCCTGCTGCGTTTGGCCACTCCCAAGGATCAGAGCTTTGAGCTTCGTCTGCCGGTCGGCACCAGAGACCGCTACTTGGCGGCGATCGAACCGATCCCTCCGCAGATGCGGGTGTGGTGGCGGTACCATGAAGTGGCCGAAGGGGACACGCTGGCTTCGATCGCCCGCACCTATCGCACCAGTCTGGCCGCCATCGAAAAAGAGAACCATCTCCTGAGCGGCGATGAACTGAAGCCGGACAGCAAACTCATGGTTCCCATCCCTCCCGGCAAACATGCGGTAACCGAAGACGGCGCCAGCTACGCTCGCCACACCACCCGTTACAAAGTACGTCGGGGAGACACGGTGCAAACTGTAGCCGACAACTTCAGTCTTCCTCCTGTCATGATCCGCCGCTGGAATCACCTCAGGGGCGACAGTTTGCGCGGCCGCCGCATCGTTTATGTGCATCTGCCGGTGACTCCGACGGGCCTTACCAATGGACCTTCCGACACGTCTAAGTCTAAATCTGATAGAGAGTTAGCGCCGGCCACGCGGAAGACGGTACAGCGTCACAAAGTGCAACCCGGAGAGACTCTGATCACCATTGCCAGCAATCACCACACAACGGTCGAAGCCTTGAAGCGAGACAATGGCAACCTGGCGGTGCTGCGCCCGGGGATGGTTCTGGTCATCAAGAGCGTCCGGTAAGGCTCGCTTCTCGCCCCTGGCTACTTGCCTCTGGTTCATCTCTGCTACAGGAAAATCCTGAAGTGAAATTCTCTCGGCCTGCGCTATTCCACTTTGCCCACTCGGTGTAATATGCATCCTGCGACAGCTGGTTCTGGATACGGTCTTGCGAAAACGCTGTGCTATAATCGCGCCCCGTTCGGCCAGCACGGTAGTCTTTCAGTTTTCTTTTTATTTCCCTTAGTAGCCGCGGCGCTTGCGCAGCGGCCCGCGCCCGGCGCGGCCCAAAACCAGGAGGAACAATGAGCTTCGACGAGACCCTCTACGCACGTGATGAAGAGATGGATGAATTTGGCGACAGCGGCGCATACGGCGATTCGCTGGAAGAAGATTACGAGGAAGAAGAAGAGGAAGAGGAAGCCGAAGTGGCGGGTGTGATTGAGCCGCAACCCGAGCCGGCCGCACCAGCTCCAGCCCCGCCGAAACCCTCCGGTGGTGGAGGCTCGCCCAAGCCGCCGCGCAAACCCGCGGCGAAAAAACCTGCCAAGAAAAAGCCGGCCCGAAAAGTTGCCAAGAAGAAGCCAGCCAAGAAGAAAAAACCGGCGCGCAAAGCCGCCAAGAAAAAAGTCGCGAAGAAACGGCCCGCGCGTAAGGCGGCAAAGTCAGCCCGGCGCAAAGGTAAACGCGGTCGCCGGTAACGGCGGTTGGGGCTGGTCATTAACGAGAAGATCGCCACGAAATGTGTGGAGACAGCCGCCCTGGCTGTCCGGCGGAGCCACACTCCGCACTGTGCTCTCAGCAAGAGCCCGGTCGAGCTTTGCTCGACCGGACAGCTGAGGCTAGCTGATCCATTGGCTGGTTGGTAAAGGCGAGAACCAACCTCTGCTTCCGCAAATCATCAGCGCCGCGACCGACCCTAGGCTGCTTTGGGCAGCGTCGTGGTTTCGGTCAGCTTGCGTATCCCCAGCGACATCATCACGCGCGCGACCCCGCTCATGATCATACTCACACCCACGAGCGTGCCGATCGCCCAGGCTGAACTGGATGGCCAATGGAAACCAATGAAGAGCGCCAGCAGCAAAGTCACCAGCCCATCGAACAGCATCCAGCCGGCGCCGCGTGTAGGACGCAGGTTGAAGTAGAGCACCACTTCCAGTACGCCCTCGATGAGAAATAGAGACGCCAGCACCAGCGTCAACGAGGCCACTCCCAGAAGCGGATGCAAGAGCAGATATCCGCCGAAAGCGATGTAGGCCAGACCCACCAGCAGCTTCCAGATCAGGCTACCCGCGCCGTGCGCTTGAAACGCCACCACCAGATGAACGACGCCGGCCAGAATGATGAGCCAGGCGATCAGCGCGTTGACAGCTACCGCCGCCAGCAGGGGCGAGCCTATGGCTACGATCCCAAACATGATAAGCAGGACTCCCCAGAGAATCGACCACCCGGAAGCCGGCTTTAGCAGCGAGTTCGTTGATTGTGCGACCATGTGTGCCTCCTCGGTCCGGTTGCAGGACGGCACATTCTGCTCCGTGGGCGCGATTTACGCAAGCCGGATGAGGAGTGGGTTTGGTCGGAATTCCGGCGTCTCGGGCATCCGGGTGGCCGCAATGGCGAGATCTTCGCTGTCGCCAGTGTGCAAACTCTTGCGTTGGATGGGCTACTTCTTCCCTACGATTGCCTGCAGGCACTTGCCGTAAAGCTCGAGCAAATGTCCGGCGTACTCTTCTGGCTTAGCCACCGCCCCAGTGCCCTGGAACCCGACGCCTGACGAAGCTGTCCGGCCGTAACCAGTGGTCATGGCGACAAACTTCATGAGATCCAGCGCAATATCTTCATTGCGGCGCACTCCAGTACCGCCGCCATGTACTTCCTCCATGAAATGCCTCCCCTGTGACCGAATGTTGTTTCTTCTCGTCTATCCGAGAAAGAAAATCTGACAAGAAATTGATGGTAACAGAAGACTTCGACACAGGGCGCGAGGCGATTTCAAAGTTTCCAATGTCCAGTTTCGAATTCAAAGGCTCAAGCTCTCCGGACAGTTCGCCGATACATGCCGTGACAGCAGACTTGTCCTGGCCGATCCTCATCCCAACCGAACATCCCCGGAACGAGGACTGGAGGAGGCTGTCCTGCTGTGCGAGGGAAAGCTCCCTTCGACTTCGCTCGAAGCTTGTCCGCGATTTCTGACTTGGGCTTTGTAACGGCAGGTGTGACCCCACAGCACCTGCAAGATTCCCCGAGCCAAAAAATTGACCTCAAACCAATTCAACTTCAACGGCAGCGGACAAGCGTGTCGGCTCCACACGAGCAGCTAGTTTACATCTTGAAGCATGGTGTAGGTAAAGCCACCGGACGGGTTGTTCAAGCCCACGAATGTCCGAACCTGGCCCGAGCTGAGGGTGAGAGTACCGGTGTCGATGGCGGCAAATTTCTGGCCAACTGACGTGAACTCGATCTCATAGTTGCCCCCGGTCAAAGACTGGTAAGAAGTGGTTGCGCCGAAGCTTAAATTACCCACCGTAGGACTGACGGTACTCAGCGCGGTTCCCGGGGTGAAAATGTAGACATCCGCGGATCCCAGGTTCGGGGATGCATTTACTATGCGAATTTTGAAATCGCCCGAGGCCGGTGCTGAGTTGTTGTCGGTAAGGACAAGGTTCGCTAGGGAAGAAGAAAAGTTGGAAGAAATGACGGTCGTGTCCGAACCGGAAGCAAGACTGATGGACTGCTGCAGGAGCGTGGTACTTGAGCCTGAAGGTTCTATCCCGACCTGATGGGAGCCGGAACTCTCGGACAGGTATCCGGTGCTGGTGCCGTAAGCGAGGTTGCTCGACACCGATGTGCTATCCACCAGCACATTCAGACTGGATTCGTCCGGAACTGCATTCATCAGCCGGAAGCGAGTACTGCCTCCAGAACCGCAACCCGCCATAAGAGCGATTGTCCCCAGATCTAGGATGCAGGCGCACAACGACGTCAACCGCAAGTTTCGTCCCACTATTCACCCCTTGGCGTTGGAAGTTATTGGAATTACGCGCGAGCAAAAACCGACTGATGCGAAGGCTTCAATCCGGAGTTGCAAACTCCGAGTAAAGAGTGCGTCAAGACAAGTAAAGTCTTGTAAAACAGGCGTTGGTCGTCAGTCTTCAGTCGTCGGCTAGCCCACTCTCTCATACTGAGGAGTGACGACCGACGCCTGCTTTACGAACTTTTACGTGACTTTACTAACTCTTTACTCTGTTGCGCAGGGCGAAGTGTTTTAACTAGCAGATAGATTTGTCCGGGAGCTGAGAGCTTCCAACAGTTACACGAGTATGAATTGGAGAGTACCCACATGCGGAATTCAATAGTTTCCGAAAGATCTTATTCCGGTCCGGGCAAGCGCCGGTCTTGGTTTGCCCTTGCCTTCCTTGCGATGTTGCTTAGCCTTGGTTTCGGTGTCGTCAATGCTTATGGTCAGGACGGGCAAGGTGCGCCAGCCCCAGCCCAGCAACCCGGCCCCGGGATGGGCAGGGGCATGGGTCGTCATCCGATGGAGAGCGTGGACGATCAGATCAAGCATTTGAGCAAGAAGTTGAATCTGACCGATGACCAGCAGGCGAAGCTGAAACCTATTTTAGAAGACCAACGCAAACAGATGGAACAGATTCACGGCGACTCGTCACTTTCCCGCGAAGACCGGTTCAGCAAGATGCAGGCATTGCGGCAAAGCTCCGACACTCAGATCAAGAGTGTGCTGACCGAAGAGCAGCAAAAGAGCTTTGACAAGATGCGCGCAGAGCAACAAGACCGGATGAAGCAGTGGCGCAGGGGAGGCGAGAACGCTCCTCCCGCCGGCGCCAGTCCGGATAGCCAGCCGCAGTAGAGCAGCGGCATTTGCCATTAAGTTTTCTCCCAAGCCTCTGGACCCGGCAGCTCTTTTGCGTCGCCCGCAAGAGTTGACTGGTTCAGGGGCTCCCTTTTTGCAATCTAGGCGCGAGCGCCCGCGCTCGTGCGGAAGGGGCACCGGTCCAAAGGAATCCCCTTTGAAAATACGGTCGTTGTCGCTCCTGCACGAGCGGGGCGCTCGCGCCCACATTCTTCTTACGCTGCTTGCGGCATCTCGCACATCAGGGCCAGCAGATTTTGGTCCGGGTCGCGGAAGAAAGTCATCCACAAATCGTGAGTCGGCATTCTTGCGATCAGGTGGGGCGCGTCCTCAAAGTGCACGCCGCTGCCGAGCATTTGCCGGTGTGCGCTCGCGATGTCAGGTACAGTAAAGTATAGAACTGAGCCGGGATGGTCGAACTCTGGCTTCTCCGGCCGGCCGAGCATAAGGCGAACGCCGCCACAGTCGAAGAAAGTCAGGGCGGCGGTGGTGAATAACAGCGGTAGCCCGAGAATGTCCCGGTAAAATGCGGTGGCGCGGTCGAGATCGTGTACGTTGATCGCGATCTGGCCGAGTCGTGAAATTCCGATGGGTAAGGTTGCGGAAGTCATGGCGGGCAGCCTCCAGAAAGAATCGTTAGTATAGCTAACTATATTTCATGGCCGGACGCAAGCAAAAAAAATCACCTGTGCAAGAGACCTCCGTCATCGCCGACCGGCTGCACTCCTCGGCCATTCACCTGCTGCGGCGCGTGCGCAAGCAGGATGCCGCCACGGGCGAAGGCCCGGCGCGGCTCTCGACATTGTCGGTACTGGTTTTCGGCGGACCGATGACGCTGGGTCAGTTGGCCGCGGCTGAACAGGTTAGACCTCCAACCATGAGTCGGATCGTCACCGGGCTGGAGCACAGCCGGCTGGCGGAGCGTATGACGGATGCCCAGGACGCACGCCGGGTGCGGATTCGCGCCACCCCGAGTGGCGAGCGCCTCTTGCATGAGGGCAGGCGGCGCCGGATAGAGTATTTGGCCCGCCACCTCGACGGGCTGACCCGGAAAGAGCTGGCCACTCTCGATGAAGCGCTCAAACTGGTGGAAGGAGTTCTGCGCGACTGGCCGTCGAGAGAGTGACGGGCCGAATTCCAATCAGCAATTCGGCCTAACTCTCAATCCCTACACAGCAAATGCGCCCCTCGATATGCTGAGACGATATCAGCGTCTGTCGGTGGACGTGGGACGACTGCCGTCGCTATTGGGCCGAAAGTTTTTCCGAACCCGAGTGACTTTGTATCATCCCGGGACCTTTGAAGATGCGGTAATTTTCGTGCATGATGTGGCGAGCGGGCTGGCGCAACCGGACGGGTTCGAGCACAAGCTGATTGCGAAGCTCGCGCTTCAGGATTACACGCAGAATGAAACCGCGCGTTGGCTGGCTGCTAGCCGCGTACGGTGGGCCGACGCTTCCCGTAAGCGCTGGACCGGCTGACGAAAATCTTTCTGGATGCTGGTTTGTTGATTCGGATGCCGGCAGCCGACGTGGCCCATGCGAACCACTGTCAAGAGGGGAGAATCGAAGAAATTCCCGCAAGTGCTTCTGTTCAGAGGGCCTAAATTTTGCGACAGCATGTCCCATTTCCCCAACGGACTTGCTATTCTAGATTTAAAGATTGAGAAAAACGAAGTTGGTGGCGCGCTCGAGGCGCGCCGTTTTTCTTTCGCGGCAAGATGCGTCGAGGCTGAACGCGCGGCATGAAGAAACCGAAACCGCCAGAACGAAGAGCAAGCTCAAAGAGTTCTTTGGCACAGAAATCTTCGTCAGGCAACTCAGCCCGGACAGCAATGGGCCTGACGGAGATCCGGCGGCAGATCACCGACCTCGTGGGAAATGGCGCCGTCGGCATGGTTGAAGCCACCATGGACGAAGCGGGCAAGGGCCACTATCTGGGCATGAAATACCTCTTCGAGACGATCGGACTGTATCCAGCGACATCCCCGGACGATGCCTCCGTGCCCGCAATCCTGATGCGAACGGTGGGTATTCCCGGAAGTGCCGGTGCCGGAATCAAGAGTTACCAAAGATTCCCAGGCAGCCACAGCGGCATCCGCGGATGTTTTAGAATGAAAGTCAGCAGTTGGGCGACAGCAGCCAGTCGTTGGTCGCAGGCGGTAGACCGTTTGTCCGCGACCTTCGGCAGTTGCACCAGGACGCGGACTCGACGGTCGGTGACGGATCCGCCTCTACTGCGTGGGGCTTTCAGAATGGACATGACGTGGGTGACTGGCCGGATCGCGGTCGGCGGTGGAATCTGGACGGCAGAGAACATGGCAACGGTGGCGCGGTCGGGCGTAACCCACATCATCGATATGCAAATTGAATTTGACGACACCCATCTGGCCGTGCCGCTTGCCATCGAAGTGCTGTGGAACCCGATCGACGATGATTTTCAGCCCAAGCCTCCCGAGATATTTCAGCGGGGAGTGGAGTTCGCAACCGAGGCCCTCGAACAAGATGGAACGAAGCTGTTCATTCATTGCGCTGCCGGAGTGCACCGGGCTCCGATGATGACCCTGGCGGTGTTGTGCTCGCTGGGCTGGACGCCGGCCGCGGCGCAGGACCTGATCGAGAAAGTACGTCCCGTCGTGGATTTTGCGGATGTGTATTTGCGTAGCGTGGAGAGGTTTTTGGATCAGCAAGTGAGAGCGGAGTAGAACATCCGTTCTCTGTTGCCGGTTCCTAGTTGTCAATCAACTTCTTAGCAAACCCCAGATATTTTTCGTGAGGTTCGTTCCCTTTTGGGTTGAGGGAAACGTCTGTCTCACGACAGTGAAACTCGGCAAGGGAGGAAACATGTTCGACGAGCACCGCCGCCCCCTGGGGAGGCTTTTCTACTTGGTGGCATTTGTGCTGGTGTGGATCGGAGCGTGATGGGGACAGGCTCCCAATACGACTACGATCAGCGAGGTGCGGTACCGGGGGCTGGCGAGGTCGTTGGCCCGGGTCACGGATCCAGTGCGCATCGCGGCGCGAACAGCATGGAAGCGACGACGGCGTGCGTGGGTGGGTGCGCGTCACCGGCACTGACTTTCAAGGAGAAGTGCTGGAGAAACTGGGGAGGCTGGAGGCCAAGATGGACATGTTAGTTTGCGGTGGGCAGCGAGGGCGGTAAAGCTGGTTGAAGATCGAGTGACCCAACTGGAAAAAGCGAAATTCGCCGCGGAGTTTATGACCGGATTGTGAACGCGGTGATCACGGTTGCGATCTGCGCGGTCATTGCTATGCATGATCGGTGGTCGTTCAAGTGACGGTTGCCGAATGTTGGCCGTGCGATCGGGATTTTTTTAGTTTCGGTTCTCGGTTCCCAGTTTTTAGTTTTCAGTGGTTCGGGATAGCTCAAAAATAAATTAATTCATAAGGAGAAGTGTGATGGACTCTCTGTCCAAACTGTTGCAGGGGATCGCCTTCATACCCTCGGTGGTTAACGGGATCGAGGGCTTATTTGCCAGCTGCTCCGGAGCCGAAAAGAAAAACGCTGCGATGTCATTTGTATCCGCGGCGCTGCAACTGAGTGATGACGTGACTTCCCATCATATTATTGATTCGGAAAAATTCAAGCAGGGTTTGAGCGCGGTGATAGACGGCACGGTTTTCTGCTTAAATGCGTCCACGTGGGCCAAACCAACTCAGCCGTGAGTCATCCGATTTCTTCCGCCCAGTTCTCCAGCGTCTTCTTCACCTGGGCCATGAACTGGTCGGCGACGGCTCCGTCGATGAGCCTGTGATCGTAGCCTAGAGTTAGGTGGACGATGGAACGGATGGCGATCGAGTCATTGCCGTCGTCGTCGGTAACCACCATCGGCGCCTTCGTAATTCCGCCCACACCCATGATGGCCGAGTTCGGCTGGTTGATGATGGGTAGTCCGAAGACGGCTCCGAACTGTCCCGGGTTAGTGATGGTAAAGGTCGAGCCCTCGACATCTTCGGGTTTCAGTTTTTTGTTGCGAGCACGCTCCCCCAGGTCGCTGATGCCGCGCTGCAGGCCGAGGAAGTTGAGGTCATCGGCGTTCTTGAGAACCGGAACGATCAGGCCCCAGTCGAGCGCGACTGCGACTCCCAGGTTGACGTGGCGGTGGTAGCGAATGCTTTCGCCTTCGACCGATGCGTTCACGATGGGAAACTGCTGCAGCGTGATGATGGCCGCGCGAGAAAAAAACGGCATGAAGGTGAGGCGAGCGCCGTTGCGTTTCTCAAAAACGGACTTGTTCTTGTTGCGCAACTGAACGATGCGAGTAAGATCCACTTCGAACATGCAGTGGACGTGAGCGCTGGTGCGCCGCGACTCGATCATGCGATGGGCAATGATCTTGCGCATCTGGTTCATAGCCACTAGGTCGCCTGGAATGAGGGCTGGCGCGGGCGAGCCGGCGTCCGCCTTAGCCGGAGGTGGAGGGGCGGCGGGAGCAGTCGAGATAGCCGCGCCCGGCTGACTCTGTTCCAGAAAAGTGGTGATGTCTTGCTTGGTGATGCGCCCGCCGAGTCCGGTTCCGGGTACTTGCGCGAGATTGATATTATTCTCGCGCGCGATTTTCCGGACTAGCGGGGACGAGCGAGCGTGATCCTCTTCTTCGTGCGCGGTTTGGGGTTGGGAAACGGGAAGCTTGGTTTCAGCTACCGGGGCCGCCGTTTTGGCGGGAGCCGATTCCTTTTTCGCTTGCGGCGGGGCAGCTGGTTTGGCAGCGGCGCTCTCGCCATCGGCTGAAATCGTGCCCACAACCGTGTTCACTTGAACGGTCGCGCCTTCGGCGACCTTAATGTCCTGAAGGACTCCTGAAGCCGGTGCAGGAATCTCGGCGTCTACCTTGTCGGTTGAAATTTCGAACAGCGGCTCGTCGCGCTGTACCTTATCGCCCGGCTTTTTCAGCCACTTGGTGATGGTCCCTTCAAAGATCGATTCGCCCATCTGGGGCATGACGATATCAGTCGGCATAAAATCCTTCCACGCGATCTTGCTTCGAACCGCGCAACCCTACATTATATATATCGGCCAGGATATTCCTGCTGCACCACCAGTCTCTAATCGTGGTGTCCATGTTCTTCTCCTTGCGGGTCTACGAGAGGGGGCGCGACTCCGGTGGACTTCTTCCAATAATCCTGCACCGCAGGGGGCAGTTTTTGGATGCGCGACAGGAAGGCTGTAACTTTCCACATATCTTGTTCACTCAAAGCTTTGTTCCAGGCGGGCATGCCGGAGTAGCGAATACCGGTGCGAACGGCGTAGTAGATATGCCACTCGGGATCATCTAGCGGGTCGAGGATCAGTTGCGGCGGCGGCGGGTAGAAGGAGTGCTCCAGTGCACTGGGTTTGTTGTCGAGCCCTCCGTGACAAAGGGCGCAGTTCATGGTGTAGATTTTCATTCCGTCAATCAGATTTTCGTCAGTCGGCGGCATGGGGCTGGTGACACGCGGGGCGCGGCGCTCCATGGACGCATCCATGGCGGACATGGCGATGCGGCGCTCCATCTTGGGTGGAACGGAGTCGGCATTCGTGGGCAGGAGGCCGAGCGTGGCGATGGCCAGACCTCCCAAGAGGAGCAGGAGCAGAGTAATGACGACGCCGACGATGAAGTTACGCATTCTTGTCTCCTTAATACTTCAACGCATGGTTTTAGAAGACGCAGCTACGGATTGTCCAACGGCGCTGTGGCAAGCAGGATGGCGCGCGCATCCTGTGCTTCCGACTCTCTCACCTGCAGTTTGATCCCGCCGAGTATATGCGAATGCCAGCCGCCGATGCGAAGCATGTTTTCATCATACGCGAAGCACTCGACATCAGCTGACTCCAGCCGAGTGCGGGCCAGCAGGAATTCCGAGTGACTGTGAAAGACCGCGATGGTTACTAGATTTTCATGCATTCCATTGCTACTTTTCCGAGCTGTACTCGGCCGGAAAGCCGGGGACGGCTGTCCCCACGTGGATTCTGATCGCCGCAAACGTTAGTAAGCTTTTAGCCGGCGGGCCTCTCGCAACACGTCGCTTACCTTGGGCAAGAAGTATTCCTCCTGCGGCGGTGAGAATGGCACGGGAGAATCCTGGGCGGCGATGCGCACGATGGGGCCGTCGAGAGCGTCGAAGGCTTCTTCATTGATGATGGACGCAATTTCGCCGGCGAGGCCTCCGGTGCGAGGGTGCTCGTGCAGAATGATGACCTTGCTGGTTTTGCGTACAGTCTCAGCAATCGCTTCACGGTCGAGGGGTGAGACGGTCCGCAAGTCCACAATTTCGACGTCGATCCCTTCCTTGCTTAATGTCTCGGCACCCTCCAGCGCGGTGTAGACCATGGCCGCATAAGTAATGATGCTCAGATCGCGGCCTTCACGGGCGATGCGCGCCTTGCCCAGCGGCACGATGTAATCTTCCGAAGGCACTTCTTCTTTGATGCGGCGATACAGATATTTGTGTTCGAAGAAGATCACCGGATTGTTGTCGCGGATGGCGGCTTTGATCAGACCCTTAGCGTCGTAGGCGCTGGCTGGACATACCACTTTCAGGCCGGGCGCGTGTACGAACCACGCCTCCGGATTCTGCGAGTGGAAGGGGCCGCCATGAACATTGCCTCCGCTGGGTCCGCGGATGACCAGCGGCGAGGGCGCGCCCCAGCGATAGTGAGCTTTGGCAACCATGTTCACGATTTGGTTGAAAGCGCAACCGATGAAATCCATAAACTGGAACTCGGCGACCGGGCGCATACCGGTGAGCGAGGCGCCGAAGGCTGCGCCCACGATGGCGGATTCCGCGATAGGCGTGTCAATGACACGCTCGGGGCCGAAGCGATCGATGAAGCCGTCGGTGACTTTGAAAGCGCCGCCGTAGATGCCGATGTCTTCGCCCAGGCAGAAGACGGTGGGATCGCGCTCCATTTCCTCCCAGATGCCCTGGCGGATGGCTTCGAGATAGGTCAGTTGGGGCATTGCTTACTTCTTTTTCCTCTCAAATTCAGGGAGCATAGCTCGCCGAAGATTTGTCGTATGTGAGGATGTCAGTTCAAATGCACTGCTGCCTCTGGGCCTCCGGGCCCGGCTGCGTGTCCTTTTCTAGCTTTTGGGATCCCGTACTTCGGTTTGATCTCGTGGCAGCCATTTTCACAATACACACCGCCGGCGGCTGACTCTGGTTCCGGCATAGGGCTGGCCACCGCGAAGTCGCGATCAGATTCCAGTTGTTGATCGACACCAGCGATCAGTTCTCGGTTCTCAGTTGGAGTTACCCACTTTTTTACATTCAACAAGAAATTCTCGAAGCGGGCGATGGGGTCGCGTTTGCGCCAGTACTCGAAGAGCGACTTGGGGACGTAATCGGCCGCGTCGTGGATGGCGTGGCCTTTCATGCGCATCATCTTGGCCTCGATGAGCGTCGGGCCTTGGCCACGGCGGGCACGTTCACAGCCTTCGTGAGCGGCGTCATAGACTTGGCAGGCGTCGGTGCCGTCTACGATCACGCCGGGGATGCCGTAAGCGATGGCACGCTCGGCCAGATCCTTCACGCGGAACTGCATGTCGGCGGGTGTGGAGTATGCCCAGAGATTATTTTCGACGATGAGCACCAGGCCGAGATCCTGTACGGCAGCGAAATTCAAGCCCTCGTAAGTGACGCCGGTCGACTGGCCACCATCGCCAATGTAAGTCATGACCGCGACGTTGCGGCCCTGGAGACGCGCGCCGAGAGCTACGCCGGCGAGCACGGGGAGGAGGTCTCCCAGAGTCGAAATGGGGGAAACTACGTTGCGGTCTTTGATGTCTCCGAAGTGTGAGGACGCGTCGCGGCCCCGGGTCGGCGAGCCGGCCTTGGCCATGTACTGCATCATGATGTCTCGAGGGGAGAAGCCGCGAACCAGCGTCGAGCCCTGATTGCGGATCATGGGGCCGAGCCAGTCTTCTTTGCGTAAGGCGTAGGCGGAGGCGCAGGAGCAGGCTTCCTGCCCTAGTCCGAAGTAAACGCCGCCGACCACCTTTCCCTGTTTGTAGAGATTTTCTAGCGCAGCCTCCATTTTCCGATTGAGCAGCATCCAGCGGTAGATCTCGATGCATTGCTTTTTGTTCAGATACTTTGACTCGCGGATGGGTGGGACGGGAGCGCTGAAGTCGCCGGTGACTTCATAGCTGACTTTGCCGCCCTTGCGCACTTGGCGGATGGAGAAGCTTGGCGTTTCGAGGCGATGATCAGAGATGGTGTAGGTACGTTGGTTGACGTTTATGGATTTGACGGCGAGTCGGGTACTTTGCTTCTTGGTCATGTGCGGCTCGGCGCCATCCATGCTAACGCGGAGAACTGCCTTGTGTCGCGTCCCCAGACTCGTTATGCCAGGAATGTATCCTCTTCTTTGTGCAGGTGGCGCAGTTGCTCTGGGGGCTTGAGCGGCACTCCCACGGGGTGCCCAACGAGCGCATCCAGATTCTCCAGCCAGAGCATCTGGCTCTCGAAGACCACGCCGAAGTTGCGGGAGATGGAATGGGCAACCTCCTGTAACGAGAGTTCTCTGTCCAATTCTTTAGCCATCGAGGTTACGGGCTTGGTCGTGATCCCGCAAGGGATGATGAGATTGAAGCAGTCGAGGTCGGTGGTTACATTGAGGGCGAAACCGTGCGAGGTTACGGCGCGGGAGATGTGGACGCCGATGGCGGCGATTTTTGCTTCCGGCGACATCCGGTCCCGCGACTCCGCAGAACAATTCGCGAGCGAATTGTTCTGCTGCGCTAGCGATGACAGGGGTTGGGGGTTTGTCCAGACACCTGTTAGGCCGCAGATTCTGGCCGCTGGAATGCCGAAGTCGGCGCAGGTGCGGATCAGGACTTCTTCGAGGCGGCGCACGTAGTCGATTGCGCCTAGAGTTTTTCGTTTGCCGTCAGGCGTGGCAATTCCGCGCAGATCGAAAATGGGGTAACCAACCAACTGGCCGGGGCCGTGGAAGGTCACGTCGCCACCACGATCGCATTCGAATACTTCTACACCGCGCTGAGCCAGCAGCTCTGGCGAGGCCAGAATGTTTTTCGGTTTGGCATTGCGGCCGAGAGTGATGACTGGCGAGTGTTCGAGCAGCAGCAGAACGTCGCCGATACGGTCTTCCTTGCGCAGCTCGACCAGGCGCTGTTGCAGGCACAGGCCGGTGGCGTAATCGATGGTGCCGAGTTGGAGGACCGAGATCACAAACTTCTTGGCTACGGATTAACACGGATTACAAAATAAAAAGTTATCTTTTCAATCCGTTGAATCCCTGGCCCGGCTTCAGGCGTTAATGGCCATTCCGTACACGCTGTTCGAGGCATCCAGCATGGCTTCGGCGAGCGTAGGATGGGCGTGAATCGTCCACATCAAGTCTTCCACTGTGGCTTCCAGTTCGATTGCGGTGACGGCTTCCGCGATGAGTTCCGTGGCCTGTGGACCGATGATGTGCACCCCCAGGATTTCGCCGTAATCGGCATCGGAGACAATCTTGATGAAGCCTTCGTGCTGGCCCACGATCGACGCGCGCGAGTTCGCAGTGAAGGGGAATTTTCCAACCTTGATGTTGTATCCTGCTTCTTCTGCTTTGGCCTCGGTCAAACCGACGCTGCCAATTTCGGGGTGGCAGTAGGTCGCGTTGGGAATATGCTCCGGGTTGATGGGCTTGCCCTTTTTACCGGCAATTTTGGTTACCGCGACGATGCCTTCCATCGATCCCACGTGAGCCAGTTGCGGCGTTCCGAGTACGATGTCGCCGATGGCGTAGACTCCGGGTTCGGCGGTTTGCATCCAGCTGTCGGTCTTGATGAAGCCGCGGTCGGGCTTGATCTTCGTTCTTTCCAGGCCGATGTTCTCGGTGCGCGGCTTGCGGCCGACGGCGATCAGGATTCGCTCGGTTTCGATTTTCTGCGGTTTGCCGCCCACGCTGAAGTTTACGGTGACCCCTGACTTGCCCTTTTCGATTTTGTCGACTTTGGCGCCGGTGTAGAAAGCGATGCCGCGCTTGCGGTAGACCCGCGCCAGCTCCTTGGAGATTTCTTCGTCCTCGATGGGGACCAGGCGAGGCAGCATTTCGATGAGGGTGACTTCTGCGCCGAAGGAACGGAAGATGGATGCAAATTCGACGCCGACTGCTCCTGCGCCGACAATCACCAGGGACTTGGGAATCTCTTTGAGCGCGAGAATCTCGATGTTAGTCAGGACCTGATCGCCGGGCTCGAGGCCGGGAAGCATACGAGCTTCCGAACCCGTGCAGAGGATTACGTTTTTGGATTTGACGTGTGTGGTTTTTGCGTCGGCCGTGACCTCGACCGTGAGCACACCATTTTCCGCCGGGCCGGTTAGCTTGCCGTATCCCCGGATCGTTTCTACTTTGTTTTTTTTCATCAGGAACTCGAGGCCCTTGGCGTGCTTGGCCACGATCTTCGACTTGCGTTCCTGGACAGCGGCCCAATTCAGCTTGCGGGCGTCTACGCCATCGATACCAAATTCCTTGGCGTCTTTGAGGTGGTCCCAAAGTTCGGCATTGAAGAGCAGAGCTTTGGTCGGGATGCAGCCGACGTGCAGGCAGGTGCCGCCGAGCACGTTGTCCTTCTCGACGAGGGCGGTTTTCAGACCATACTGGCCGGCACGTATCGCAGCGCTGTAGCCAGCTGGACCGCTACCGATGATGGCGATGTCATAAATAGTTTCGGGCAAGGAATTCCTCTCTATGAAGAGATGCGCGATGGCAAACGTTTGATTCTAGAACAGGTCGACGCAAAGTGACGATAGCGGCCAAACTTCGCAAAGTAAGACAGCAACACGGCGATTTGCTCGACGCCGATGCGCGAGAAAGCCCCCGCCCAGGCGAAGCTTGGACGGGGCACCCTAGACCAGGGAACTTCCAGTCCAGTTTGGACGTAATATTGTCCGTAGGAGGTATCTATGCACGTCTTTGGGTTCTTCCTTTTTCCGTTCTTTGGATTTGGGTTTGTCGTCTATTTCCTGCCTACGATCATTGCCGTGCTACGCGAAAAACACGACAAGGCATCCATCTTTCTCCTCAATTTCTTTTTGGGCTGGAGTTTGATTGGATGGATTGTCGCCCTGGTTTGGGCGTGCAAGAACGACCGAATTGTCTACGTGCAGAATCCGCAGCGCTACTAGTGTGTGCGTGAGAACTGATCTTTCGCCCGTACCCACGGCTCACGCCGTGGGCTGCATTCTTCCGCCGCATCGCGGCTGTAAACCAGAAGTCTTGTTCCGCCGCAAGCAGAGATTTAGATGCACATACTACTAGTCGAGCAATCTACTAGCCCAACAGCTTCGCTGCTTCCTTGGCGTAATAAGTAACAATAATGCTCGCGCCGGCGCGACGGATTGAAACCAGCGACTCCATCATTACGCGCTGGTGGTCGATCCAGTTATTGCGGGCGGCGGCTTCGATCATGGCATACTCGCCGGAAACCTGGTAGCCGGCCAAAGGCAGATCGAAGCGCTCGCGGGCGGCGGCGATCACGTCCAGATACGGCATGGCGGGTTTGACCATGATCATGTCCGCGCCTTCCTCAATGTCAGCCTCAATTTCGCGCATGGCCTCGCGCAGGTTGGCGCCATCCATCTGGTAGGAGAGGCGATCGCCGAACTGGGGCGCTGAATCGGCAGCTTCGCGGAACGGGCCGTAAAAGCCGGAAGCAAACTTGGCGGCATAAGAAAGAATAGGGGTGTTAATCAGTTCGGCCTGGTCGAGGGCTTTGCGGATGGCGGCTACGCGGCCATCCATCATGTCGGACGGGGCGATGATGTCGACCCCGGCGCGGGCCAGCGAAACCGAAGCGCGGGCCAGCAGTTCAAGCGTGGCGTCGTTGACGATTTCGAACTCCCGCCCGGCGGCCCGAGCCGCGACCGCCGCCAGCGCGTCGATGGCCTTCATTTTATCTTCAGGCTTTACGGCGATCGCTGCCACGGCATTCAAGGCGGCTGCCCCGAGCGACTGAGGAATTTGAGCTTTGCGTACCACTCCGCAGTGTCCGTGAGACATGTATTCGCACAGGCAAACATCCCCCATGAGGATAAGCCTGGGGACCTCGCGCTTGATGGCCCGGGCGGCCTGCTGCACGATTCCGTTTTCAGCCCAGGCACCGGTGGCGACATCATCTTTGGTTTCCGGCAGACCGAAAAGAATGACAGCGGGAACGCCCAATGAGGCGGTCGCGCGCGCCTCCTTCACCGCCTCATCGACCGAGAGATTGAATACACCCGGCATGGACTGCACTTCCCTGCGCACACCTTCGCCGGGACACACGAATAAGGGGTAGACAAAGGCCTCGGGAGTGAGCCGGGTCTCGCGAACCAGCGTCCGCAATTGGTCATTTTGGCGGAGGCGGCGGAGGCGTGTGACCGGGAAGCTCATGGGCTGATTCTAACAGAGCCTCATGATGGTAACCTCATGGGTGCTCCGGAGTACTTAAGTAACGCTTTGTCTATTCCGAAACCTAAGGGGCGCAATCTCAACCACTAGAATGCGGATGTCGATATCGAATGACCTCTAGGCGCCAATGGCGGACCGCCGGTGTCGTCGGCGTAACCTTGATCTATGCCGGCGTGTCGCTGAGCACGTCCGCCGGGTTCGGGTTGCTTGCTTTTGGTGACATCGCCCAATTCTCACTGCTGTTTCTCGCCTTCCTGCTCATGTCGGCGAACGCAGTTTCGACCCGCGGCCAGACCCGGTTGTTTTGGGGTCTTATGGCGCTGGGCTGCCTGTTGTGGTCGGCTGATCTGGCCTTGTGGACTCTCTACGAGGTGATCCTGCGCCGGGCCATCCCTGAACCGTTTATCGGAGACGCCGTCCTCTTTGTTCACGTGGTGCCGTTTATGGCGGCGGTGGCGCTGCGTCCTCACCAATTGGAGGAAAGGAAACTCTACTTCAGCACTTTGAACTTTCTGATGATGCTGGTGTGGTGGGTTTTTCTCTACGCCTTCATCGTGTTTCCGGACGAGTATGTTCAGCTCAATGTGGCGCTGTACAGTCCTCACTACGATCTACTCTATCTGGTGGAAAATATGGCATTCCTGGGCGTGCTCGGCGTGCTCGCCTGGAAGGCGCGGGGGGCATGGAAAAGGATCTACTGGAACCTGTTTGTCGCTTCGGGACTCTACGCCGTCAGTTCGCTGGCGCTGAATGTCGCCATCGCTCGCGGTAAATATCATACCGGCAGCCTGTACGACATCCCGTTCATTGCTTCGGTTTGCTGGATGATCTGGGCCACACTGCTGGCTCGCGATTTGAAGCCGCCTTCTCAGCCGGCTCCATCAGAGCTTCCCCGCTGGCAAATGCTAACTCCTCGATTGGCCATGCTGGCGATGCTTTCTCTTCCGCTGATGGGATATTGGGCATGGTTTCGCGATACGGCGCCGCCCCATCTTCGGCAGTTCCGGCTGCTGGTTACGCTGGCTGCGACGTTGGTCCTGGGCTTGTTCGTATTTCTTCGTCAATTTCTGATGGACCGGGAACTGGTACGGCTGCTGGAAGAGTCGCGCTCTAGTCTGGAAAATATGAAGCGCCTGCAGACCGAGTTGGTGCAGCGAGAGAAGCTGGCATCGCTGGCCCAGCTGGTGTCCGGAGCGGCCCACGAGATTAACAATCCGCTGGCGGCAATTTTGGGATACTCCGAACTGCTGGCAGCCCAGTCGGATACCGAATCGAATCAGGCGAGCATGGCCCGCAAGATCGGCCAGCAGGCAAGGCGCACCCGGGAACTGGTTTCCAGCCTGCTCAGCTTTGCCCAGCAGTCACCGGGAGAAAAGACCCTACTGGATATGGGTTCCGTAGTGCAACGGGCGCTGCAAATGAAAATGTTGCGTACGGAGAGCAAGAATATTCGATTAGAGAGCCGGATTGAGCCTAACCTTCCGCAAATCTGGGGCAACGTCAACCAGCTCTTTCAGTGCTGCGTGGAAATTATCGGGAACGCGACCGACGCTTTGGAAGAAGTGGGCGGTGGGGCATTTTCTGTGAGTGTC
>Ga0207116_10069_pt1 | contig 27779 bp, 20 predicted proteins | sample Alteio_BWMinHeat_44_FD_153550 | JGI IMG/M metagenome (GOLD analysis project Ga0207116, IMG submission 153550) | Enriched cells from forest soil in Barre Woods Harvard Forest LTER site, Petersham, Massachusetts, United States -... | ecosystem: Environmental > Terrestrial > Soil > Temperate forest >... | reverse complement strand
CTCGTTCCACGTCGTAATAGTTCCGTCTAAAGTTTTGCTTACGATAGCATCATTTGACGATTCGACAATTGCAGCCAGGCCAGCGCGTACGCTCCACCAATCGGCCAGGTTTGAGTTCTCCGATGTTTGACCTTCCCGGGTCTCGTTTTTTTGGTCGTTGAAAAACATTAAATATAGAGGCGGGTTGATATCGCCTGGATTAATATGAACATTGTAATGATCTGGCTATGAATAGACCGCATATTTAACCTATCCGTATGATATTACAACACCGGAGACCAATAGGTTGCCGCAGTTACTACTTATTAATAAAATTGTTTAACCTCCGCGAAAACATGTGGGTGCCTGTATAGTGTCCGGGGTGAACACTTTTTATCAGAAATTTTTATTGTGCCGAAAAAGTCAGCTAACTATCACGGATCGACGGCTTTGGAACCTGAGCAGCGACAGCAAGAGCACGAGCCCTGCGATAAAATAACTGCATAGTACCAATGTTGAATTACGCATGCTGTTAGTAAGATCGTCAACAAGCCCAAAACTGAACATCCCGCCTACAATGGCGATTTTTTCCGTCACATCATAAAAGCTGAAGAACGAAGCTGAATCCGGAATATCTTGCGGAATCAACTTAGAATAAGTAGATCGCGAAAGCGACTGGATACCCCCCATCACCAGCCCGACCACCATAGCCAGGATGTAAAACTGCATCGATGTAGTGGTGAAATATGCCGCAATACATACCCCTATCCAAATCAACACAACCCCGGTAAGCACCTGTATATTACCAAATTTATCCGACAAGCGTGACATCAGTGTGGCGCCGCCTATAGCTACCAGTTGTATGATAAGGATGATCTGTATCAGCGAACTGGTCTCCATCTTCAATTCCTTGGCCCCAAAACTTGTGGCCACCAGCATAATGGTCTGTACTCCCATGGAGTAAAAGAAAAATGCGGGCAGGTAACGTTTCAGTACAGGCATACGTTTTACCTGCTGCCATACTTTGCCTAGTTCAATGAAGCCGCCGCGTATCAGGTCCTGCGTATGAGATTTAGCATTAGGGCTTCCTTTGGGCAAAACCGTAAAAGGGATATAAGCGAAACCGATCCACCAGATGCCTACTAACAGGAATGAAAGCCGCGCCGGGAAACTTTTGTCTACAATACCGAACCATCCGGGTTTAAGGACAAAGGCAAAACAAATGAGCTGCAATATTACGCTGCCGATATAACCATATGTGAATCCCTTAGCGCTTACATTATCCTGCATATCCAATGTCGCGATCTCCGGCAGGTACGAATTGTAGAAAACAAAGCCGCCACAATATCCTATCGCTGCGAGGCCAAAAAACACCATGCTCATCTCTAACGTGGAAAATTTAAAAAAATACAACATGGCACAGGAGATAGCGCCCAGCCAGGTAAAGAATTTCATAAATATCTTCTTGTTGCCCCGGTAATCGGCAATGGAAGTGAGCATGGGCAGCAGCAGCGCAATAATAAGATAAGAGGCTGCAAGGGTATAATCGGATAAGGCGGTATTCACAAAGCTATGGCCAAAAAAGGTAACATGGTTTCCGTTTTCCTTATTGGCCGTTATAGCCACATAATACGCCGGAAAAATAGTTGAAGTAATAACCAGGTTATAGGCCGAATTGGCCCAATCAAAAAAGGCCCAGGCACGGATGGTGCGTTTGTTGTTTTTAGCTGTCATAGCAAGCTAAAAGTATATAAAATTTGGGGGATGTGGAGCCATTCAAACCGTGGCGCTGCGGAATTTTATCAACTTATTAACAAATTAACATTTTACTAACAATATTGTTAACTGAACATTAATTTTAATACATTTTTGTTAATAAACTACTATTTTGCATTCGGGATGCGTATCTTTGTTATATAACGGCAAGGGTTTTTACCTGCCGGATGATTAAAAAAATACGAAAATGAAACACGGACTTTTAATTGATATGGATGGCGTGATCTACAGCGGCGAAACGCTGATAGAGGGCGCTGATAAATTTATAAAATACCTGCTCGACAACAATATTCCTTTCACCTTTATGACCAACAATAGCCAGCGCACAAGGCTTGAAGCAGTGCGTAAGCTAAAACGCGTGGGTATTACAGTAACGGAGGATCACATATACACCAGCGCCATGGCGACAGGTAAATTCCTGGGCGATCAGAGCCCGGGCGGAACAACCGCTTATGTTTTGGGTGAAGGTGGTTTGTTGACAAGTTTGCATGAGAACAATATCACATTGGTAGATAGCGATCCCGAATTTGTGGTATTAGGCGAAGGCAGGAACTTTACGCTCGAAATGGTGCAGCGCGCTGTGGATATGATCTTAGGTGGCGCAAAATTTATTACCACCAACCGCGACCCATCGCCAAAAAAACCCGGCTGGAACAACCTCGGTATAGCGGCTACAACAGCTATGATAGAGGAAGCCACAGGACGTAAAGCCTTTGTGACCGGCAAACCCAGCCCGGTAATGATGCGCTCGGCAAGGAAATATTTAGGACTGGAAACAGCAGAAACAACGGTTATAGGCGATACCATGGAAACCGACATACAGGGCGGCGTACAGATGGGCTATAAAACCATACTGGTATTATCCGGCATTGCCAATAAGGAAGACCTTAGCCATTATGCCTTCAAACCTGATGTTGTAGTGGGGTCTGTTGACAAAATACGTTTCCCGCTCAAATGGTGGAAAACTGAAGTCGAAAGTATGAAGTCTTAAGTCCGAAGTCAGGAAAATATCGACTTAGAACTTAAGACTTCCGACTAAGAACTTATTTCAGGTGCGACCGTAACATCCAGGCCATTTTTTCATGATCTTCCATCAGGCCGGTTATGAAATCACTGGTACCAGCATCGCCGTATTCATTGGCGAATGGGTTGATATTGCCCCTGATGAAATCGATAATGCTTTCGTGATCTTCCAGTAGTTCGCGGATAAAGCCTTTGCTGTCATTCGTCCGTTCTGTTAATTCGGCCAAGTGAGTAAGGCCTAAAAAACTTTTCAGCGTGGCCGGGGCATAATGCCCAATTTGGCGGATGCGTTCGGCTACGCTGTCCATCGTTTCGTCCAGTTGCTCATACTGCGATTCGAAGAACAGGTGCATGGAGTGAAAATCAGGACCCTCCACGTTCCAGTGAGCGTTGCGGGTTTTGGTGTAAAGCAGGAATTCGTCTGCTAATAATTTAGCCAATTGATTCGAAACAGCTTGCCTGTTTGCTTCGGTAATGCCGATGTTTGGTTTCATAATTCTGTTTTTAAGGATAGGCAAAATTACTATTTTATGTAAACCAAATATGTGTTATTGGTCATCCCAAAGCAAATTTTACAGCGGCTTTTGAATGGATCAGCGCGGTATCAAACAGGGGTATTTCCACATCATTACTACTGATAAGCAATGGTATTTCGGTACAGCCTAAGACAATCCCCTCAGCACCCTGGGCAACCAGTTTATTGATAATATCAATATAAAAACTCTTGGTTTCAGGACTCAATATTCCCCTGCCGAGTTCCTCAAATATAGTGTAGTGTATACGATCTCGTGCCGCATCATCAGGAATAAGTATGTCGATATTTCTTTCCGTCAGTTTATCCCTGAAAAAGGGCTGTTCCATTGTGAATTTTGTACCAAGCAAGCCAACCTTTTTTAAACCCTGTTCCTGTATGGCCTCCGCTGTCACCGTTGCAATATGGATCAGGGGTAATTGCACATTTTCCTGCAGTTCGTCAGCTATCATGTGCATGGTATTGGCGCAAAGTACGATGGCCTCCGCTCCTGCCGCTTTCATGCCCAAAGCGGCTTTGGTAAGCATCTTTAAGGTGAGATCCCAGTCATTGGCATCGTTGTTTCTTTTAATGTCCTGGTAGTTGAAGGAATAGATCATGCATTCGGCAAAATTCAAATCGCCGAGTTGTTCGTTTATTCCCTGGTTTATCATTCCGTAATAATCCACGGTGGAGACCCAACTGATGCCTCCTATCAGCCCTAAAATTTTCATCCTGCAAAGATAAATTAAGCCATCGCTACCTCAACCTGTACCGGGATTTTTCTTTCATAAAAATGCAGCACAAATAATAAAAGCAGACCAATAAAGAAGAATCCGTCTAATACCAGCGCCGAATCGCGCATTTCATTAGTTACAGATTCTACAAAGCCAAAACAGGCCATGCCAACCACGATGGATAGTTTTTCGGTAGCATCATAAAAGCTGAAATAGGATGCGGTGTCCGGAATATCCTGTGGCAGGAACTTGGCATAAGTTGAACGCGATAATGACTGCACCCCGCCCATCACCAGGCCAACAGCAAAAGCTGCCATGTAAAATTGAGTTTGATTGGCTACATAGTAAACACACAAACACGTTATTGTCCATATAATGACCAATACGATAAGAGCCCTTGTATTGCCGTATTTGTTGGACGCCATAGAAGTGAGCCAGGCACCCAGTATAGCTACTACTTGTATGATAAGGATTATAGTAATCAGGTCATCATCTTTCATGTGCAGTTCTTTTGCAGCAAATTCAGCAGCAACCAGCATAATAGTTTGCACCCCAACAGAATAGAAGAAGAAAGCAGGCAAAAAACGCTTTACCAAAGGCATGTGTCGTATATTCTGGAAGACCTTGGCCAATTCCTTAAAACCACCCGTCCATACATTAAATTTATGCGAACCGATGTTGGGCTCCCCCTTAGGCAGCAATCTGAATGGAATAATGGCAAATCCTATCCACCATAAACCAACAATGATGAATGCGATCTGGGCGCCCCTATTTTCAGTGATATGAAAAGATTCATGAAAAAGTACAGCCACTAAACAAACCAACTGGACCACGATACTGCCGGCAAAGCCATAAATAAACCCTTTTGCACTTACGTCGTTCTGTTTGTCGAACGAGGCAATTTGCGGCAGGTACGAATTATAGAATACAAACCCGCCGCAGTAGCCAATAGTGGCAAGACCAAAACAGATCATCCCAAATTCCACGGGGCCACCCTCCTCTAAAAAAAACAAACCAGCGCAGGCTAACGAACCTACCCATGTAAATAATTGAAGATAGGTTTTCTTGGCACCACGATAATCAGCAAGGGAAGTCAAAATGGGCAATGAAACAACAATCAGAAGGTATGAAATGCTCAAAATGTAGTTCTGCAATACGGTATTGATATATTTATGACCAAAAAAGCTGACTGTATTTTTTCCATAAACTGTATTTGCGGTTATTCCTACATAATAAGCCGGAAAAATAGTGCTTGTGATTACCATATTGTATGATTGGTTGGCCCAATCAAACATGCACCATGCCCAGATGGTCTTTTTGTCGTTTTTAGCTTTCATTGAAGCTAAAAGTATATAAATTTCTGAAGATGCAAAGCAAAAAGAAGCCAACAAGCATGAGGCATTCGCTTTGTTGCGAACAATGCATATTTAAGAATATTATAATTTTGTATTTTAGTGCAACATAGTAATGGCAGAAAAATCTACAGCTGCATCAGAAAATTTAGTCCGTCTAACCGAAATTGAGCGGCTAAAAAGAGATATATACCGTGCTGATATGGAAAAGTTGCAGCTATTTACCCAAATGCTGCGCAGAAACGCGTTGCTGAAGAAAGCGGTTATTCGTCACAACAATAACGACGATCATTAAAAAAGCGAACCATTTTAATGGTTCGCTTTGTGCGGAAGAAGGGACTCGAACCCCCACGCCGTGAAGCGCCAGATCCTAAGTCTGGTGCGGCTACCAATTACGCCACTTCCGCAGTTAGGATTTTTAGAGTCGGCAAAGATAATATTTTATGTGGATTACACCGATTTATTTTTTGATTACACCGATTTACGAGAGGATTACACCGATTATATAATTTGATTACACTGATTATTAATCCCTTGCATCAAATCGCTAAAATACCCTGGCGCATGCATTAACCTGCTGCCATACCACGAAAACAGCTCACCGTCAACCAGTTTGATAACTGCATTAGGAAGTATGGTTTTAAATTCGCTGATATGTTTTTCTTTGAAGGGATAAGGTTCGGATGAAAGCAATATCACATCGGGTTTAGCTTGTATCAACATTTCATTTGTTACTTCGGGATATCTATCAATATCGAACACATTATTTAGTCCGCATTTTTGAAGCATGGCATCAATAAAGGTTCCCTTTCCAGCTACGATATATGGCTTACGCCAGATGAGATAGGCAACACGCAAGTTTGATTGTTGTATTGTTAGATTGTCGAATTGTTGATTGATTTTGTTTCCGAGTGTTTCGGCCTTATCCCTTTTACCAACCATCTCTCCCACCTTGAGTATCATATCTGATGCGCCTGTAAGGTCAGCAATATCGCTCATCCACACCGGGAACAATTGCATTAACTCCTCAACCTGGCTTCGTTCGTTTTCTTCTTTATTGCCGATAATGAGGTCGGGATTTAGTTTCTTGACCAGTTCGATATCTACCGTCTTGGTGCCGCCGACCTTAGTTTTTGGTCTGACTTTATCCGCAGGATGGATACAGAACTTAGTAATGCCAATGATCTCATCGTCCAAACCAAGGTCAAACAACAGCTCGGTTTGAGAGGGTACAATGGAAATAATTCTTTTTGGTATGGATGGCAATTCCACCCTTCTGTTCATCTGGTCGTAGTATACCGGCATTAATACGCGTTCTTGTCGCCTTTTATGGTGATCCAAAAGGTAACAAAAATAATTTTAAGGTCAAGCAGAATCGACCGGTTTTTCAAATACCAGACATCCGCGTCAACACGTTTCAACATTGCGCTAACGTCAGCAACTTCACCCCTAAGTCCATTGATCTGCGCCCAGCCGGTGATCCCGGGCCGATGTGTGTGCCTTGCATGGTATTGTTCGGTCAATAGCGAATATTCTTCGGTATGGATTATCATGTGTGGCCTGGGGCCAACTATCGACATGTTTCCTGCGAGCACATTAAAAAATTGGGGCAGTTCATCGAGGCTGGTTTTACGTAAGAAGGTTCCCACCCGGGTTACACGCTTATCGTTGCGGGTTGCCTGTATTTTATCGGCACTGGTATTTACCCTCATGCTTCTGAATTTGTAACATTTAAAATGCGACCCATCTCGGCCAGTTCTAACCTGGCTAAAAAACACCGGGCCTTTTGATTCCAGTTTAATGAGTATTGCCAAAACAGGGTATAACCAACTAAAAACAAAAAGGATGACGAATAATGAAAAAACGATGTCGAATATTCGTTTTAACAAGTAGCTGAGCATATTTTAAACAAGTTTTAACTTATTTGCATTACGCTCAAAATTTGAAAAGGGTTGGGTGAGTGGTTTAAATTGTTCTATTGTGTGATTGTTTCGATGGCCGGGTATAACTATATAGCAATTTAACAGTACAACAATGAATCAACCATTATATATCTGGTAAACGCCTTCTATCTTCCTTTTGTCAGCGGAACCAACCAAAACGGTGGCTATTTTCTTTTCAATCATCAATTGTTCAGCCTGGCTGATGTATTCTTCCGGGGCGATGATAACCGGGTGTACCGTCATCATTTCGTGAATGTGCAGTTGTGAGGTATCCGGATTGCGTAATAACGCCCTGCGCAGGTCGCCGTCGGTTACCACGCCTTCTACCCTGTCAGCATGGCCCACAATTACCAATCCCAGTTTTCCCTCCGACATACGCAGTAATAGCTCAGTAAACGAGGCATTCTTATCAATAAAGGGCAGGTTATCCTTGCGCATCAGGTCCTTAACTTTAACTACCAGTTTCCTGCCCAAACTGCCTCCCGGGTGGAACCGTGCAAAATCTTCATGTTGAAACTGCCTTGCTTCCATTAGCGCCACAGCCAAAGCATCGCCCATTACGAGTGTTGTCGTGGTAGATGATGTCGGCGCTAATTCAAGCGGACAAGCTTCGCGGGTTATGCAAACGTTCAAATGATGGTCGCTGTTTTTGGCGATGGTCGAATTAGGATTACCGGTGATGCTGATAATTACATTTTTGTTCCACTTGAGGAATGGAATGATTTTAAGTACTTCGTCAGTCTCGCCCGAATAGGAAATCAATATCACCATATCATTAGCCTCAACCATACCTAAATCGCCATGAAAAGCTTCGCCAGGGTGCAGGAAAAAGCTCGGCGTACCTGTGCTTGCCAGCGTAGCGGCTATCTTTCGGCCGATAAGCCCTGATTTCCCCACGCCCGCGACAATCAATTTGCCTTTTGAACTTAATATAGCATCAACAGCGGCAGTAAATTCATCACCGATTGTTGTCGCAACATGCTTCAGCGATTCAATTTCGATATCAAATACTCTTTTCGCAATTTCTTTCATTTAGGTTTTACGTTGTACGTATTAAATTATACGTTTATAATGCATTCAAAAATACGTAGAACATACAACGTCTTACGTACAACCCTACAACTATGCGAGTAAAGGCTTAATCACTTCTTCTAACTCATGTAGCTTTACCATGTTTGGCCCATCACTTAATGCATTATCAGGGTCGGGATGCGTTTCCATAAAATAGCCGTCCGCGCCAAACGCCTTTGCAGCAAGCGCCATCATGGGCACAAAGGTACGGTCGCCACCCGTTTTACCGCCAGCCGCTCCCGGCCGTTGCACCGAATGGGTGCAATCCATACATACCGGGTGACCGAATTTCTTCAAATCATAAATATTTCTGAAATCAACAACCAGGTTGTTATAACCAAACATATTGCCGCGCTCGGTGAGCATCACCTGCTCGTTGCCCGCTTCAATAACTTTTTGAGCCGGGTAAAACATGTCCTGCCCTGAAAGGAACTGCGCTTTTTTTACATTTACTATCTTCCCGGTTTTTGCAGCAGCGACTAATAAATCTGTTTGCCTGCATAAGAAGGCCGGTATTTGCAATATATCTGCTACCTCAGCAACTATAGCTGCTTGTCCCGGTTCATGTATATCAGTAGTAACCGGGAGGCCGAAGCGTTCTTTTACATTTTGCAGCATTTCCATTCCTTTTTCTATCCCTGGTCCACGGTACGAGTGGATAGAAGTACGATTAGCTTTATCAAATGAAGATTTAAAAACTACGGTTATCGGGTACTTTTGCCCCAATTCGGCTACCTTTTCGGCAACGGTGTAAAGCAGGTCCTGGTTTTCCATTACGCAGGGCCCGAGTATGAAGAACGGCTTCTGCCGTATTTGTTCGAACAATGTCATGCACAAAGATGCAATTTTTTGGTTATAGGTTGAACGTATTACGTGATACGTACTGCCGGATGACAAAAACGTACAACGTCTAACGTAAAACGTATAACTTTGTAAGATGATTAACTATTTCGAATTCTATAACATACCCGAATCATTTCGTCCTGACGTGCCTCATCTCAAAAAGAAATTTTATGAGCTGAGCAAACAATATCACCCTGATTTTTTTGCCGGAGAAAGCGATGAAAAGCAACAGGAGATATTGGAGATGTCCACCATAAATAATAAAGCCTGGCAAACTTTATCGGACCCTGCAAAACGCCTTGAATATATTCTCCGTCAGCATGAGTTATTGGTTGATGGCGCAAAACCGCAACTACCCTCCGATTTTCTGATGGAAATGATGGATATTAATGAGCGCCTGATGGAGGTTGATGATGCCGGGCAATTGGCCGGTCTGAACAATGAAGTGCTTGCCATAGATGGAGACATTAACCAAAGCCTGGACAAGTTAACCATTGATTATCATACCCTGGATGATACGGCAAAAGAGAGCCGTCTGAACGAAATACTGGATTTATATTATCGCCAAAAATATTTGTTGCGGATTAAGGAGAGTTTAAATACATTTGCAGCCCGGTTTTGAGCGAATTAATCCGCCGCTCATATAAAACTTGCCCAGATGGCGGAATCGGTAGACGCGCTGGTCTCAAACACCTGTGGTCGCAAGGCCGTGCCGGTTCGACCCCGGCTCTGGGTACTCCGTAAGACCCTGATACGAAAGTGTCGGGGTTTATTGTTTATGATCCAATAGGAATCGTAAGTTTGTTTTAAACAACAAACCATAGCACATGCCGTTTTTATCCCGAATATCGCTCCCTCCGCTGCGAGATGGGAGTTATCTACAGCATATTCCAAGCCTTGGCAATGGCTTACAACTCACGCTAAAAAATAATGTGACATTTTTTGTCGGCGAAAATGGATCGGGAAAATCCACATTACTTGAAGGTATTGCAGAGCAGTGTGGTTTCAGTCTCAGGGGAGGCAACCGTAATCATAATTTGAATACCGGCTGGCGGTTTGAAGGCTACGAATCGGCATTGGCGCCGCACTTAACACTGGGATGGACACCGAAAAGGGTAAGCGATGGCTTTTTCATGAGGGCGGAAAGCTTTTTTAATTTTGCTTCCTTTATTGATGAACTGGCTAAGGATGACGGTCGCATTTTGCAGGCTTACGGCGGACGTTCGCTGCATCAGCAATCGCACGGAGAATCCTTTCTCTCATTATTTAATAATCAGTTTGAGAATGGTATCTATATCCTCGATGAGCCCGAAGCGGCCCTGTCGCCTTCAAGGATACTGGCTTTTATATCCGTGATACATCAACTTGAGCAAAATGGCCGGGCACAATTCATCATCGCTACACACTCGCCGATGCTGATTTGCTACCCGGGCGCCACTATATACCAGTTTGATGAAGCTGGCATGCGCGAAACCAGTTACGAAGATACTGAGCATTTTTTGCTGACCAAATCGTTCCTGGATAACCCGGCGTTATACCTGCGCCATTTGATGGATGATTAAATGTCAGTCATATAGTCTCAAACACCCGTGGTCGCAAGGCCTAGTCTTCAATGCACTTCAAATACCTTCAAAACTACACTGGGGTGATCCGTATCGATATGCGGGTTAATGCCAACTTTCATTAATAAATCGCCCGAATAAATCGTCTTCGGATCGGTCGTTGTTTGGGCGCCGGGGTAAAGATTAATTTCTTCCACCCTGTATTGCTTCGCCGGATCAAGTCCCTTCAAGCGAATCGGAGCCTTCGTACCCTGGTCATAGCGGAAATTCACCAGGTAATTGAACATCACTGCTGAAGATTTTGTGGAATCGACATACATCAGCGATGCTATATTGCCTGCTCTCGGGTCAGATAACCGATATTGCTCGCCCTGCCAGATCGTTTGTTTTATCGAATTGTAAGTTTGCACTGCCGATTGACAGAATTTCAAATCATTAGGGCTAAGCTTATTTATTACAATATCAAAGCCGAGTTTGCCCATCATCGCGACATCGACCCGAAATTTGAGTGGTTCCTTACCCCAGTCAGTCACGTGGTTTGAACTTGCAATAGCCGGGTAGAAATAAGAATATTCCCATTGGATAAAAATTCGCTCAACCGGCTCGGTATCATCGCTCGGCCAGTATTCGGTAAAATATTGAAGTGCATTATAGTCAACACGACCGCCGCCGCCTGAGCACAGCATCATGGGGACCGTTGGATACTTAACGCGCAAGCGTTGTAATACTTTATAAAGGCCGCGAACATAATCTATATAAAACTGGGATTGATCATGCTTTAAATAAGCAGAGTATGCATTGTATATGACCGCGTTGCAGTCCCATTTGACATATGCCAGCTGCGGGTCGCGTACAAAAAGTGAATCAACCACATGGAACACAAAATCCTGTACGGCAGGATTGCTCAGGTCAAGCACCAACTGGTTGCGAAAGTAATATTCCTGACGGCCGGGTTGTTTTAGCACCCAATCCGGATGCTTATAATATAAAGCGCTTTTGGGGCTGACCATTTCCGGTTCGACCCATATGCCAAATTTCACACCTGTTTTATCTGCTTCCTTTGCAATCGCCGCGATTCCGTTAGGCAGCTTTTGCCGGTTTTCCTGCCAGTCGCCCAAGCCCGCATGATCGTCATTCCTGGGGAACTTATTCCCAAACCAGCCGTCGTCAAGCAAAAACATATCTACGCCAAGTTGTTTGGTATCCTTCAACAACTGGCGTAGTTTGTCCTCATTAAAATCAAAATAAGTGGATTCCCAATTATTGAGTAAGGTAAGTCGTGTGCCCTTACCGTCCAGCAATTTATAATTGCGCGCCCAGGCCTGAAGGTTACGGCTGGCCTGGCCCTTGCCTTCTGCCGAAAAAGTGTAAACAAGCGGCGGAGTTTCGAATACTTCTCCCCCTTTCAATTTATACGCCGATGCGTAATTATTGATTCCTGAGATGATCCGCAGGTTGTTGATAGGATCGATCTCAAAATCAGTCCTGAAATTGCCACTCCACTCCAACCCGCCTGCAAGCACGTTGCCCTCGTCTTCACCGGCAGCCTTGTTCAGCGATACCATAAAAACCGATGGCATAAAAAGGTTTGCCCGGGTACCCAGTTTACTATCAAGTGTTTTGATACCGTGTGTCAGCTCGGCTTCTTCGGGCTGCATCTCCTTTGCCCAGTCACCGTGGTATTGCCTGAGCCAATAACTGCCCGCTTTAAGATATAGATTTGCCGAGGCGAACTTCTGCAATATCACCTCGCCTTTCTCGTGATGTTCGATGCTGCTCCACTGCTCAATCACGTTTTCCTTGTAGTAAGCCTTATAAAACAAGCTGACCTCTAAATCATAAACGGGGTCCTTCAGCCGCACAGTCAATAATTCTATATCCGGCGATATTTTGCTTACTGTGTGACTTACGTATTCAAGGTCGAGCGATTGGCTGCCGTCGGCATGCGTAACTGTGATGGCCGGTTCGAGTAAATTTCTCGACCCGGACGGGGTATATGCGGAATTATACACCCCGGTATAGTCGCCCAGCAAGGATCCAGCCATTGGAAGATTGCCATATCCCGACTTGTTATCCAACTTTTCGCCCAGGTAAGCATTATGCAATTGTTTCTGATTGTCGACCTGGAGTACAAATGCGTCCTTTTCGGTTTCTAATATTATGGTGGCATTTTGCGCATTTGCTGCACTGCACTTAAACAAAATCATGATGGCCAGCCAAATGCCTGGAACCTTTGTAAGGGAAATCTTTTTCATTTAAAAATCTAAATTATTCAGTGCATGGTCATTGCCTGTTCCACCTCTTCGAGGGTTTTGCCTTTGGTTTCTCTGATCCTGAATAATACAAAAAAGAATCCACCTGCGCATACACCGGCGTAAATGTAAAAAGTATTTTCTTTCAAATGCTCAAACAAAACAGGGAAGGTGAATACCAATATGAAATAAGCCATCCACAGGCTTACAACCGCCACGGTAATAGCGGCAGAACGTATTTTAGAAGGGAATATCTCGGCTATAAGCACCCATATAACCGGTGCCAGGGTCATGGCGTAAGTACCGATGGCTGCCAGCAATAAAACCGAAACCACCCCTGCGTTGGCATGCAGTGCACTCACAATAAACACATACAAAATAGCCAATCCACCGGCGCCTATCAGCATTAACGGCTTACGGCCAAGCTTATCAACCAGCAGCATGGCCAGCACCGTAAATACAAGATTAACTGTGCCGATAAAAACGGTTTGTAACAGTTGATCGTCCTGCGACGCGCCTATGCTTTGAAATATTTTGGGTGCATAGTTAAATACCGTATTAATACCACAAAATTGCTGAAATACCGCAAGCCCGATACCGGTTAAAACGGCGGGTAACATTGCCCGCTTTAATAAAGCAGCGTAATTTATGTTTGCGACTCCCGAAAGTGAACCTTTTATCATCGTGATGGATTCCTTTACAAAAACACTATCGCCAATTTTACCCAACACGATTTCGGCTCTGACTTCCAGGTTATTACGAAGCAACCACCGCGGGCTTTCAGGCAAAAAGTAGGCGCCGATCAAGAAAAGTCCCGAAGGAATTACGCCGAGGCCGAACATGTACCGCCATGCGTCTATGCCTGTATTGCGCAGGGTATAGTTTATAAGGTTGGTAATGAGTATACCTAACACAACTGTCAGCTGGTTCATCGCAACAAGTCTGCCCCTTATTGCTGCAGGAGCAATTTCTGAAATATACATAGGCGATAACATAGATGCCATGCCGACCCCGGCACCAGCGGCAAAGCGTGCGACAAGAAAAAAATCGCGCGTAGGCGCAAGTGCCATGGCAATAGATGAAACCGCAAACAGGGAAGCGGCGAGCATCAGCCCCGGCCTGCGACCGTATTTATCAGCTACACGGCCCGCAAGTATACAACCGGCAATTGCACCTATGGCCAATATTCCGGTTGCAAAACCCTCCCAGTAGGAACTGAAAGCAAATTGCTTTTGCAGAAAAGGCAAGGCGCCCGATATCACGGCAAAATCAAATCCGAACAGATATCCGCCGAGCGCTGAGATAAAAGAAATGCCTAATACGTATTTGTTTTTAAAACCGGTTTGCTTGTTCATTGGATTGCTGTGCAAAAAATTATTCTGTTGTAAATTCGTAAATGGTTTCGGTAATAAGCCGATGTCCCGGTCGAAGTATTGTATCCGGGAACCCGGGATGATTGGGCGAATCGGGGAACGCCTGTGTCTCCAGCGCTATGGCACTATGTTTATGATAGGGATATCCCTGCGGCCCCGTGATATTCCCTTTCCAATCATTGGCCGTGTAAATCTGAACACCCGGCCTGTCGGTATACACATTCAGTACCCGCCCGGATACGGGCTCGCCAAGTGTTAGCGCCAGCCTTACCCTCCCTGGTGCATAGTCATTAAGCGCAAAATTATGGTTATAGCCGTCTTCATGCTGTACCTGGCCAATATCGGCGCCGATTGTTTTGCTCTTTGAAAAGTCCATTGCTGTCCCTGAAACCGGCAATATTTTACCGGTTGGCAAGTTCCCCATATTACTTTCCGTAAAGCTTGCTGCGTTTACCTGGAGCCGGTGGCCAAGTATATCCGGTATTTCAAATCCGCTAAGATTAAAATAAGAGTGATTGGACAAGTTAACCGGCGTATTTTTGTCGGTAACGGCATCATAAACGATCTTTAACCTGTTATGATGATCGAGCGTGTATTTAACCGTGACCCACAAATTGCCGGGATAACCTTCCTCACCATCCTCACTAAAGTATTCCATGGTTACGCCTGCCTCGTGCTCATCCAGCGTGAAGGATTTTATCATCCAGGTCTTTTTGTTGAACCCTTCTACTCCACCGTGGAGATGGCCGTGCCCGTCGTTCCTGGAAAGAAACACAACATCGCCATCCAATTCAAATTTCGCCCCGGCAATACGTCCTGCATTACGACCCAGCAAACAGCCAAAGTAATGGGGATTATCCTTATAACCATCTAAATCCTGGTAACCTGCAACTATATTTTTTTGTATGCCGTTTCTGTCAGCGGTAAAAATAGCCGTTATAGTGGCCCCAAAATTTGAGATTTCGATAACAACATCATCATTAGATATTGTGATGAGGTACAACGGATCACTGCCTGACTGGCCACAAGGCGTGCTTGAAACGTGCAGTTCCCCTCTTTTACTCTCTATCATAAATTTTGCCTGTTTGCTCAAAATAATCGGCCATTTGCAAGTGCACCGCAGCGCCCTGGTGATTTACATCTATTTTCAAAACCTTATTCAGCAAGGCTTTCCCTTCTTCAATTTGACCCAGTCCTAATTTGCCAAGCCCCACCAGGTAGTTGCAGAAAACATAGTTCCTGCTGTTAATATCTACATCAAAAACAAGCATGTCAGGCAGCGAAACCGCGAAATAATCGATGCGCATTTCCGAGTTCATATGCCCGGTGCCAAAGTCTATAAAGCGCTTAAATATTTCTTCGGCTTTATCGGGCTTGCCCAGCTTTTGCCATGCAAAGGCCTGGTACAAAATTTTATCGGGTTGCGCATCATTATAATAGATCGCCTGAACCGGTGTGGCATCACCATTTGTCGCCGCATAAAACTTAGCTTCCGCGAGGTCGTGCAATTGCAGACCTTCATAAGCGCAGCCCATCAAATAATTAATATCATTTTCGGGGGTACCGGGTAATTTTCCTTCGCCAAGATTTTCGGGGTATTGCTCAACGGCAGATAAAAGGTCAATGGCTTGCTGGTGTTCCCCGTTTCGAATGGCCAATTTTGCCAGTTGGATATGAGCCAATAAAAACTGGCCAACCACCTTCCCTTCACCGCCTTCCCATGGATGAAACTTACGTTCTGCAATCCATTGTTTCGCTCTTTCATAATAGCCCAGGCTGTTAAGCAGCGTAATGAACTCCAGGTATAGATCATCGCGCTCGTTTACAAGCGCTATATGATTTTCGAGAAATTTAAGGCGTTCATCTAATGCTTTCCCGGTTACCTTGTACAGCTGGTCCAGTTCCATCAAAATACGCGCGTCGGTTGGATCAAGTTTGAATGCCAGTGCCATTTCAGTAAGTGATCTTTCCGGCTGCTTCAGCTTGTTATAATAAGCGAGCGACAAATTGCGGTGAACGGTCGGAAAGCTATTATCCAATCCTGCTGATCTTTCCCAACAATCTATTGCTTCGGTGTACTGCCTTTTATCGTACCACAAATTGCCTAAATAATAATAAGCTTTTGCATCTGCAGGATTGATAGCTATCGCATTCTTCAGTATCAGTATTTCCTCTATCTTATTAGGGAAACAGATGCCTGCGTTTCTCGATGATCCCTCGGCGTAAAACAATTTCGCGTTTTGCTCATCTCCTGATTTTGATGCGAACCACCCTTGATAATAGGATATCAAAGGATTTTCATTCCCGTATGCTTCCTTATAGTAGTCTAACACCATCAAGGCTGCACCATGTATACCCGCCGACGCGTAACCCAGGGAGAGTTCAAGATAATTATTGGCTTCGCTGCGCATCAATCCAAGCAACTCTTCCAGGTTGCCTTTATCGCTACCCTGCAACAAGTACCGCTCAAACAAGCAGCCGTAGTTAAAAGGGTCAATTGTCAATGACTCGCTGATCAGCATAAGTGCCTCATCGTTTTTGCCACTTAGCCGCAACAAAGCGGCTTTAAGGTGCCGCGCTGGATGACTGTGATAATTCCTGATCAGTGATTTTTCGATCAGGGCCAGCGCTAGCTCCATTTTGTTTTGGATCGATGCAATGCGCGCCAGTTCAAGATAAGCGCTGTGCTGTAAAGCGTCGTTCCATGCAGCTTTGTAAAAGGCGTCATAAGCTTCACCAAAGCGGTTTTGCAGCTTAAGGCTTAAACCCAGGTTAAAGTAGGGCTCGCCATCGTATGGATTAGGGTTTCTTTTGGTGATGGTTTTGATCGCCGTTCTGAAATAAGGCTCAGCCTTTGCAAACTGACCTCTTCTCAACAACAATAGACCTATAGCGTTATTGCAGCGGATATCATCCGGGCTTCTACTCAACGCTTCCTCGTAATAATCCATCGGGTTATAGGTAGCATGCCGATATTGCTCCAGGTGCAGCCCGTTGAGGTACAAATCCTCTATTTGTTCAATATCCTTTGGCAGTTTCGCAGCTGTCGCGGCAGGCGGTATTTCTTTATCAGTGTTTTGCTCCGGTCGATACCCCACCAGTTTTACACCTTCGGCTGTAGAAACAATCACCTCAAGCTCATTCTCATCTACACCCACCGGCAGTTCAAAACTGGTTTCAAATACAGCATCCGGGGCAAGTTCGGCAGTAAAAGTTCTTATGAGTTCACCGTTGTGGGATACGCCGATACCCGCCTTCTTGTAAACGGCTGTTGCATATACCTTAACAAAATAGTCCTTACCATCAAGCCCGGCATTTATCATAGCTTCCTTGGTCGCATTTTTTACCATGCCTATACGCGCGTAAGGCATGAAATACTGTTCAAAGGTTTTTTCTTCGTTCGGCTGAATCCATGAGAAGTCGGGCTGATTATCGGTAAACATGCCGGTCATCAGTTCTATATACGGTCCATCTTCGTCGGTTAAATTTCGGTCCCAGGCCTTGCCAAAATCGCCGTTGCCCCAGGTCCATTGTTTTTTCCCCGGCGATACGTGATGATCGGCAACATGCAGCATGCCTGCTTGTGTATCATGCTCATAACAGCCCATAAAATCATATTTGGATTGTATGGCCATATATGATGTTGGCACCGGGATGTTTTTATAACGCGAAATATCTGTGCCGGGAGCGTAATCAACCTTGTAATAAGTGCCTGTAGCGATAGGGAAATCGGATACGTCCCGTTTGCCATGGTCAAATACAGCATAAACATCCGGCGGAAAGATAGACTGGTAATCGTCGTTTACTTTTACCGCCGGGTTGGCCCACCATAAAAAGGTTTGCGGGAACGGTGTAGGATTGAATAATTTTCCTTTGATTTCAAGATATGCCTTACCCGGATGCAGCGTGAAACCGGCCATACCCTTGGTACGGAACATTACTTCAACCTCATTCACCCATATGGTTTTACTTCCGTCAGAATTTTCTTCTATTTTATGATCAACAGGCGAAAATGTGCTCGGCCTGTGATGCTGCGGCCAGTTAAATTCGATGCCGCCTGATATCCAGGGCCCTGCAAGGCCCACGAGAGCCGGCTTGATCACCTGGTTATAATAAACAAAGTCGCGCTTCATAATTTTATCGTAAGCGCGTTGCACCCTGCCACCCAACTCCGGCAGTATCATGATCTTAAGATATTCGTTCTCTAAAAATACAGCGGTATACTCCTGGTCCTTTTTTTCGTCTTCAATTTTTTCAATTACCGGGTGAGGATAAACTACGCCGCTGCTTCCCTGGTACACCCGCTTCTCGAGAAACATAGGATTTTTTTCGGGTTTCCCCGTTCGATAGGTGGGAATACTTATTTTTTCTGTCCAGGCCTGTACTTCCATTGGGTATTCAATTTTTACTAAATGTATTTATTTTTAATTAGAGGGCACCAGCCTGACCATCATTGCGTCAGCAGGCTGAACATCCAGCGAGAATGTATCCTGCCCTTTGGCAATCTTGCCGACCGGCTGATCAGTGAGAAAATCTTTTATAACATATTCTCCCTCGCCAAGCCCCATATCGGCTCGGTGCCACGTTTGATTAAAGTCTTTTTTATTATCGAAATTGAAGAGGGACAGCAATGTTTCCGCTCCCGGAAGGTAAAAGGCGATTTGCTGGTCAAACGTCTCGCCATCGGCAAATTTTAACGGTGTAAACGCCTTTGGTGATGCGAAAAATGCGCAGATATTCTTGTTGTTCAGGTAAATTCTCGCCCTGTCAGCTGCTACCTTATCCCGGAAATCCGATCCGTCGCCGAGAACGCTTCCCATCGACATCATGGCATACAAACGCGCCCTCACTTCTTTTTCGCTCAGGTCGGGGTTTTTCTCGAAGTTTTTCATGATGCTCACATCCAAGTTGGTATAGGGCCAGAGCGTTCCCTGTACCCACCATAAATGCGAACCGTTTGCCAGCGACGCCTCGGTGCTACCCCAGTGCGGGAACCCCGGCTCGTCATCCCGGAAATGGGAATATACATCTGTGGATACAAACCGGGTATGTGCGTACTGGTGCGGGAACATCGGTGAAATAGCTTCAGTAATAAATATGTCCTTCCCCATGATGGAATCTGCAAGCGACTTCAGCATTTTCATACCATAATTATACGCCTGCAAACCCGTACGCACCCTTGGATCGAATCGCTTAGTAGATTCCAGCGCGCCGGCTGTAAGAAAGTCTATCTTGATAAATTTCGCACCTATTGCCTTTGCCTTTTTCAGCTGATTGATCACATATAGGCGAATCGCCGGATGCGTTGGATCCAATGCAAGACAGCCCCACTCGCCATCTTTATACCAAATGGGTTGTCCGTTTTTGTCATGCAGCACCACATCCGACAAGGTATATTCAGACCCGGGGACTTTGGCATTGTCCGTATTGTTCTTCCAGGTCCACATGGCGAACGGAATAAAATAGAAACCCAGCTGCTGGTTTTTCTTCTCAATGTATTTATTAAAAGAAGCTAATAGCTCGGTGGTATAAATACTTTGGTCATAAGAATCGATGCTCATAACCGGTTTTGAGTATTTATTGAAATTATCAAGCGTTTGGATAAAGTCGGTTATTTTGGGCAGATCTTTCGGCATCATTTTGCCCTCGTACCCGAGCACGCCTTCAACGCCAAAGCTGTTCCAGTAAACCGGTGCGTTTCCTGACCAGGTTTGCCTGCCATTTAACATTACATTGGCATTGCCATATTCCACAAAGGCCTTGCGTACATCACCGCCGCACAGGAATATAACCGAGGAGTTTACCGTACTCGCTTTCATCGTACCATGTAGCGTATGGTCATGCGTACCGTCATTGCCGCCATAATCGGGCGGAAGCGCCGGGTTATCCTCTGTTGCAGCCCCGTCATAGACTTTCAGCGAATCGATGCCACCGGTTTGTTTTGCTGCCCGATACACAATGCCGGTTTTCCAAAAATCGTGCGACAGGCTGCCCATCACCAGGCCTGACAGTTTGTTGTTGTCATAAACCGATGCAAACTCGTAGCTGATACCTGTAAAAACAGGTTTGCCGCTATCCCATTTGCGCTCCAGTACGTGCGACCAGTTATCATTATCAAATGGCACATCCAGGAACCTCGGTTCTTCACCGGGCTGAAATAATTTTCCATTCTCCTGTGGCAATACGGCAAGAGCGCAGATATCCCGTGTTTCAATTTGCTCATCCGTGCCGTCGCCTTTAACAGCGGATAGGTTCGTAAGTATATAGGGATGATCCTGGTACAACAAAACCTGCTGTATCAGGGTTATCCCCGACGCATTGCCCGAATGCCTGACGACAAGACGGATACCTTTACCGCCGTTGTTATTAAACTCATTTGCCGAGGCCTGGTGTATCTTGCACGCCGAACTTGCAAGATACCCCGACGAAAGCTCACTTATATAGGCAATGGTATTGTTTAATACAACGCCATTGCCGAAATGATAATTTAAACGCCCTGTTTTATAATTTACCGCTACTGAAGACTGGCCCTCACTTACGACGAGGCTATCGTCGTACTTTGTTATTTTTTGTGCCGATACGGTTATGGACAGCAACAACAAACAAGGCAGTAAATATCTTATAACGGGACGTTTTTGAAACTTCATCTAAATATTTTGTTTAACAATTAATATCCCGGGTTTTGCGCTTTCAATCCCAATGCGGGGTTGTTTTGCAGCTCTGTAAGCGGGATCGGGAATAACATATTTTTTGTTGAAACATTCTGCCTCGGATGCGGATCGCTGCCGCCACCTCTCTGAATATAAGGATTATCGTGTTGCTGTACGCGGGATATTAAGGTACCCGTACGCTTGAGGTCGAACCAACGCCATCCTTCTCCTCCCAATTCACGACTGCGTTCGTCCAGGATTATATCGCGCATTGTGGCCTGGTCGGGTGCATCAGCTGCTGTAAAATCAAGACTGCCATTACCAAAAGCACGTTCACGTATTTTGTTGATTGGCGCTAATGCAGCTTGCGTCTGGCCCAGTTCATTGAGCGTTTCTGCATACATCAAAAGCACATCTGCTGAACGCAGGTAATATAAGTTTTTACCTGAATGGTAAACATCAATATCACTGGAAGAGATGTCATATTTTGCGATTGTGGGCAGTCCCGGATCAACCCACCAGCTCATAGTATTGCCGTTGCCATCATACCGGTCATGATGAATTGAAGGCACATAACGGGCATCATATTGATATTCCCACGAATACGGCTTCATAAAAACTGTATCCGAATAATATGAAGTAGCCATCACAACGGTACCACCATAGCCCGGCGTGTGCGTATTGAATGGTTCAAATGCTATTGGGGGGCCTGCGTACGAGCCATAGAGATTTTGGAGACCCTGTGTGTCATTCGTATTATCAGTAGAATATTGTATCTCGAACAGAGACTCAGCATTGTTTTCATGCTGTCCGTCAAACAGGTCGGCGTAATGGGTTAACAGACTGATATTATAGTTGCTGATGAGGTCCTCGAAAGTGGTTTTTGCATCGGTATAATCATGCAGGGTAAGATATACTTTACCCAACAAAGCCTTAGCAGCTTCAACGCTCGCACGACCCACATCAGTACCGTTCAGCTTGCTTTTTGTCCAGCAATTTGCGGCCGCAAATTTGAGGTCGGCCTCTATCTGGTTATACACCTGCTGTTGCGGCACACGGGGAAGGCCGTTACCAAACGAGGTATTCTCCAGCGGCATCGGAACATCGCCATACAACTGCACCAGGTAGAAATAATATAGCGCGCGCATAAAGCGGGCCTCGCCCACCAGGCGGGCCTGGACAGCAGGTTCGCCAAAGTTCTTGATCGCCGGTATATACTTTACGGCAGCATTTGCATTGGCTATGCCCTGGTAGCAAACTGTCCAAAAGCCGGTAATGTCCGAGTTCTGGCTGTTAAACGTAATATCGTAAACATCCATTCCAACCACACCTGCCCAGTAAGCGCCATATCCCTGGGCCTGGTAGGTACACCGGGCTTCATCAGTTCCAATAACGCCAATAAGCTGATAGTCTGATTTTTTGAGCGTTTGTAACTGCTGGTAAATACCCGTCACCCCGGCGATTGCTCCTGGCTCATCTTTATAAACACTCTGTGCCGAAACAAATACTTCAGGCGTATAGTTCAACTCTTTGCGGCAACTGCTGAAGCCTTGCAGCAGCAATAACGCCAGGCCAACCGGCCAAAATCTCTTTAAATATTGCATAATACTTTTCATATCAAAAAATGCTTTTTAATGTTATAGCCCTAATTTTGCTCCAACCAGGAATGTACGATACCTGGGATAAATCTCATTTGCCGCATCAGCGCCTGCTACGTCCGGATCGACTCCTTTATAGCCTGTGAACAGGAACGGATTGAGCGCCTGCGCATAGATATTCAGGCTGTGCACCTTTATTTTGTTCAATAATGCGGATGGAAAATCATATCCCATTGTAATATGCTGAATTTTGAAGTAGCCTGCATTTTGTATAGAATAGCTCGATCCCTGACCTATACCTCCCGGAAGTGTTTTCAGCGAAGTTCCGAAGGAATTTGGCCTTGGTATATTCGTATTGGTATTGGTCGGCGTCCAGTAATTGCCACCTTGTACGGTGACATTGCCGGTATTTCCATATAGTGAATTATAGTACGTAAGATCGGTAAAAGTAAGGTTATTCAACTTCTGACCATATTCATAAGTGCTGTATATCGTAAGAGATAAGCTTTTGTACCTGAAATAATTCCAGAAACTGCCCCATCCTTTCGGAATGCTTGAACCTACGACCACTTCATCTTCAGGAGTTATCTTACCATCGCCGTTAACATCTTTGATCTTGATGTCGCCTGGTTTGCCGTTAGGATTAAGGGTGAAGTCATCGCCTTGCTGATACAGGCCGTTGTATACATAATTAACATAAGTTCCGCTAGGTGGCAAACCAACCCGCAATGCGAGGTTTACCGAATCCCTGCCAGGGAATAGTTTCGTTACTTTGCTTTGGTACTTAGACCAGTTGAGCGAGGTTTGCCAGGTAAAATCTTTGGTTTTTATAGCTGTGATCTTCAGCGCTACGTCTATACCCTTAGTATTCATGGCAGCAACGTTGACAAATTCGGTCTGGAAGCCCGATGACGGCGCAAGCGGGAGCGGCATGAGCAAGCTGCTGATATCTTTGTTATAAAGGTCAACGGACAGCTGAATGCGATTATCAAGAAACGCTAAATCCGTACCAACGTTTAACTGGTGCTGTACTTCCCACTGCAGCGAATTGTTACCAAATACACCGTTTGTACCTGCAACAGCGTAGCCGCTGGTTACGGATGAACCATTGAACGGATACGTTGAAGGATCATAACGAGTATAGATGGCATCATAAGGCAGATTTTGATTACCCACAAGTCCATAGCTTAAACGCAGTTTAAAATCATTGAGCCATGTTTTGAGTTTATATCCCATCCATGGCTCATCAATTACGCGCCATGCACCGCTTACTGTCGGGAAAACCCCAAACTTGTTGTTTGGACCGAAGCGGCTCGACCCGTCCTGGCGTATTGTAGCATTTAAGATGTAGCGGCCCTTGTATTTATAAACGGCCCTTGCAAATAGCGAGCGTACTGCCCAGCCGTCGTAATTGCTGTTGTCCTGCAATTTCTGACCTGCGCTGCCAATAGCTTTATAAGAAAGCAGGTCAGTAGGAAATTGGTCGGCCTGCATATCGGTGGCAAAATCTTCATGCCTCTCAAAGGTGAAACCACCCAATAAATTCACCTCGTGATCGCCTTTTGCAAAATTATAGGTAGCTGTATTTTCCCACAAAATATCTGTGGCCCTTGTGTTATAAATTTCCCCAAACCCATTTGTTGGCGTATAACCTGGCCCGGTGGTTCTTGGATAATACGTGTCCTGTTCGGCCTGGTAAATATCTGCACCTATGCTCGAATGCAGTACCAGGTTTTTAACCGGCGTAAAATCAAGGTACAGATTGGCATTTGTACGATTCGTCGTATACAGGTTCGTCGCATCCTGCCCCAACGTTACCGGGTTAAAAATGGTGGGAACACCTGTTGACCTATCAACTACGATCAACGGCTGACCGCTGGCGTCATAAATAGGCATCAACGGGCTTTCGGTCAGCGATTGCTGATATTCATTCTGCATTGGGTTACTGGTAATGTCGTGCGTATAATTAACGCTGGCGCCTAATTTCAGGAATGACCTGATTGCAGTTTCGTCACGCAAAAAACCCGAATATTTTTTATAACCGGTATTGATCATTATACCCTGCTGGTCCTGGTACTGGCCGCTGAAATAAACCCGGTTTGACCCGGTACCGTTGGATACCGATAGCGTATAGTTTTCAGTTGGGGCATTGTTATGCAAAATCGCATTTTGCCAATTATAATTGGTATACCCATTGGCGATGCTTTGCAACTCATAAGTATTAAACATCTTATTGTCGGCAGTATCAGTCCCAGGTGCCCCAAATGTGCCGGGGTCAGCGTCCTGGTATGCGGCGCGTTTCAGCGTTGCATAGTCGCGGGCATTCAGCATTTTATAAGCAGGATTGTTTACCTGGATACCGGCATACATTTCAAAATTTACGCTTGTGGCGCCGACTTTAGGCTTTTTGGTGGTGATAAGTATCACACCTTCAGCAGCGCGTGAACCGTAAATACCTGCGGCGGCAGCATCTTTCAAAATCTCAACTGATTCAATATCACCGGGATTAATGTTCCTGATGTCGCCAACTAATGCTACCCCATCTACAATAAATAGCGGACCCTCCAGCTGCGTTATGGAGTTCAGGCCGCGTACATTAACTGCGGCACTTGCACCGGGTTGTGTGCTTGTGCTATGTACTTCCAGGCCAGGTGAGCGCGACGCCAGGGCTGTCGCAAGGTTGGTGGATGGCATTTCGCTAACCTCCTTTGCCGAAATACTGGTAATGGCCCCTGTCAGGTCCTTTCGTTTTTCAGTACCGTAAGCAATTACCACAACTTCAGATAAATTCCCGCTGCTTTTTAGCAGGATCGTGATCGTGGTACTATCGGCCACCGTCACCTTCATAGGCTGATAACCTGCGAAGGATGCCTGTATGGTTGCACCAACCGGCGCGTCGACAGTAAAATTACCGTGGTCATCTGCGGCAAACTTGTTCACAGGCTGGCCCGGAACTACAACGGTGATCGTGGCAAACGGTAAGGCGTCGTTTGTTTGCGAATCCTTTACCGAACCGTTGATTTTCTTCTGTTGGGCCGAGGCATTAATAATACCGGCGGCGAGAAGAGTAAAAATTAGTAATAGTTTTCTCATTATTTATTGGCTTTAATCAGGTTCATGCAAAAAGATGGACAATAAAACTTTTTCAGAAAAAATAATGTACTTTTTCTGCCTTGTATGGCTTTTTCGGAATCAATAAATTTATATTGTTATTTCCTTGTTTTTGTGCCCTTAAAAAAATTATAATTGGTTTCTGTAACAAACGTAACACAAAGCCATGCGAATAAAAATGATTTATTTTATGATAATGATGGATTTTCTTACACTTTAGTATTATATTTATATTTGAAATGATAAAAGATAAGCTATTGCGGAAGCGCGAGGGATTTGAGGGCCAAAGGCTGATCGTAATACCCAAAAAGATCGTGTCTGAATTTCTTGTCAAAGACCCGGTAACCAGGCAGGTATATATAACAGACATTGGCTATTACCCAAAAGCGATGTTTCACTACGCCGAACGGCTGCATGGTATCAGTCAACACATTATTATCTATTGCATCGAAGGTCACGGCTGGATTGAGATAGACAAAAAACGGATCGGCATATCCCCGTCGCAGTTTATCGCGATACCGGCCAATACCCCGCATAAGTATGGAGCTGACGAAAAAAATCCATGGTCCATCTATTGGGCGCATTTTAAAGGCGAAAATGCTGCATTTATTTCAGAATTGATCATCAGAAACTCCAGCAATTACAAACCCGAGCTCACTTATAGTGAAGACCGCATCAGGCTGTTTGACGATATTTATTACAATCTTGAAAAGGGTTATGGTAATGACACGCTGCGATATGTCAACATGATCTTTTATCATTTTCTGTCGTCAATGATCTATGAAGATATGTTTAACCGGGAGAAAAAAGAACTGGCCCCCGGTGTTGTCGAAGCTGCTATTAAACTGATGCAGGATAATATACAAAAGACCATTACGCTCAATGAAATGGCATCGTTCTCCCGGTTATCCGTAACTCACTTTTCTTCCCTGTTCAGAAAGAAAACAGGACACTCACCTATAGAGTATTTTAATCATCTTAAGATACAGAAAGCCTGCCAGTATCTCTCTTTTACCAGTATGACCGTTAAAGAACTTGCTTTTAATATAGGTGTTGATGACCAATATTATTTTTCGCGGATGTTTACCCGGCTGATGGGTATGTCGCCAACAGAATACAGAAAGCGCATTACCGGCAACAGCCGGCCGGTCCTGTGACCGTATTAAAGTACCGTTGTATAAACAGTCTTTATTGCACCATTTATTTTAAGCTTTACAGCTTTCCTGGTGCCTGAAGTAAGCCGGTACGATGTTATACGGCCTTTTTCCCATTTAAAACTTACCGTTATATTATTCCTGGCCCTAAGGCCCTTTACTTCGCCCGATGTTTTCCAGGCGTTGGGGATGGCGGGCAATAGCTCGATATATCCTGCGTGGCTTTGCAGCAGCATTTCTGCAATCGCCGCGGTTTCGCCAAAGTTTCCGTCGATCTGGAACGGCGGGCCCGCCGAAAACAAATTGGGATATACACCGCCACCGGCGCCATAATTCATATCCGTACGGTCGGTCAGTCGCAGCAGGTGTTTCAGGAGCAGGTAGGCGTGATTCCCATCGTGGAGCCGCGCCCAAAATAATTGCTTATACACAATTGACCAGCTTGGGCCGTCATCCCCGCGTGCTTCAAGTGTTTCTCTGCATGCCTCGGCAAGATCAGGCGTCCCGTCAGTTGTAATGAGTTTACCCGGATATAAGGCATACACATGAGAAATATGACGGTGATGGATATCTGTTTCTTTATAGTCTTCGAGCCATTCCATTAGCCTGCCGTTTTTTGCAATGCGGCCGACTGGTGGCAATTGCCCTATTTTTTGTCGCAGCGAATCGCAAAAAGCGCTGTCTATATGCAAGACATGCCCAGCGGTTATCACATTGCCAAACAGTTCCCTGATGATCTGGTTATCGATGGTCGGACCCACACAAATACTGGCTGTTTTACCATTTGTCAGGTAAAAGGTATTCTCCGGCGATGATGAAGGTGACGTAACCAGCCAACCAGTTT
>Ga0207116_10068_pt1 | contig 27874 bp, 15 predicted proteins | sample Alteio_BWMinHeat_44_FD_153550 | JGI IMG/M metagenome (GOLD analysis project Ga0207116, IMG submission 153550) | Enriched cells from forest soil in Barre Woods Harvard Forest LTER site, Petersham, Massachusetts, United States -... | ecosystem: Environmental > Terrestrial > Soil > Temperate forest >... | reverse complement strand
TTGAGCCCCAGATTTCGAATTTGTTTAAGCGCGAAACCCTGTCTGGCGAATTCCTCCAAGTCAACTCCTACTTGGTCGAGGACCTGCGCAAGCTTGGTCTTTGGAATAAATCCGTGCGCGCTCAAATAAAGCTCAGTGAAGGCTCTGTTCAGTCGATCGACGAACTTCCCGAACAGCTGAAACAAGTTTATCGCACGGTCTGGGAAGTCCCGATGCGCTCCCTCGTCGACATGGCCGCTGAACGCGGGCCGTTCATTGACCAAAGCCAATCCCTCAACCTATTCATGGAAAGCCCGACGATCGGCAAGCTGTCGTCGATGTATGCGTATGCTTGGGAGAAGGGGCTTAAAACAACGTACTATCTGCGGTCCAGGTCGGCGACCAAGATCCAAAAGACAACGGTAACGGCGGAGTATACGGACGTGGAGGCTGTCGCCTGCTCGCTTGAAAACCCGGGCGCTTGCGAGTCTTGCCAATAAGCGGATTTGCGGTGGCGAAGTTTGTGAGAATTGACCAGTCGCTGGGGAGTCGAGAAATGCTATTGAGTCCAGGTCTAGATTTAACGTTGCGGCCGATGAAGTATCCGCTGTTTTATGAGATGTACCGCAATGGGATCAAAAACACCTGGACGGTCGATGAAGTGGACTTCTCGATGGATGTCGCCGATCTCGCGCGCATGCCTGATGCGGAGCGCCATTTAATCCATCGGTTGGTGGCGTTTTTCGCCACGGGCGATTCCATCGTCGCCAACAACCTCGTGCTCAACCTCTATAAACACATCAACTCGCCCGAGGCGAGAATGTACTTGTCGAGGCAGCTCTATGAGGAGGCCCTGCACGTTCAATTTTACCTGACCCTGCTGGATACCTACTTGGTGAACGAGAAGGAGCGCGCCGACGCCTTCGCCGCGCTAGACAACATTCCGTCACTGCACCAAAAGGGTGAGTTCTGCTTCAAGTGGATGGACTCGATGAGTCAACTCGACACCCTGCAGACCAAGGACCACCGCAGGCAGTTTCTCCTGAACCTCATCTGCTTTGCCACCTGCATCGAAGGCCTCTTTTTCTTTGCCGCCTTCGCGTATGTCTACTTTCTCCGCTCAAAAGGCCTGTTGCATGGCTTGGCCGCCGGCACCAATTGGGTTTTCCGGGACGAGAGCTGCCACATGAACTTCGCTTTTGAAGTGATCAAAACAGTCCGTCAGGAAGAACCCGATTTGTTCGATGCTGAAATGGCTCGCCAGGTCGTCGAAATGATCGACGAAGCGGTGGAGTGCGAGATGGTGTTCGCGGAGGACGTCCTGTCTTTGGGGGTCGCCGGCCTGTCGCCGCGCGACATGCGCCAGTATCTCCAGTACGTCGCCGATCAACGCCTTGTCGCGCTCGCCATTCCGCCGCTCTACCATGTCAAAAATCCGTTCGGCTTTCTCGAGCTCCAAGACGTGCAGGAACTGGCCAATTTCTTCGAGCGCCGGGTGGCCGCCTATCAAATGGGCGTCAGCGGCGACGTGGCGTTTAACGAAGAATTCTAAGAAGTCGGCGTCCTCCACCGCCCTCGCCAGCCTGGTCCGCACCCCCAAGATCTTGAGGGAGGGGGACTAAGCGGGTCCGTCTGGTGTGCCAAATCGGCCGAGTGGATTCTCACCTGCCTTTATTTCTTGTGTCCCCGAGCGGGTTGTGGCACATCACCTGGCAGCCATGAATTTTTAAATTTTCGGAGGTCACCCGCTATGGGTCGCAGACTGAATGCTCGCGTTGGCGCCATCACACTCACTGGGCTTATCGCCGTTGCATCGGCAAACGCCCAAGCGGCGGCCGGTGACGTCGCTTGCACACAGGCTGGCCTTGCACCCGTGGTCACCAATCATACGGCGCGAATTGGCGGCCAGGATATCGCCTATTCTGCTACCGCGAGCTTCATTCATGTCACGGCTGCCGACGCCAAGAGCCAGGCTTGTATCTTTTATACAGCTTACCATCAGACCAATGCTTCTCCGAGCCAGCCGCGCCCGGTGACGTTTGCTTTCAATGGCGGGCCGGGCTCGGCCTCGTTGTGGCTCCATTTGGGTGCGCTTGGGCCCAAGAGAGTGGACATGGGGCCAACAGGAATGGCCCCACACCAGCCGTTCAACCTTGTGCCCAATGAATCGTCTCTGCTCGATCTCTCCGATGTCGTCATGATCGACCCGGTCGCGACCGGCTTTACGCAAGTTGACACCGGCAGCGATGCCAAACAATTTTACGGCGTGATGAACGACTACAAGTCCATCGCCGAATTCATTCGCAATTACCTCACCCAGTTTGATCGATGGTCCTCACCGAAGTTTGTCGCCGGCGAAAGTTATGGCGGCATTAGAGCGCCACTTTTAGTGGCGCATTTGCAGCGCGACTTCGGCATCAATATGTCGGGAATGATTCTCATTTCCCCCTGGATGTCGACGGCCACAACGAATTTCAACGACCCCGGCAACGACCTGGCCTACGCCGCCTATTTGCCGACCTACGCGACGACAGCCTGGTATCACAAAAAACAATCGGCGACGTCGTTGGCCAAATCCATCGATGAGATGCGCGCCGAAGTCGAGGCCTATGCTTTCGGACCCTATCTCGACGCCCTGGCACTTGGCAACGACCTCCCCGAAAGCCAAAGACAAGCCGTCATTCAAAAGCTCGTGGCCTATACCGGCCTAAGCTCCGAATTCATCGACCAACATAACCTGCGCATCGCCGATGAAGACTTTTTCGCCAACCTCTTCATCAACGAACACAAACGGGTCGGCAGGTTTGACACGCGCTTCGTCGAGGGCGTCACCGGCAATACGACCGATGACCAAGGATTTGATCCTAGCGATGCAGTCATCACTCCCCCCTATACCGCGGCGATGAATGATTACCTGATCAACGATCTCAACTGGCACAGTCAAACACCCTATGTAACAGGCGCTAATCTTTCCGTATGGCCATTCAATGCGGACGGCCAGGAATTTGGTGTCATGGATCAAGTCAGCGAGGCGTTGCTCGATAACCCGGCCTTGCGCATCTACATTGCGAGCGGACTCTATGACCTCGCCGTCCCATATGGGACGACGAAATACAATATTCGCCACTTGGCGCCCTATCAAGGCTTGCCTAACCGCATCAGCTTCGGCTACTTCGAATCGGGACATATGGTTTACACCAATCCGGCAAGTCTCACGAAGCTCAAGGCCGACTTAAAGACGTTTTTTGGCGCCGCGACCGCTCGCCCATAAAAGGCGGGTGCTCCTCACGAACATGGCTGGGCCCGGTCACTCAGTGACCGGGCCAGTTTTATGGGGAGCAAAATAGCGGACTACATGACAAGTGGATTTGCGGATTGAGGCGTCAGTTAAGATTGACGGCTCTGGCAATCGCCGGCTGGCCGCCCAGCGATTCCATGGCCTTGTTGATAATGGTATAGGGGCCCGATGACTTCGGCACAAACTGCCGGATACAAACCGGCCACGAACGCCGATCATGATCTCCAATGTCTCCGCCGCTGATCACGAGGACCGGCAGATCGTTGAAAAAGACATCGACGTACTCGGCGATTTCAGGCCCGCGAAACGACTCCAAGTAATAGTCGAGAATAACCACGTCATATTCCTTGAGCGCCGCGAACGATGCCATATCCGCCAACGATGCGTAGGTCTCGGCGGGTATCCCCATTGAATCGGCAATTGCCTGAAACAAAGCGCGGAAGAACTCATCATCGTCGATGAGAAGGAGCCCTCGACGACGGATGAGATCTTTCTTCGATGCGACGGTAAGTTTTTTTTCCGTCTGCACGCTTTGCATCCAGTTCATGGCTGCTCCTTCCAATGGCCCCATCATAAATGTGACGATCGTGTCTCAAGCAAGATCTATTCCAGACGAAATGCCAGGGGCGAAAGGGCCCCCAGTACCTAAACCGGCCGGCCAATCATAGAAAGTGTAGGAAAAAGGCGACATGTGTCATGAGTCTAGGGCAGGAAGAACAATGCCGGCCGCTATTGGTCGCTCATTTGAGTGTTCTCAAGGCCGCGACGGGCGCGTAAATAGAGCGTTCTCATATCTTGCAAATACTTTTGGGCCATGGCTGGGTTGCGATCACCCTTGATTTCAGCTTCAAGCACCTGCGCCAAACGGCCAATTTCAGGATATCCGTAGCCGCCGGCGGTGCCTTTCAAATCATGGCAAACGCGCGCCGCTGCAACCCAATCACTTTGTTGAATGCGGGCCTCGAGATCCCCCAAATACTTCGGCATATTGTTGACGAAAATTGGCAGAATTTCAGCAATCGCTTCATCATTGGCATAGGTGGAATGGAGGGGGGATTCGCTATCTTCATGCTGCATCTTTTGCACTCCCGCGTCGACTTATCGAGAAGGTGATGCTCTTGGCACGGCCGCGCCTCGGACGCTCGAACTAAACGGTACCATAAAATTCTGCATATCATGTGCCATCCGACCCTCGTTATGCCTGTACTCAACTCGACTGGCAAAAAAAGGGTACGGCATTTGCAACGTGATAACTAGCAAAGACGGGCGTTGAATTCAATCCTGATTACGCACTGCGGAACGAGCAGCGAGGCGGTGGCTACTCTCCGGGGCCACCGGCCCCCACCGCGTCGGCGTCGAGTATCACCCTTCGGCGACACGTTTAGCTTGTGTCTGAAGTTCGGACATCGGCGGTAACTTGGTCCGGTACATCAAATATGGAACGACCCCGATAAGGTTCAGGCTGAGCTGCCCAAGGACCATCAGATTGAACACGTTGGCGCCCTGCGTCAGGCCGACCATAGAAAATAACTTCTCAAACGCAACATGCCCCACGCCAAGACCGCCTGGGGCGAGAGGCAGCGCGGTGGTCATGATTCCAATCGGAAAAATCGTGCCGAAAACAGCTAGATCGGGCGTCTGACCCGTGAGGCGCTTGGTCAGGAGCAAGGCATAGGCGATCGCTCCGCATTGAATGATGCAAGACAACCCGACGGCCATTACCAGCGTCAGGGGCCGCTTGCGGTATGACCGCATCGCTTCGTACAGCTTCGCGAGAAGCCCAAATCCAGGCACCCTGACCCGGAGTACCCAGTCGAGCGGGTCCCGGCCAGGTCGAAATGGATACATCACGACGCCGAAGCCGACGAGCAGCCCCCCTAAGCCGACCATGACGAAAATCATCAGAGGCATCAAAGCGGTGTTGCCAACGAAAAACGACCAGTTCACCGCGACCGCCACACCCGCCAATACAAAGAGCGCCGCCAAGCCGATGACCCGGTCAAGAAGCACCGTCAGCATGGTTGCCGTCTTGCGCTGAGTCTGCTGTTCGCGAATGACATAGAGCGCTTTGACAATGTCACCACCGACGGCCCCCGGCATGGCCGTATTGAAAAATATCCCGATAAGTTGCAGCTGCATGGCGCGAAAAAATGCCACCTCGACACCCACGCCGCGCAGCAAAATATACCAACGGAAGGTACCGAGCAGGATGTACCCCATGCCCCATACCGCCAAATTGCTGAAGAAAATAACCGGATCCTGGACCAAGAGGCTCAACTGGTGAAAATCCAGCTTGCCCGAGTCCACGAGCCAGTAGATCAGGCCCGCTACCATCGCTAGCTTGAGGCAAGTTGCTAAAAACGTGCGCATTGGCCATTTATACGCTGTGGCGTCCCATTTGAAAAGGCGGGAAGGCTCATTCCCCTGGGCATCAGGCAATTTTTTAATAATGAAATCAAAGTATTACATCGGTTGATAGGCCTCGAACTCAGAACCGGATTGCGTCTGCCGAAATGCATGGAAGGTTTGGATTCCCAATTCCTGGTCCCAGCAGGTGCCGACGACATGCCAAGCAAGCTCTCTGACAAAAAAAGCAAGATTGTCGTCGTCGATCCCTCCGGAGCGGTTCGGCAAATGATGACGGAGACCGTGCGCGGCCTTGGCTTCGAAAATGTCGAAGGAAAATCCTCGATCCAGGATGTGTTGCAACACTTAGAGGCCGACACTGCCGACTGGATCATTGCACCGCTGATGAGTGATCAGCCGGTGAACGCTCTGCACCTCCTCAAAATCATCGCCGAACATGGTGATCTTAAATCGGTTCGGCTGTCGCTCTTCCTGGACGATTCGGAAAAGTTTGTCTTGGCACCCGCCTTCGCTCAGGGCCTTCTTTCTTGCCATCACAAGCCGTTCACCAAAGATACGTTGACCGAAGAGCTCAAGTCTCTCATGGCAAGTTTAACCGCCAATTCCTTCAGTGAACCCATGACCGCCGCCGACTACTTGCGCCAACATTTAAAAAGCGAGAAAAATTATTCCGCCTGGGCGGACCTAGAGAAAAGCCTTCTGGAAATGTATCCGGGCAATCCCCAGATTTTGCTGCACCTCGCCGAGCCGCAGTTCAACTTGGGGAAAAAAGACTTGGCGCTAACCACCTTGGCGCAAGTCAAATTGCTTGACACCAAGCTGGCCGACAAGGCGATGACGCTGGCTAAAGAGCTCTTTGGCGAGGAGAAAACCCTCGATGCCACCGCCGGCAGCTCGGCGGCGGGCGGCACCAACGTGCTAGGCGCCAAGAGCGTCGTCATCATCGACTCGGATGACGCCATTGGCCAGGGGGTAGAAGATATACTCAAGGGCCTCGGGGTCCCGAACATTTCGCGTTTTTCCAGCGGTGACGAAGCCTGGACCAAGTTATCGAGCAGCCCCGAACCCGATCTGATCGTCCTAGAGTGGCGCATTCCCAAATTATCGGGCCCGCTGCTTATTCAAAGGCTGCGTCACCACGGGTTCCTCACGGTACCGATTGTCGTGTTGAGTTCGCTCCTCAAACCAGATGACATGCCGGCCGTCCGCGAAATCGGCATTGCTTACATCATTCCGAAGCCCCTCAAGAGAGATGTATTCATCCCTGGCCTGATCTGGACGATGCAGCAAGAGCGCCTGCCGACCGACAAACAGGCGGTCGAGCGCAAGATCCGTCACTTTCTTAAGGCGGGAAAAGCCGAGGAGGCGCAAGCCTTACGCGCCCAATTCCTGGCCGATGCCGACGTCCCAATGGGCCGCAAGCGTCTGATCGAGGCAGAGTTCGCCTATGCGGCAGCAAACTACGAGTTAGCCAAAGATGCCGCCATCGAAGCCTTGAAGCTGACCGGCGACAATATCAATGTCCTGAACGTGCTGGGCAAGGCGTTCATGAGGATGACCAATTTTGATGCGGCACTCAAGTGTTTTAAGAAGGCACAGGAGCTCTCGCCGAATAACATCGAGCGCTTGTGTCTGATAGCCGAGTCACAGACCGAACTGGGCGACAACGTCGCCGCGCAAGATTCGCTCGCGGATGCCGGCAACCTTGACCCTGATGCGAAGGCGGTGGTGGAGGCAGGCGCCAAGGTCGCCATCACGAGTGGCGATACCGAAGCGGCAAAACGCATCATGAGCGAGATGGAATCTCTCGATGGGCTCGTCTCCTATATGAATAACAAGGCCGTCGCGTTTGCCAAATGTGGCCAATCAAGCGACGCCGTCGAACTCTACAAGAAAACATTGGCCTCAATCCCCGACGCTCAAACGGCGATCAAAGCAACCGTGAACTATAATCTAGCTTTGTCGCAGGTGCGCGAAGGTGAAATCGACGCCGCCATTCTACTTCTCACTGATGTGCTGGCCTCAAAAGAGGCCAAGGTTGGAAAGAAGGCCCATGCCTTAATGGAACGCCTCAAGGTGGCACGAGAAAAGGGCTTGGACTTTCGCCTGAACTCAGCTGCACCCGAAGTCGCCGCCAAGGCCGCCCCCGGCCAACCGCCACCAAGCCCCGTTGACCAGGAATCCCAGTTATCCTCGGCGGAGGACCATCGCAAACTACTCGCCATGGTCGAAGCCAAGCGCGGGGATCTTTGCTGCTATCTGGTCTTTAACTGCACCGAGAGTGACCTCGCCAAGATTGCGGCGCTGCAAGCCAAGCCACCCCGATTCAACCGTCGCGACGCCATCGCTCGCAGCGAAGGTTTGGGCGCCGAACGAGCCGCCAAGGCTTCGTGACCACCGAGTCAGCAGTCCTTGCGAAACCACACGACGATAGCGCCCGATGTTCCTTCCTTGGTGCTATTATAATAGACTTTGAGCCTCACTTTGGTGACCGATTTCCCACCGATCGTTGGTGGAAACAAAGCTGACCAAAGACGAATCTCTGGGACTGGCGACGCCACCACTGGCGCGCTCAAAGCGATGTTCAGGTGAAGTCCTGCTGGATCCCAGGAGCGCTGTAGTCCCGGCAGGGCGGTGTCAACAAGCACTGCATTGTAAGGCGCCGGCAGCAGATCCGGTGTCACCGTCAGATGCGTCGTCGTCCCAGCGGCGGCGGTATAGTAATCGAAGTAAACATCGATCACGTTGAGAATCGTCGCCGGTACCGGCGCGCCCTGAAGGTCCAAAGGCGGCGCCAAGTCCAAGACAACTTCGTCGCTCTGGCAAAAGGGCCGGGTCAACCCGTTCGACGAGGCTGTCGAACTATAGTCCACGGCGCCGGCGGCACCGCCGCTCCCCGAAACCGCTGCGAGCTTGGGCGGGAAGCTCAAAATACGGGGCACCCTCAGAGGAATGGCCGCCTCTGGTCCACCATCGCCTGGCCGAAGGCTGACGATGGCCAAAGAATTCTCGACCGGTAATCCATCGCTGTAAATGCTGATGCCATAATTGAGCTTGTCGATCCTGGGTATCTCGTCAGCGCCAATGGACCAGAGCCCTGCCCCCTCCGGCGGGACATCGTCGGCGCTCGATTGACGGGCGCCGACCAGCCAGTCACCGGCTTGGGAGACGCGGGCGCGGGTCACGCCGTCTGGAGCCGCTTCGACCGCGCTGAGACCAAATCGCGAGAGTCGGCGCAGATCCTCGGCGAACGGCGCCGGATTTTGACCCCGGTTGTAAAACGAATAGAGCAGGGTTTCGGCATCCATCACATAGAGCTGACTGCCAAACTTCACGCTGGTGACGAACTTGGGCAATGGATACTTGTCAAAGGTGGCATCGACGGTCGTCGCTAAACCGAAACCGCCGCCGACTTTTCCGATGAGCGAGCCACTCCCCAGAATGACTTCTCCATGCTTATTGAGGGGCACGATGATCTCGCCCAAGTCAAAGCCGTAGCCACCCTGGTAGGTGAATGCCGCCTGGATTCCCGGTGTGGCATCTGAAAAATCGATGTCCCCAATCAAGAGGAAGTTTTGCACCAAATGGAAAGAGTACGTATGTCCCAGCGTGAACTGGCTGAGTGCCAGGCTAAATTTACCCTGATCATCAAGCGGATTCCGGATGATCGACGGGGCCGTTAGGTCGTAAATCCAGAGCTCGTAGCCCTTGGCCGGTTGAGCGGCGTTGCCGATGACAAACGTGCCACTCACGTCCTTGACTTCAGGTTGCACGGTACCGCCATTGCCAGGAGCTGGGCCGTCGCCGCCACCACCGTCGCCCTTGTGTCCGCAACCAATGGCCCAGGTCGCGATGAAAACCATGAGGCTGAGCGCTGCTTTCATTACCTGTACCCTCCAAGCACACGAAATGCTGACCAGTATGCGGGATGCTTAAAGTACTTGCGAACCACCATCTGCGCTTGCCGCATGGCTTCGGCCTTATCTTGCCCCTCACCAAGATAGCGGTAAAAGCGCTTCATCGTCACGGCGCTCGCCACGTCACTAATGCGCCATAGGCTTGATACGACCGTATTGGCACCCGCATAGAAGAAGGCTCGATCCATGCCGATGATTTCATCACCCGCTGACAGGCGACCCATGCCAGACTCACAAGCTGAAAGCGTCACCATATCCGCCTTCGTGGTCATCCCGAAGATCCTGTCTACCGATAGATTACCACTTTGTCCGTTCAGGGGGGCGAGAAGGAGTCGTGACTGGGCCGGGGCACTGGGCTTGAACTCGCCGTGCGAGGCGATATGGATGACGTCATACTGATCGGTCGCTCCGGACACTGACGCCGCCGTGGCCGCGGCACCCTCCTCGCCGGTTATCTGCGGAAAATACCGCTGAATCACGTCGATTTCCTTACCGGCGAAGGGCAAGGGCGCCAGATTCTCCTCGGTCAAAGGATTCGCCAAGGCAAGGATGCGGGTGTTGGCGTCGTAGTGATGAGGGCTCTTGCCGTGCGTATACCGAGCGAAAGTGGCACTCTCCAGATAGTAGAGCGGAAACCGGTCAATGAGCACATCGTCGCCTTCGACCGGCAACGCTGCAAAGGGCAGAAAGTGCAACACTCCGTGCGGCACGATGGCGAGGCGTTGGGCATTGCCTAAGAATTCCTTGACCGGTGCCAACAGAATGTCAGCCAATTCTTTCCCTAGATACTCGGGCGACGAAAAGTTCTCCATGAGCAACCGAAAATCGCGCACCCTAGCCTCGAGATCACGCTTGGCGACAGCCACCGATTTGCCGTGGATCTGGCCATTTTGAAGCACCCAAATCAATAGATGATCCGGGGTGACTTGATATTCCACCAGTGCTGTTTCGCCGCCCAGGAGCTTGGTCAACTCAGCCGATGAAATCGCCTCGACCTTCACGAACTCGGCGAGCTGACGGTCGACGGCATGCATCTGCTCAATCAGAGCATCATAGCGTGACTGGGCGGCTTGCAAATCCTTTTCGAGGCTCGGCGCGCCCTTTGGGTCATTGACGACCTGGCTGATGCGCCGCTCAACCGCCTCCACGTCCGCCTTGCGATCCTTCTCGGTACTCATCAGCTCAGCGCTCTCGGTGCGCGCGAACCTGATCTTTTGGGTGCCGAGTGCATCGATAAACGCACGGCCGCGTGACCTTTCGCTCGCGCTCCAGGCCGCCTCGACCTGCCCTTGTTCCATCAGAGCTTCGGCGTAGGCTTCGTAAACCTCCTGCACTCCGACATCCGAGTAAAAGGCATTGCGCGATGGTTCCGACTTGAGTCCGGCGCGCAGTTGCTCCACCAGCGCAATCGCTTTGGCTAAAGACTCCTGTGCCGGCGCGCCCTTCTTCTGGCGCAACAGTGCGCCGCCGACGCCCGCATAGGCACGCCAAACAAAGTCCTGCATATAGCCCTTGATCGAGACATCGAGCGCTTTGCGAAAGAAGCCTTCGGCTTCGGCCCACTTCTCTTGTCGCATGGCGAGATCACCCAAACCGAAATAGCAGTAGGCCGTGTTGTAGACAAGATGCAATGCCTCGCTATCCTTCAGTGCTTGACTCAGGAGATCTTGGGCTCGATTGAAGTCCCCTTTGAGAATAATGCTGAGACCCATGTTGCGATTGTCAAAGGCAATGGCACTGCGGGACTTCAGCTCCGTATCGATTTTTAGCGCCACATTGAAGAACTCAATCGACTGATCGACCGCCCCATATTCCCGAGCCCAAAAACCATAATTGTTGTAGAGCAAGGCAATCTGACCCTTGTTGTTATACTGGGTTGCCAACGCGATGGCGCGCCGATACTCCTCAAATGATTCTTTGTAATGGCCTAATTTCGCCGCGATGTAAGCCCGCAGCGCGATCGCGTCGAGCTGCCGGTCGGCCCGAGCCGCCTTGGGCTGGATCTTCTCAACCTCGACTAAAATACGGTCATTGAGCTCGCTCGCCTCTTGGAAAAGTCCGGCTCGAAAGTATGCATTTGCCAAGGTCTGGCTGGCGCGGACCCATAGCACGCGCTGCTTTTCGCGATCGATGGTCGGGATGACCTCTCGTTCCAAGACACTGATGGCGGTCTGCAGATCGCCAATCATCACCTGTGTATTGGCTTTGTCGATGAGCACGGGTACATAGAGCTCTTGCTTGCCTAACTTTTTGAATTCAGCCGCCGCCCGGTCATAGTACTCCAGCGCCATGGCGTAGTTGCTGAGCCGGTTGAGGTAAACATTGCCGATATTGAGCAGTTGCGCGGCACCGTCCTCGGGCCTCACCTTGGCAAAAATGGCGTAGGACTTCGTGTAAGCTTCAATGGTCTCTTCGTACTTCTTTTGCCCCTCGAGATTGATGGCGCGATACTGCCAGACCTTGCCTAGAGAAAGCGTCTCCTTTTCGGCGCTGAAGATCGCCTCGGCCTCGCTTAACAACGACTCCGCTTCAGGAAATTTCTCTGATTTGACCGCCAAGACCACCGCATCCATGAGGCCGTTGGCGTAAACGACTGGGTCGGCGTCGTCATCCTTTTCCGAACCTTTGGCCGCGGGACGAAGCTTAGTCAGAATCTTCTTCTTGAAAAAGAGTGCCCCTTCGTAATCACGTTTGGCGTTGAGCACTCCGACCAAACTGCCGAGGACTTTATCTTCAACCTTCTCTTGGCCCGTGCGCTTGGCGAAGGCCAACGCCCGCTTGAAGGCGCTCGCCGCGCCATCATAGTCTTGGTCGGCCTTGGCGTCTTCGGCCTCGTCCATGGCCTTGTCGAGATGAGCCTTCGCGTAGCCGAGCTCCTCGGCAGCAGGAATTCCGGCGTAACCAAGCAAACGACCAGGTAAGTGGGCACCCATTGCCGCCTCACCGATTCCCTTGTCAGCCAAGCCGAGGTAAAAGGCCGACCAATCCGCCTTAGGGTCAGCCGTGACCATCGGCGGTGCCGCGGGTGCACCGGCCAGTCCCAAGGCGGTTGACGGCCGCTCAACGATATAAACGGAAGGCACCCCGGCCGCCGCCGCAGCCAAGCTCAAGAAGGCCCAACCATCCTGGCTTTCGCCACTCTCGGCCAGGTCAAGATTGTCGCGCTGCACATTGGCGAAGATCAAAGCCGCGGTGCTCGGTAGATTGGCGGCGGCGAGCTGCTTCAGCGTCATGTCATCGAGATAGGCCGTGCTACCGGTGGCTGCATGCGCCGCCAGCACACTCACTCCAGGTTCAACATCGTTCAGCCAGAGTGGCGCGTCGGCATGGACCAAATTGAGGCCATAAAGTCTGGGGGCAAGCGCGGCCTCACCGTTCAGTGAAATTTCCGAATAGTCGCGAGCGGCATTCGCCGCTTTGATATCATCTGTTGATGCTTGCCCACCGATGTGGCCCATACTTGACTTGGGCAACTTTCGCTTGGCATAGAGGTCCGGCAGCAAATCAAAAGCCGCCAGGTAGGCGACCACATTACGCTGACCAAGCGGCTGCCCGCCGATCAGCATCTTCTCCCACGCCAAGTCAAAGAGCTCGCCACTGGGCACGATGTAGAGCCGTCCGCCGACCTTGGGTAATGCTGATGCTAACGGTGAATTCGCAATGATTTGACTCAACAAATCAGCGTTCAAACGCTTGGATGGAACTTGCGCCACCGTCGCCACCAAACCCTTCTTGTCTTGCAAAAAGAGATGGGCCCTGCCCTTCAGTGAGACGTGGGCCATTAAAACCGCATCGTCATCGCCCAGGATCGCCTGGACCTTGGTGGTCTCCTGGAGTCCCAAAAGATGCGTCGCTCGGCCCTTATCGACGCCGGCTCGCTGCAACATATCGAGATGACGCATGAGCGTGAAACGCCGCAGAAGCAGGGCGAGGCGCCCTTGATCTTGCGGCGCGACGTCTTCATCGAGCAACCGTTCGAAGATCTCGCGGGCCGTCAACCGATCCGTCGGCGAGCGCAGCGTGCCGCCACCGGCGACAAATCGATCAAGTGCCTCAAATGCCTTGTCGTAATCACCCTCCCCGGCACGCACCTTCCACTCGAGTGCGGGATTGGCGAGCGCCTGCTTTTTGAAGTCGGTCATGAGGCCGGTCACGCTAGCATCCGAAGCAGTGGCACCGACCGAGTTCTTGTAAGCCAGCAAAGTACCGCCCAAGGCGTCCTTGGGCGCCTCAATTTTCCGCATGATGGCCAAGGACTCGTCGAGGTTGGCCTTGAGGTGGGCGTCGTCACCAGGGGCGGCTTTTGTCCCCCTTAAAGACGCTGACAAGGCGAGTAGCTGCGCCAGCGGCTTGCCTTGTGACTTGCCACCTTCCGTGAAGACTGGTCGTAGCCCGTCGGCGGTTTGTTCAAGGTCTTTAACCTCCTTATCCAACTCCTCTTGCCGCAAGAGCCCAAGGCTGGCAAGCCGTAATTCGACGCGCGCGCGGTTGATGCTGTTGAGCACCTCGCCGCTCGATTTGTAGGACTGGCCGTCGGGGCGAAGCGGCTTCGCACTCACCTCGGCAGCGTTGAAGGCCTCGCGCGCCTGCTGATGATACCCGCCAGCGAGACGCTGTTCACCGAGGTTGTTTTCGAGAACAGAGATGTCCTCATCGAGCTTGCGTCCATCCTTTTGAGCATCCTTGAGCAAACGGAGCTTGGCCTCGTAAGTCGCCAAGGCCAGGTCGTAACGGTCGAGCTTTTCGTAGACTTTGGCGCGAAAAGTGAGAATCAATACTTGGCGCGCGAACAGATCAAAGCCCTTGGCAGCTGACGCGCCGCCCCCCAAATCGACTTTAATGGCATCCGAAGTCTTCACGTCACCAGCGTCGCCGTCACCTTCTCGCGTGACCTGCACCCCGCGGAGCTCGCTCTCCGCCCCGTCGAAATAAGCAAGCGCCTGGATATACTGCCCATCCATATAGGAGCAGTACCCCAGATTTGAGAGGGTACCGACGCGATTCTCCCTCGCGCCAAGGCGTTGCTCGATGCGCTCCAAGCGGTCATAGAGGGTCAAGGCGTCCTTGTATTTGCCGCGCTCCCGCAGCGTCAGCGCCAGGGCATCCACTGCATAGGCAATGCGCGTGTCGTTATTGACGTTCTCCCAAGCGGTGAGGGCGTTGCGTTGCAAACTCTCCGCCAACTCGAGCTCATCGATTTGAAAGGCCGATCGGCCGGCCCGATCAAGCAAAATCGCCTCCGCCCGGCCGTCGCGCATCGGGATGACCGCGAGCGCCTTGATCCGCTGCATATAGTAAGCCAGACTCTTTTGATAATTCTTGAGGGCATAATAGGCTTGGCCGAGGTCCTGCGCCAATCCAGCTCGCTCCAGGGACTCTGGTCGGCTGAGAAAGTAAGCGTTCTGAAAAGAGTCGATCGCCATCTCTCGATAATCGGGTTCGCCGGCCCCGAAAAAATCCTTGACCAATCCGGCTCGCCAGCGCGCCTTGGCCACCACGCCACCCTCACGATAATACTCATGGGACGTGAAGTTCTTTTGCATATAGAGCCAACCGAGGGTGGCATGCACCTGGAGGATTTGTGCATTCAACTGGCGAGCGGCCTCAACTGTGTCGATGCAGGTATCAATCGCCGCCAAACGCGCGCTTGGCGAGTCCGCCAAGTCCACATCGTAACTTTGAGCATAACCGAGAAAATAGAGGCGCTCGGCGCTTTGCGGGTGCGCGGCGGCGTCCGCCGCATATTGTTCCTTGAGACCTTCGAGTGTGTGGCTCTGAAAGGCGGCGTCGATTTTTCCACGATGGGCCGGTACGTTAAGAGGATCGAGGGCGATCACTTTCTCGTATTCGCTGAGGGCCGCTGCCGCAACCTTCAGTTTGAGCAAACTTTCGCCGCGATTGAGGAGAAACTCAATGAGGAGGCGTCGAGCTTGAGCCTTGTGCTCTGGCAAATTATTGGCCATCGCTGCATTCAAGCGATTGAGCATGGCCTCCGCGCTGTCATAACGCTCAGCCTTTTCCTCCAGCACCGCCAAGCGCTCCGCTGACTCCAGCACAATCTCAGGAGACTCGGGGTAGAGGTCGACGATCTGGCGAAGCTCGTTGGCGGCGACAGCAACTTTGCCCTGTGCCATAAAGAGATCGGAGATTCGTCGATGCGCCAATGCCGGCATGATGGGAACGCCTTTGGCATCGGTGCGCAGCGCCGCCAGCGCTTCAAGCCGGTCCGGCCGCGATTCTACCAAGCCGACGGCGGCCTGCGAGGCCCGCAGTGCAACGTCACGGTTGTCTGGATATTGCCGCGCCACCTCGCGCAGGGCACGGACGGCGGCGTCGATGTCGGAGGTTGCCGGTAAAATCACTGCACCGTAGTATGCCGACTCAGCGGTCAAACGACGGTCGTCCGGATAGGCGGCTTGAATGTCGGTGAGCATCTTATTGGCATCGAAGAAGCGGCGTTGGGCCGCCAAGATCTGCGCGCGCAACAGCAGCCCTTGCCCGCGCACCCTTTTCGCCGCCGTCTCGTTGCCCAGAAAGGGCTGAATGATCCCCTCCACTTGGCTGTTGAGACTGGCCAGCTTTGTCGTTTGGTCGCCGGTGAGATCGTCTTTATATTTGGGGTAGAGAAGCGGCCCTAGATCCAACGACTTCATGGCCAGATCGGCCAGCGCGACTAAATCACGGCGCTCGGGGAAGTTGGCTTTGAGCTTCGCCTGGACCCAGGTGGCTTCAGTGCGTCGACCATTTTGTACGACCCATGCCAACTCCATGGCCGCCGTCTCGGCCGCCAAATCCGCCTGCTGGCTGGTCGCGAAGGCCGCCTCGGCGCGCCGCAGCACGAAAGTCTTTTCATAATAGTCGGTTTGTTGATCAAATTGTTGTCTGACCTCGTCAAGATCCTTACCCGGCTTAATTTGGCCAAATTCTGGTAGACGAAAGATGTTCAGGCCTTCATTCGTCTGCAGCGCCATGTACAAAAACGGCCCGCGAAACTGCGGTGAAAAGGCCGAAAATGTCGCCGCCGTGAGTGGCGTGAGGAGGTAGTTTTCCTTAATTTTTTGGCTCAGCTGCGACGCCAAATCGAGCCGCCAAATGGTCGGCCGATCGTCGCCGTTGAGTTTGCCGTCCTGATTGGTGTCGTCCGCGTAGCGAATGAAAACCAGACTTTTGCCGTCGGGCGTAAACCGCGGCTGCCCATCTTGCAACTCTCCGCCCGCCGTCACCTGATCGGTTTTGTCTGTGTCTTCGTGGTAAATGAAAATGGCTCCGTCACGTACAAATGCGATCATCTTGCCGTCGGGCGCCACCGACGGCTGATCGCCATGCACATCGCCAAGCGGTATCGGCCTGAGATCGTCCAGATGAGCGGTCAAGAGCGACGGGACTTTGTCCCCAGGGTTGCGGGCCGCAAAAACCAGGCGGTCGCTACTCGGGAACCAAGACGGGTTGGTATCTTCCGTCAACGGTGAGCTGATCGCGCTGGTGTCGCCCTCGGCCTTGCCAATCAGGGCACTCCATGAAAACCCAAGATCAATGACGTGAATGTCACCGGCCGCGTCCGCCCGCCTCGAAACAAAGGCGACGCGCTGGCCATTAGGACTGATCACTGGAGAAAAGTCGTCGGCGGAGTGGTAGGTAATCTGTCGACCCAAGCCACCCAATGTTCGCTTTTCCCAAATGTCCTTATTGCCCTTGCGATCCGACGTATAGACGACAAATTCGCCGTTGGGAGATAAATCCGGGGCGAAATTGTCTTCGTTGCCGGCCGTCACCTGTTCGGGTGGGTAAAACGACAGAGTCGTCCGGGTCGGCTCGGCGACGAAGTCCTCGAGATACTTGCCACCCTGACATGCGGCAAGGATGGTCAAGGTGACGCCCAGAGGCAATAGGCACTTTCTTGGTCGGGCGTTCAGCCTCATTTGAGGCTCTCAACACCGGGTTTACGCACCCATTTGCCCGAAACATCCTGGTACCACTGGCCCGAGCGAGTCGCCTCGCGCTGCAGCTTAGCATCAGTTTCGCGTAGTTTGGGCAAATCCTTTTCCGACAGATTGGCATTGGCGGCGATGACCCGGCGCAAGATTTCGTCGCGATCATGGTTCTCTTCATCGACGAGCTGACGGGCCAATTTGATGTCGCTAGCCTTGACCCCCTCTTGGTGCCCAATACCCGTCGGCAACACCACGATGCCGCCGTTGACCGCTTCGCCGATAATCTCCTTGTCCTTCAGCTCGTCGACGTCGTCGCGATTGAATTTTTGATTGAGCAGCGCATCGAGGGCTCGACGCTTGCTTTCTGGTATTGCCGCCTTCGCTTGTTTTCCGCCCCGGACGGATGACGCCAGGATGAGATCATCTTCAAGCTCGAGGTAAGACCCCATCACCTGATTTTCCAAGGCCGTTCGTTGTGAGGTCACATCGAAGTTGAACGAACAATTCGCCAAGGTGAGCCCGGCGATCAAAATAAGCAGTTTGTTGTCCATGCGTTTAACCTGCTGCCGCTTGTGAATTGCTCTTAGTTGGCGCCGGTACTACCGGGCCATCTTTGCTGTCTTGCGTGTCTTTGCTATCTTTAGCTGGTTTGCCGCTGGTTACACCAGCTTGATCCTTGAAGTTTTGCAAGATCTGGCTAATGGGGAATCGCGACAACTTCGGCGTCGGAATCGGCGCCGACAGGACTCGAACGTCAACCTCCATGCCGACCTCGCCATTCTTGAGAGGTATTGAGACCTGCCGTACCTCACCTAGCGCCAGCGCCTTGCGGATGTCACCAATCGTCGGATTCTGCTCAAATGGATCAACATAAAAGAGCATCATGCGAAGCTGCTCTTTACCGATGGACGTGATCTCGACCCCGCCAGATATGTCATTGGACTTGAGGTCGTAGAGTAAATGCACCGTTCCATCGATGTAGGGGTTGGAAAAGAGGTTCCAGGACGATGCTTTGCCCGCCAAATTAGGGAACCTCTCGATCAACTTGCGCGTGTCTAGCCTAGTCATATGCACGGAGGTGCGAAGGCCTCGGGGTATCTGTTTGGGGTCGGCCTGACTCGCGTCAAAGGCAAGCTGAAAGTCGCCCTGGATCTTGCCGCCTAAAAAGTTGATGACAAACTGATTGAGTGCAAACCAGTTTTGCCGAAGCTCGAGGTCGAACTCCATATTGGAGAGTTCCAGGTTAGCCACCTCCACGCGTTTGATCGAAAGTGGGCGTCGCTCAGGATAAAATGGCCTAATCGTTCCATAGTCGACGAGGGCTACCAGGTTGGTGCTCGCGAGAAGTTTGTCATCGTTCTTCTCAAAGTATTGATTCATGAGCTGTTCGAGTCCGCCATCCGCGTTAGGCGCATTGTCGCCATCGTCGTGCAGCTGAATTTGCGGGACGGCTGCACTCATCGCGGCGAGCGCCGCCTCATCTTTGTCTTGGCTGGCACCCCCATCGTGGTCCGTCTTAGCGGCAGCCAACGCACCATCAACTGGCTGCCCACTCTTCATCTTCAGCTGGCCGAAATCTGGAAGGCGGACGACTTGCTTAAAAGGGATCTGGCCTTTGATATCTTCAATCACCAGCGTTGGTGGGCCCTTGCCGTCGGCGGCCGGTATCGTGACGTTGTACTTATCAAAGGCCGCTTGGCCGTCCAGTGCCACCAGTTTCATATCGAGCGATTCAACGGCGAGGTCGACGTCGACGCGACCCGTGGTTTTGATACCACCGGGGAGCTTCTCTTCTCCGGTATGTACGATCTGGGTCTTGATCCTGGTTTTGAGCTGCTTTGGCATGAAGGCCGCGTCGATCGTCGCCTCGGCACTCACATTGACGCTGGCACCGTAGTCAGGCGCTTTGACACTAACATCCGTCAGCTTGATTTCCGTCAGGTGCGCTTGCTCAGCCTCAATGCCAAATTGAAAGTCTGAGATTGGGTGGGGCAAAATGCCTTCGGCGGCGACTCGCCCCAAATAGAGCTTGGCTTTGACTCCGGTGGTGAGCTGACTCGTCAACGTCGCCAGGTTGAGCGGGCCGTCGATCGAGTTGGTCACCGACGTTTCAAAGGAAAAGCGGTCGACATCGACTGACAAGGTGTCTTCGGTCCCGGCCTTCGGCAACTCGAGACTGACACTATCGAATTTTTGCGAAAAATCGATCTTTTGCTCGGCGAGCGAACCCGACGCCAAAAGGCGCGTTTCGAAATTCGTCAAATCGACATCGTAGAAGGGCACTTCGGCGCTCAGCTTGGCCAGATTGAGCTGCGTATTGAAGCGAACATCGGCGGTTTTGATGAGATCAGCCACCGGGGTTGCTGTCGGATCGGCAAGTTTGCCGCGAGCGGAGAACTGGAAATCGACGCCACCACTCAGTTTGGTTGGCATGAAGTCACCGAGACCCAATACCGCGCCAAGTGGCAGTACGATGGCATGGAGCTTCGCCAGCGAATCCATTCGCGCCTGTGCACTGGCGCGAAAACGCGCGCACTTCGCTTGACAGTCGGCGGCGGCGGCGATCTCGGCGAGGTCGGTCAGCTCCAAATTGGCGGCGAATGCTAGCCGCGCCAGATCTTTACGACCGTCGGCATCGATATCGACAAATAAGGGCACGTCGATCGTCGGAATTTTGTCGCCATGGGCACGCACGTGATCCGCTTCGACGTTGATCTTTAAGATCGGCGCGATCATTTCCGGCCAAAGGGCCCGGGCGGTAACCTTGGTGACCAGGTTGTCAAAGCCCGCCGAGATGTCGCCGAAGGCACCTTGGCGGCGCGCCTCAATCTTTGGAATGGTCATGTCGACGGATAGATCGATCTGAGAGCCCGCACCATCGAGCGCCGGCCCCGCCGCCAGCGAGACGGCACCAGAGATTGGCTCCATGCTGACGCCAGTTCCGGGATAGTCAACCTGAACATCTTCGAGCCACACGACACCGGAAACGCGCGGCAAGCCGACCCCATCCGCGGCTTGCGCCAATTTCGCCGGTGCCACCTGACCGTCGACTTTAAAGTCATCGAGGCTAATATCTCCATCGGCCCGCAAACCCGGCAAGAATGGTTGCGCCAGAGTTGCCGCGTTCTTGAGATCTAGATTGAATTTTTGCTTAAGCTTGAGGTTGATGGCCTCAAGGCGAGCGTCTTCAACGCTAACTAAGCCGCCAAGTTCATAGGTCAAAGCATCAGCCAAGTCGACTTGGAATGTGTCAAAATTGAGGCCCTTGTAATCATCGGTAATCGCTAGACGCATTTTCGCGAAGGCCCCAACGTCTCGGTAGCCGGCGACCGGAGTGGTTAAGTTGAGGAGCCGCATGGCGAAGTCGACATTGATTTTCTGGAGGTTTTCTAGCTCGAGTCGCAGGTTGAGCGCGGACTTCACTAACAACGACTGCTTGAGCTCGGTGGGCTTCTGTGGATCGGTCGCGCGAATGCTCAGTTCAAACGGGCGTTCGAAGGGACTGATCAAATTGAACCAAATGGAACTCTCACGTCCAAACCAATGAACGCCAACATCGAAGGTTAAACCTTTCGTCTTGATGCTCTGCGTCACGTGACCATGCTCTTCGGTCTCCAGCTCAAGTTGGAGATCTTTAATGCCAATGTTTTGGGCAAGGACCTCGATCGGCAGATAAATCAGCGCCGGACTGAACGGCAGAAGGCCCGCGCCGGCCTCGGGCTTGGCTCCAGTCTCGACTTTAACTGGTGGCGACGCTGCCGCCGCTGGAAAGTGCCGTTCGCGATAGGCCAAAATACTCGCGAAGTTGAAGATGCCGTCTCGCTGCTCAAGATGAAACTGCGGTGCTAGGAGCTGCATTGCCCTGATATGAGCGCGTCCAGCAAGTAATTTTGGCACGCTGTAACGCAGATCCAGCGCCTCGAGGCTGGCTAAGGCAATACTTTCGACCCCCCCACCACCCAAGAAGCCGCGCGTATCGCCGGCAAGAGGCGGATAAAATTTGACGCCTTCGAGCCGAATACCGGTCAGCACATTGAACTGGACCCGAGCGACATCGAGGCGCCCGCCGGTCTGTTCCTCAATAAGTTGGATGACCTGGAGTCGGACGTACTCAGGTTTGACGAAGACGCGAATCCCGCCGTAAACAAGGAGCAAAAGTAGAACAATGCCGACCATGCCCCAAGAAACAGTCCGCGCCACGAACACGCGCCACCTGGAGCGCCTGAGCCACGGCACTTTTCTGGCTGGCGCGGTCGAGCTTGTGGCGGTTTTGGCCGCAGCCGGCAGATCAGCGGACGGACGGCGCCGAGAAAAGGGCCACCGGCTTTTTTTGGCAACAGGCGCCGCGCTGCCTTCGTCGTTACTTGACGCCGGCTGAGCTGTTGTCGGCTCTTTGGGCTCGTCCACGCACGCATCCCGTGAAAAGGCTTCAAACTTCAATATATATGTCTTCCGGAATCCGGGCGATGGGCAAGGGTTGCCGACCGGCGGTGGAGCTCAACAAAAAATGACGGACAGCAAGCTGGGAACGGCCGACGGCGACTGAGGTCCGGAATCCCGGCCGTGACATCTTCTCACCGGCACCGAAGCCCGGCCCCCTGGAGTGCCGGCGCTTTAAAATGCTTGTCCGTGGTTGCCGACCTTAAAGTGCCACTCACGAAGGAGCGGGCGCGCCGCAATGCTAAAACTCCCAACGGACGGTGAGTTCTAATGCAGTATTCATGGTATCCAGCGGTGGGTCGCCGATCAGATTGAAGGACAGCTCATCCATCCAGTGGCCGCTGCGGTGAGAGATCGAAAGCGGCGTCGCGAGTACTTGGTAGGAAGTCGGTGCGGAAACTTCCCACCGCTCATCAATCCCTAAGCCAAAGCCAATGGACCAATGGTTGGTAACGTCATAGTCGGCACTGCCGGTCAGCCCTAAGCGACGTTCCGTCAAGGGCAGGGCACGCACCGCAAGAGTCGTGGCGGAGACGTTGACATCACGGGTCGACGCGGGAGTCTCGCGCCCATAGCCAAGACTAGCCGCCAACTCCGTGCTCACCAGCCAACCGCGTGGTTGATAGACAAGGCTTTCGGAGAAGGCGACGGTTGCCGCAGCCCCGATGGAGGAGTTTGAGAGTAGGGAGCTGGCGATGCTCAGCTCATGAACTTGGTCCAGGTCTTTGCGCAGGGGCACGGTATAGGAAGCAGAGGCGGCGGGATCGATACTGCCAATGTTGGGCTCATAAATCGCTTCCCCTGCTAAAGTCCATCGGCGAGAGGCAGCATAGGCCACACCGGCATCGACCCCGAGCGCCAAGCCACCGGTTTTGTCCTGATCTTGGGTCGAAAGATCGGGCGCGCACGGGGAGTCGCTTTGTTCCTGGTGATAGCATCGCGCCAAAATGAGTCCGACCGACCCTGACCAACGCTCTTGGCGCTGCCCGATGCGATGCTTTTGCAGATGCTTCGTCGCGCCCTCGGCAGCAGGCTCTTCACTGTGAAGACTGTCACCCTGGGCGAACGCCGTGGCCGCCCGGGCGCCACCCCCGAAGGTGAACCCGGCGACAATCGCCGCTCCTCCAAGCCACTGGCTCACGCAACTCTCCAGCAAAGGTGGTTTGTACCCTGCAGGCGAGTCCGTGACGCCAGGATCAACAGTTTTGATGGCCACATTGACCTGTGTTCAACCAATCGAATGCCGGACTCGGCGGCGAGTGTCGCTCAGATACAACTTAGTCTATCTGATGTCCGGGAAATCGTGACAGGCATTGGTGCGGGCTCCGCGAAAGGTGACATGGTTGGCGTGTTGCCTGAGTTCAACCAATTGTATTTACAATTTTAATATTTTTTTTTCGAAAGTTTTTAAAGTTTTGCCTGCGGCTACCGAGGGTTCTCTTGTGAGCACGGGGCGCGGCGAAGTTCGCCTCGACAGGCTCCAGAAACCACAATGGAGGATGAAATGAGGAAAATAGTACTAGCAGCTTCCATCATGATGGCACTGGCGGGAACCGCCTCGGCGGCCGAGTCCGCTAAACTCCTGACGACCAAAGTCGAGCTTGCCGCTAAAAAGAAAAAGAAGAGAAAGAAGAAAAAGAAGGCTTTCGAAGGTGCGCCAACATCTTTGATTACAACTGAAGCCTAACTCTTTCGGGACCTGACGACGGGGGTGCATCCACTGGACGCACCCCCTAGACTTTTATCAAAAATTTTGCCGCTTCAGCTTGCCAAAGGAGCTCGAAGGCTGCCAGTCGGCCACCCGCGGCGCGGCCCTGGCTCACTGCTTCCAGGACGAAGCGCTCCCTTTTAGAGCTGCGGCCCATGCTTCACTAGCGCTCGGCCAGCCTCGGTATCGGTGAAGCGTTTGAACTTCTCCGCAAACATCGCCGCCAGTTTGCCAAGCGTTTCGTCATAGGCCTTTTTGTCAGCCCAGGTTTGACGCGGGTTGAGAATGCCGCTGTCGACGCCCTCTATCGAAGTCGGTATTTCGAAATTGAATAAGGGAAACTTTTCGAACTTCGAGCGCGCCAATGAACCGTCCAGAATGGCATCGATGATGCGCCTAGTCGCCCTGATGCTCATGCGCTTGCCGGTGCCATAGGCACCACCAGTCCAGCCCGTATTAACCAAATAGGCCGAGGAACCATGTTTGCGCATCTTCTCCGCTAGGACCTTGCCATAGGCCGTGGGATGGAGCAGGAGAAAGGCGTTGCCAAAACAGGGCGAAAAAGTGGCGGTAGGCTCGGTGACTCCGATCTCGGTACCAGCCACCTTGGCCGTGTAACCAGACAAATACTGATACTGAGCCTGTTCGAAGCTCAACTTCGCCACCGGTGGCAGCACGCCGTAGGCGTCGCAAGTGAGGAAAATAATGTTTTTCGGATGGCCGCCTCGCGACACTGGCTTGACGATGTTCTCTATGAAGTCAATCGGATAGGAAACGCGGGTGTTCTCCGTCTTCGACTGATCATTGAAGTCGACCGCGCCGTTTGACTTGACCACAACGTTTTCAAGAAGGGCGTCCCGTTTGATCGCGTGGAAAATCTCGGGCTCGCTGTCCGCCGACAAGTTAATGCACTTGGCGTAGCAACCACCTTCAAAGTTGAAGACGCCGTCATTGTCCCAACCATGTTCATCGTCACCGATCAAGGCGCGCTTCGGATCAGTCGACAGTGTCGTCTTGCCCGTGCCAGAAAGACCGAAGAAAAGAGCGGTGTCGCCGCTCTTGCCCATGTTCGCTGAGCAATGAAATGAACCGATTCCCTTGAGTGGGAGGAAGTAGTTCATGATGCTAAAAATGCCCTTCTTAATCTCGCCGCCATACCATGTCCCGCCCAAAAGGGTCATGCGCTCTTTAATGTGAAACGCCGCGAAGACTTCGGAACGCATTCCGAGTTGCTTGAAGCTATCGGCTTGGGTCTTGCAGGCGTCGAGAATCGTCCAATCGGGTTTGAAATTTTTCAGTTCTTCCGCGGTCGGGCGAATGAACATATTTTTCGCAAAATGTGCCTTCCAGGCAACTTCCGTGACGAGTCGGATCGACAAGCGCGTCGATTCATTGGCGCCGCAAAATGCATCGACGACCCAGAGCGGTTTGCCGTTGAGTCGATTCACGGCCAACTTCTTCAACTCGTCCCAAGCGGGTTGTTCCATGCGTTGATTGTCCGAGCCGGTGCCCGACCACCAAACGTGCTCCTTATTCTCCGGATCAACGACGATGTATTTGTCCTTCGGCGAACGTCCCGTGAAGCGCCCGGTATCGACGGCCACCGCACCAGTACTGGTGACCGTGCCCTTCTCATAGCCCTGAGCCCAGGCCGCCGTTTCGGCGCGGAAGAGTTCGTCGTAAGAGGGGTTGTAGTGAAGCTCAGCAACAGAATTGATCCCCAACCGGTCGAGTCCAATCGATTTGATGGAAGCCGCGCTCGTCATATTAAACGTCTCCAACTACCTGGAATTCGTAGTAAAGCCAGGCTTAAACAATTAACAGAAATGCGGCGCAGGATTAAGCCCATTAATGTAAATGTCTGTTATATCAGTGTATTGTGGACCTGGCGCGGTCGGGTACGGTGGCCGGCTGATTTCGTTCAATTCAACGAATTCAAGGTTTGCTAAGATATCGATGAGCCCTCACCGAGGTCTGGTGAAGCCAAACGCCATTCCGTGCACAGTCCATTGACCCACTTTGGGAGAAGAGATCCTATGCAAGACGTGTCGAACTTAAAGACAGGCGTCCGCGACGACATCGATATTTTAGCCGCCAAATACATCAACGGCGTCTATGTGCAAATGATGCTGGGCGTCATGGTGACGGCATTGGTGGGTTATGCGCTCCTCGCCACGGGTGCCATGTACACAGTGGTGACCGCCGGCGGCCAAGCTTTCGGATGGGGAGTCTTCGCGGCCCAATTTGGGACGCTGTTAATGTTCCGCCCGATGATGCAGCGCGCCAGTGGGACGGCGGTTCGTGGTCTCTTCGCCTTCTACGCGGCGCTTACCGGCGTGACCGTCGGCTATGCCGGCCTGATCTTCACCGCCGCCAGTATTCTCAACGTGTTTTTCATGGCGGCGCTCGCGTTTGGTGGCTTAGCGGCCTTTGGCCACGTCACGAAGCGCAACCTCGGAGTCATCGGCACTTTTTGCATTCAAGCCCTCATGATGCTCTTTGGCTTCTCGCTCCTCTTCGCCGTCGCCGGCATGTTTCCCGCGGCAGCGCCCTATCTGCCGGCGATGAACATCACCCTCGGCCTCGTCGGTATCCTCGTCTTCTCCGGACTCACTGCCTATGAATCGCAAAAATTGCGGACAACGGCCTTGAGTCTAGCGAGTCGCGATGCCGACGGTCGCGCCATAGCGCTTTATACCTCGCATGGCGCTTTGATGATGTATCTGAACTTCATCAACTTGTTCTTCAGTTTGCTCCGCCTCTTTGGCCGGCGTCGCTAGGTAGTGCTCAAGGACTCGGGCGGCGGCGGCGCCCATTTCTTGTAAAAAAACCAAAGGCGCTCTGACGAGCGCCTTTGTGGAAAAATTGGGACTGTTTTCACCCACGAGGAGGACAGCTCCGTTTCTACTCCATGCCTTATGGCAAAGTGCTAAGAAACCGTTGCCATCTTGGGCGATAACCGTCGCGCGGATTGACCGACAGCGCAATCGCCACGGCCTTGCCGGCTATCTCGCGGCGCGGGACAAAGCCAAACCAACGCGAGTCCTTGCTGTCATCGCGATTGTCTCCCATCATGAAGTACTCACCGGCCGGGACGACGAGCGATCCAAAATCTCGGGTGGCATGCTGCCAATGCCAGATGGCGATCGGGTGCAAGTGGTCACCCATTTGCTCCTCAAAGAGACTCGGTCCGGTGGGGTTCTCGGCCTGGTAGTCGTTTGACACGAGGGTGACGTCCTTTTCATGCTCAACCGGGTTGCCATTGATGAAGAGCTGGTTTCCCGACATTTCAAGCTTGTCACCCGGAATCCCGACGACGCGTTTGATGAGGCGCATACCATCTGCTGGGGAATAGAAGACGACGACATCACCTCGCGCTGGCGCCGCCCACTCGGCCAAGCTGAACTGGGTAAACGGGACTTTAAAGTCATAAGCCAACTTGTTGACGAACACGCGATCACCCTCAAGGATCGTCGGCTTCATCGATCCTGTAGGGACATCGTTCCAGTCAGCGACGGCTGAGCGGAACGACGTGATCGCCAAGCCCATAACGAGGAGTGACTTAAAACCGCCGTGAAAGAATCGTGACGCAAGCTTTCCGGTTTTGAACATGGGACCGCCAACGAAAAGAGAACACACCTTCAACCCTCTCATAATATGGCTGAGGGAAGATGAGAAAGGCCTGAATGTCAGGGCGAGCCACCAATTGGACGGCCGGCGCGTCAGTCAAATACCTTGCCTGGGTTCATAATCCCATTGGGATCGATCGCTTGCCGAAGTTTTCGCATCAAGTCAATCTCCGCCTCACTCCGGGAGAAATGCAGATCGTGCTTCTTGAGTAGACCGATGCCGTGCTCGGCGCTGATGCTACCCTTGTAGCGTGCGAGCAACTGGAAGATGCGCAACTCGACCTGTCGAGCTCGCGCCTGAAAGTCGAGGAACGGCTCGGTTTTGGCCCCCACATAGTTTATGTGGAGGTTGCCGTCGCCAATGTGGCCAAAGAGCACCAACTCCATGTCCTTTGGCGCCGCCGCTATCTCCTTTTGCAGGTCTGCGATGAATGGCTCGAGCTGATCAATGGCGAGGGAAATATCGTTTTTTCGAGCATGCCCATGGCGGGAAATGCTCTCCGTGATGTTCTCCCGAAGGCCCCACAGCTCCTTAAACTGCGCCGACGATCCGGCGACGACCGCATCGACGATGAGATCTTCAGCGAGAATTCGCTCGAGGAGTG
>Ga0207116_10066_pt1 | contig 28008 bp, 29 predicted proteins | sample Alteio_BWMinHeat_44_FD_153550 | JGI IMG/M metagenome (GOLD analysis project Ga0207116, IMG submission 153550) | Enriched cells from forest soil in Barre Woods Harvard Forest LTER site, Petersham, Massachusetts, United States -... | ecosystem: Environmental > Terrestrial > Soil > Temperate forest >... | reverse complement strand
GACCCTTCTCGGCTTCCGCCTTAACCCCAAGGCTGAAAGCTTTGAGTGCTTCGAGAGATGGAGTGGTTTCTTGTTGCAGCGGCGCATCAAATTTCTGCACTGACGCTAATGATTCGCCCAGCTGCGCCCGAAGTTTGGTAGCAGCTTCCCCAAGCGCGTCAAGCACTTTTTCTTTGCTCGCTGCCGTGACCTGTTCCTGTGCGAGAGTGTCACCGTTTTGACAGTTCACAGCTTTCAATCCAACCACGTATTCGCTGCCCAGGCCAGCAATCGTGCCACCAATGTACGCCTTGCTGTTCGCACGCTGACAAACTTCACGCGCAATGTCGGGGGCCAGAGGAGTATCCTGAGGACGTGTCATGAGTCGTACGGTGGCCACAACTTGATCATCGGAGAGGACGTTAAGAAATGGCGATTGGCGAAGCGAAACACTGAGTGCCTGCTTCAGCGTTTCGTCGAACACGGGGTCACCCGTACTGTTATCAAACCTAGCCAGTACGATTGTGTCCTTCTCAGTCAGTGGCGCTGTCGAGCCCGAGCGGAAGTAGAAACCCCCAGCAATCAGAGCCGCGACGACTACGACGACGGCGGGAACAAGAATCTTCCAAAGCCTCCTTCCACCTGCAGCAGGACCTTCGGCAATCTTTGCCGCAGCCGAGGATGAGGAGGGAGCCACAGCAGGGGTTGAACCCGATGCCGGAACTGTAGGCCGAGCTGTGGCTTGAGAACTTGCTGCCTGTGCCTCCGGCATCGTGCCCAAACTGGCTGCTTCCGCCCTGCCCGTTTCCGTCTCTCGCTTCAGCCGCTTCAGGTCGGCCCGCATTTCCGCCGCACCTTGGTAACGCAGCTCCCTGTCTTTCTCCAGCGCTTTATTGATGATCCGTTCCAACTCGGCGGGAACATCCGGATTCAGCCGCAAAGGAGACAGGGGAGTGCGATTGAGAATCGACTCGAAAATCGTCGCCGTGCTGTCTCCGCGAAACGGCAGTTGGCCGGTGGCCATTTCATAGAGCACCGCGCCGAAGGAGAACAAATCTGTGCGTGCGTCCAACTCCTTAGCCCGCGACTGCTCCGGCGACATGTAGGAGACTGTGCCCACGGCCGACCCGGGACTGGTCAGATGGGGGTCTCCGGTGCCGGTTTCTGTGACGTCCCCCACGGGTTTTGCGCCCCTTGAGGTCATCTTGGCCAACCCGAAGTCCAGAATCTTGGCGTGGCCGCCGCGCCTGGTGACAAAGATATTGGCGGGCTTAATGTCGCGGTGGACAATTCCTTGCGCATGTGCGGAGTCGAGCGCATCCGCGATCTCGATGGCAACCAATAATAAAGTCTCCAACTCCATCGGACGATTACCGATCATGTGCTTCAGCGTCAGCCCATCAAGAAACTCCATCGCGATGAAGCGTCGGCTGTCGTGCTCACCGATTTCGTAGATGGTGCAGATATTTGGATGGTTGAGAGCGGAAGCAGCACGGGCTTCGCGGCGGAAACGTTCCAGAGCTTGCGGGTCTTGCGCGACATCATCGGGAAGGAATTTGAGCGCAACAAAACGGCCGAGCGAGGTGTCCTCCGCCTTATAGACAACACCCATCCCGCCGCCACCGAGCTTCTCGACAATGCGGTAGTGCGAGATGGTTTCGCCGATCATGGAGCGCAATCTTAGGCGGGATGCGAGGGCAAGTCAATGAAAGCCATTGAGTCGGGGTATCTCAAAAGGTCGTTGGCGAAACATCGCATCAATTTCACGCAATATAAAAAGGCGCCCACTTTGCGGCAGGCAGGCGCAGTCCAACCTGTCAACTGCTCAGGTGCTGTGCCTTTTCTATTTCTGGAGGTTTCCGAAGTGGATCGGTTCGAACCAAGGACTCCGCTGCCCGATATTGCGGCCAAGGTCCCGGCCCCCACGCCAGTGCCATCCTGGCCCATGCGCAGTGCGCGTAATGGCCTTGCGGGCGCGCTGCTACTGGCCCAGCAGAGGGAGACTTCGCACATGTACCGCGCACGATTATTTTCGGTGACAGAAACCCGCGCAGCATTAGGACTGACTGGAGCAACCATTCGGCGCTGGCTGGCCGCTGGGTTGGTGAAGGGGACCCGTGTAGGCGCTCGGGGACATTGGAGAATTCCGATCTCTGAGGTTCTTCGACTGCGAGGTGAAAGATGACGCCTACCGAATGTTGCGTATGCAGTTCTCCGATGCTGGCCATAACTCTGAGCATGGTCGAGTGTGGCGCGTCGGCGGAGGAAATTGCCAACACGACCGGGGTAGAATTGCCAGCGATCCAGGAGCACCTCGAGAACTGTTGCGTCGAGGTACAGGAATTTCCAGCGGGAACTGAGCCGGAGCAATCAGACCAGCGCCTACGCATCTGGCCTGATAAGAAGTAATCAGTCGTGGCACTCCTGCACCCTGGTCGGGGACACAAGGGGCGCCCAGGCCGCACTGCAAAGCGGCATCAAAGCCGAGTTGGCGTTGCGTGCAAAAGCAGGACTAGGTCAGACTGCCCCGGCTGAACCTGAAGATGGTCCCTGCAACACGCCGTTGACTGTCAATCAGTTGGATGAGCTAGTTCGCAAATTGCAGGTCGAGAAATACGAACTGTGTCCTGCTTGCCACTCTTGGGGCGATCGTGGACGGATTCAGGCCCTCCATCAATGGATGGCGGAGAAAGAGCTCGCAGCTGAATTTAACAAGTGGTTGAACGAAACCGCATCGCTTCCTGGCTCTAGCCCCTCCGGAGCATGGCACTAAGGAGGAACAAATGCCGTTCGATGAATTAGCGGAATTTCGCGATCTGATCGGAGAGTTGCCGTCGACGACGACAGAATTCACGAAGTCCCCCGAAAACGCTTTTGCTCCCACTGACGAATGTGACGTGAACGCCTTCTTCTTCCAAGCTTTGGCTAACATCAACATATTTGCGGAAAATGAACTCTCTGGTTTTCTGGACTCGTTGATTCGTCGCCGGTTTGAAGATGTTTTCCAATGTCGCCTCCAGCGTAGTTGAAAAGAAGTCTCGGAACTCGTGGTGAAACCGACGACGGGTAGCGAAATTACAGCATAGATCCGCTCACAGAATGCGTCGCGGCCCAGAGTCCATAGGCCCAGGCTCGCCGGGCGGACTCTAGCATCTCCATAACACGACCCACGACCCGAGATTGCTGGTCACCGTTGCCCTGGTCGCGCGGAGTCTGCAAACACGGAGTTGAACTCCTAACACTTGCCATCTGGGTGGGCCGACGCCGCCCGCCCCCACGGCACTGGCAGGCGCTTGTGCAACTCGTTGGCGTTTCGGAAGGGGCGTGATGCGCAGAATGGAGCTGTTCCACAACAAGAAATAGAAACTCACTTCTGGCTTCGAAGTGGGAGAATATCCGCGTCAATTCCCAGCAAAAATACTCCTTGCCCCCTTGTGCTGATGCGGTGACCATCACCTCTTAGCGCCCTTGAGTGCCACTTCCCAGTTACTGTTCGGTTGGACCATCGGGCGCAGATCAGTAGCCCCTTATTTAACCAGGTGGACCACCCGCGGACTCATTGTCTGCCGCTCCTTGTGGCTTGTTCTTCTGCAGCCAGAATCTTCTTCGCCTCAGCAAGGTTTATTCGCGCGCGATGACCGTGCTTATGTAGCAGGTATAGCAGCTCGCTTCCGCTTAGCAGGGTTAGTGGCTTGCCTTTCGCGAATTCGTAGGCATCGGGACCATAGTCTGAAGTCGTTACTAAGATCCCTTTCGTGGCGCCTTCGTTATGAACTGTTCCAAAGAGATCTCGCACAGCGGAGACTCCAACGGGATTCGTATACCTCTTGGCCTGTATGACGATCTTCCCACCTCGGATGGGGTCGGGATCGAACGCAATCGCGTCAACCCCGCCGTCTCTGCTCGCTCGCGTGATCTTCACCTCTCCACCATCCCTACTAAACTCTTTTTCAAAAAGCTCCCGGATGAGGTTCTCGAAGTCCAACCAGTCCATGGCGGCGAGATTCACAGAGTCGTCCAACCCTCCTACTACTCCGTAAGAAGGCACGAAACGCTTGTCTTCTTTATTGAGTTGCAGAATTGGCCTTACCGCGCTGAGTCCGAGTAGATCACTACCTGACACACCCTTCAACTTCTTGAAGCAGGCTTTCGGTTGCACATTAGCCAAGTTCAGTAGCAGGAATTCCGCTTTCGTAACTTGTAGGGAGAGAATGCACGCGTTCACCTCTTTACCTATCGCTTTATCTACCGAATTCACCCAACCGTTAAGCACGATTGTATCGATGGCATCCACTGCATCCGACTGGAATAGTTCGAAGACACTCCGGAGAGTTATCTGGTAGAGCACGTCATTGTACGTCTCACGTAACGCTTTGTCCGACAGATGTATTTCCTTGAACTCGTCTCTTGATTTTGTGTACTTGACCTCCTTCAGTTTCGGAAAGCATGAAACGTCCGGGAGCGAATATTCAACGACCAGCAGCTTAGTCTCGGGGATGTAATCAAGCGTGAAGCCCCTCGGAAATGAGTCGGGGTATTCGGATCGAGATAAAACCTGGTCCCAATATTCGATGAGCCCATCTGGCTCCTTGTGTTCGTAAGCTGTGTGGAGTCTCTCGATAGCTGCGTGCTGTTTTGCTTTCCCGTCTGCATTGAGTCTTTTCTGCTCCTCCCAGGCTTCGACTTCCCCCTTGCACTTTGCTGCGCTTTCGCTGTTTGCTTTTTCGGTTGCCTCCTTTTCGACCGTCCATCTGTCGTGTGCACTTCGAAACTTCTCCTCTGCCTCAGCTCTCCTCAACCGACGCCGAGAGGACAGCAGTCGATCTAGAAAGCCAAGCTTAGGTTGAAATTGCGGGTCGGTGTTGGCCGGTGGTTGAGAAACCATCTTCGGCTCCGGAGCCGTGGGGCGAGGAGTACTGAACGAAGTCTGGTCTTTCAGTGAGTTGTCGCGAATTGGATCCAGCTTGCCCAGGCTGCGTTGCAGCTCAATGAATTGCTTCCAGATTTCGTGTTCCTTACCAAACTGCCCATTGGCCGGAGCGGTTAAGTACCGTTCCATCACCTTTTGGAGTCCGTCTCACGGTTTCTTTACCCCGGATCTTGGGCCAAGACATTGGAGTCCGTTGGACCGAACCGAAGACATTTCGGGATGAGTGACACATGGCGGCCCTTGTGAGCAAAACTGAACAGAATGGCGATTCGGGTGGTGGGATACTTCCTGCTTGCAAATCCTTCCGATCCTTTAGGGAAGTGAGCGATGCCCGACGTCAACATAGAACTTCTTACGCGGAAGATAGGCCGTTAACTCGGATGTTACTTTCTTAACTGAATTGGCGAATAGTGTGTTCGTTGCAGAGGACGGCTTTTCGTTACACCAGGTCCCCGGAAGGCACTGGACGACGATCCTTCATTGACTCACCGTAAGCTTTGCCTGCCGTACGACACCGGGATGAGACCGCACGATGAGCATGCCCTCCGGCTGGCTCGACAATTTAGACATCACCTGAATAGTGGAACTTTAAAATGCAAAAGCTAATCAGAATAGCAACCGGCCTTTATCTTGTATTCGGCATGGGGCACGCCTATGCTGTTCCAAGTTTTGCGCGGCAAACGGGGCTTTCTTGCAATGTGTGCCACAGCAACCCTCCTGAGCTGACAGCCTTTGGGCGGAACTTCAAGCTAAAGGGCTATGTGCTCACCGACATGCCAGCCAGCGACAAGGTGGGCAACACTAAAGACCTGCTGCTGTCAAAGTACATTCCGCTCTCGGTCCTGATCCTGATTTCAAACACCGCATTTCAGGCAAATCAGCCGGCTACACAGAATAATGCGGCGGGCTTCCCACAGCAGTTGAGCATCTTTCTCGCGGGTGGAGTCGCGTCGCACTTTGGCGGTTTGGCGCAGGTCACTTACACCCACGCGAATGATCATTTTGGCATGGACAATACAGACCTGCGCTATGCCAACCAGGGGAAGCTGGGCGGCAAGGACTGGGAGTACGGCGTGACCTTGAACAACAATCCGACTGTAGAGGATGTCTGGAACAGCACGCCTGTGTGGGGCTTTCCCTGGCTATCCACCTCCTCCGGCGTAAGCCCGATCGCCTCTCCGCTCATCACTGGCGCACTTGGCCAGGATGTTGCCGGCGTCGGTGGATACAGCATGTGGGACAACCATCTCTACATGGACGTGTCGCTCTACCGCTCTGAGCACGCGGGGATAGCGTCCCCAATAGCCGGAACAGGCCACGCCCACAACATCAGCGGCGTTGCGCCCTATTGGCGAGTGGCCTGGCAACAAAACTGGGGCAGCAACTATCTTGAGGTCGGCACCTATGGCATCTATGTCAACTCCTACCCAGGCGCGATCTCGGGCCCGGAGGACCGCTATGTGGATCCCTCATTCGACTTCCAGTACGAACGGCCGTTCGGCGCCAATCTGCTCGACGTGCATGGAACATATATCCATGAGAAATCGGATTTGTTCGCGACCTTAGGGGCGGGCGGAGCAACCGGCAAATCCAATCACCTGAACACATTCAAGCTAGACAGCACCTACCACTGGGCGAACAAATACAGCGCGACCGCGGCCATGTTTTCTACCACGGGCAATGGCGACCCTCTGCTCTATGCGCCAGCGGCCCTCACAGGCAGCAGGAATGGCAGGCCTAATACAAGTGGCTATATTGCACAGGTCGCCTACTGGCCGGTGCAGAACATCGACATCAACCTGAATTACACCGGATACCTCAAATTCAACGGCGCAAGCAAGAACTATGACGGCGCGAACCGCAACGCGTCCGACAACAACACTGTCTACATCGCTTTATGGTTGAACTTCTAGGAGAAGACGTGGAACGAAGGATCAATTTCCATGAAAGTGACGCCAAGAAGGACACCACCATCAACAGACGTTCGTTCTTCGGATCTCTGCTCGGCATTGGCTCGGCTGGCATGGGCGCCATTCTCGCGGTGCCTGTTCTCCGCTATGTCCTCTATCCGCTATATGCGAAGGGCGGCCGTAGCGAATGGTCTGACGTGGGCGATGTTAGGGAGTTTGCCAACAACAAAGAGCCGGTGCGCAAGACCATCACCTTTACCCAGCGCGATGGCTGGCGCGAAGTCGTCTCAGCGCAGTCAGTCTATGTAAACCGCGCAGCAGACGGGCAACTCGAAGTGCTGTCCGCGATTTGCCCTCATCTGGGATGCACCGTCTCCTGGCAGGCCAGCCAGGACAAATTTGTCTGCCCATGCCACGGCGGGGATTTCAAGGCTGATGGGCAGCACATCTCAGGGCCGCCCCCAAGGGGGATGGACCGATTGCCAACTCAGCTCATAAACGGCAAGCTGCAGGTCCGATTTGAGTATTTCCGGTCAAACGTGCCGAATCAGGAGAAGTTGAGCTAACAGTGATGAGGGCGAAACCGTGGAAGAAAAAGAAAAAGTAGCCGCTGGCACCCCAAAGAACGGGAATCGTCTAACGCGCGTGGTTCGCTGGCTGGACAAACGCACCGGCTTGCATAGTTTGATGAAGGAATCGCTTGACGAGCCAATACCGGGCGGCGCGCGGCTGGCCTATGTATTCGGCTCCGGGCTGCTGTTCATTTTTATCTCTCAGATCATCACGGGCATCTGTCTTGCCCTCTATTACGTCCCATCGGCAGAGACGGCGCACACCAGCGTTGCGTACATAACCAAACAGGTTGCGGCTGGCGCCTTCCTGCGCAGCCTGCATTACTACGGCTCCAGTGCGATGATTATCGTGCTTGCGCTGCATTTTTTGCAGACGTTTCTCTACGGTTCGTTCAAGGGACGCCGCGAGCTACTCTGGATATCCGGAGCTGTGCTTTCATTCCTTGTACTGGGCATGGGCTTCACGGGCTACCTGCTCCCATGGGACCAGAAGGCCTATTTTGCAACAGCCGTGGGAACCAACATGGTCGGCGAGATACCCCTCATTGGCAACTGGCTGACGCGCCTGATGCGTGGTGGAGACACCATTGGTACGCTCACGCTGTCGCGCTTCTATGTCGCGCACGTCTTCCTGATTCCGGCAGCGATCTTCATATTCATCGGTGCGCACATTGTCCTGTTCCGCAGGGCTGGGCCGGCTGGTCCCGTGGACGAGGACCCCCTCGAGCCAAAGCTCGCTCCGGAGGGATTTTATCCGCGCCAAGTGGTCATGGACATGGCCTTCGCACTGATCATCATAGCGGGACTGGGCATCCTGTCCTATTTCCATCCTGCAGGCCTGGGGCCGATCGCGAACAGTGCAGACACGCATTTTCTCCCCCGGCCGGAGTGGTATTACCTGCCCATGTTCGAGTGGCTCAAGTTCTGGGAAGGACCAAAGGTTGTATTCGCGATAGTCATCGTGCCTGGCCTTCTTGCGATGCTGTTTTTCCTTCTGCCCTTCCTTGATCGCAGCCTGGAGCGCAGGCCGTGGCGCAGGCCAATCCCCGTGCTGGCCGCGGCCTTCGTAAGCCTCGGCATGGTTTATCTGGGAGCAAGAAGCCACATCGATGACCTGCATGACCCGGCAGTAGCTGAGCAGCTCGCCGTTCAGGACCAGCAGGAAACGGCGTACAGTGCCGCGCCATTTCATCCTTATATTGAATCTCCTGGAGAAACGGGCCGCGCCGCCCCGACTGGGGATGTAAATCTGTTGGTGGCACAGGGCAAAGGGATCTTCGAGGCGCATGGATGCTCTGGCTGCCACGGCGAGACGGGCTTGGGAACCACAACCGCTCCTGGCCTTGTTGACGTGAAAACCAAATTCCCAGAGGCGCAATTAACTGCCCTGCTGCACGATCCGACTCCGAAGATGAGGGCTGGACGCATGCCCGCGGTGGACATCTCTGCCAGCGAAATGTCTGCTCTGCTTGCGTATCTGGGAGCGCTCGGGACCAACGCGGCGAATGTCACTGCCGCGCATAGCGTGTCCTCCCCGCCATTCTCCGCAGGAGGCCAAGAAGCTGAGTCCAGCACGATGGGCAGGCGGGGGGGCACGGGGCCGACGGAAGATGGCGCGTCGGCGAAACTGTCTGCTTCTGCCGCTGCGGGCCAGCACATGTACCAGGAGCGCGGATGCTTTTCTTGCCACGGCGAAGCCGGTGTTGGGGCGCGCGCACCCGCAGTGGCTCCTCTCATAGCGACGGTCGCCGATGCGCAGTTGATGCACGTTCTCCAAAGCCCGAGTGTCCAGATGAAAGCAGGAGGAATGCCGGGGGTCGCGGGAACGCCGGAGCAGCTGGGTTCACTGGTTGCTTATCTGCGGACGCTCAGAGCGCCGCAACTCGGAAAGCAGTCGACTGCGCAGGGTATAGCCACGCAGACGGCACCCTTGCCGGAAACGCCACCGGCGCCGAACGTTTCTGTTGCTGTTAACGCGCCTCTGTCCACAACTCCAACTGGGGCTACGCCCGCTCTGGCTGGCACAAAGACAAGCGCTGGCCAAACCCTCTTCGTCTCGCAAGGCTGCGCCGCATGCCATGGGGCCACCGCTCAAGGAACGCACTTCGCTCCCTCGCTCATCAGTATCGCGACAAAATTTCCCGGTGATACGCTTCCTACTCTGTTGCATCACCCCACCAGCAAGATGCGCGATGGGGGGATGCCCCCTGTCAGAGTAAATGACGCGCAGATGCGGCAACTGGTGGCCTATCTGTCCAGTTTGGACCAGGCGGCCACAGGAGCTGGAAGTTCCGATCTCCGAGTCGCCGCAGCTCAACCGGTTCCGGCGGCGACTAGCGCGAATCAGGTTGCGCCCGCACCTGCGGCTGTAGCTGTTCCCATGAGTCCCCTTGCCTTGCGCGGCCAGGAGGTCTTCCAGCACTACTCATGCGAAACCTGCCACGGAGTAGGGGGATTGCACGGAACGGCAGCCGCGCCAGGATTGGCCGGCACGGCCTCCATCCTGCCCGCGTCAGCACTGGAGAACTTATTGCGACACCATAGTATCCAGATGCAAAAGGGCAACATGCCTCCGACCAACATGAACGCAAGGGACATGAAATCGATAATTGCCTATATCCGCTCCATGCCGATGCCTGCCAACGAGAATTAGCAGGTGGTGTGGACCTGAGTTCCGCGAGTGTTCTGATTGCTTGATTTTTGGACCGCTCTCGCAATCGTTGCTGCCTTCATGTGGCGCTGGGATTGGGCGGGATAGTAACCCGCTGCCGTATCAACTTTCGCCTGTGAAGTTGCTTAATTTAAAAGCGGATATGTCCAGACGAGACAAAGGCCACAGGTTAAACCCCCACTAGATGAAAAACTGTCTTACCAAGATCAATGCCGACCGTGTGTAGCTCCATGGGACGTCTCCTCCGTTCATCCTTATATTTCGGCTGTTGGCTGGGTCAAGGCGGCGGACCATCCGCTAGTTATGAATAGTTATGAACATGGCGTAGCACACCCGACAGGCCTGACCTCATCCGATAGCAAGGGGTGTGGGGTCAGTGTGGCCTATTACAACTTAACCCGCCATTCCGCCTTCAGCGTGCGTAGTCCGAAAAATCGGTGACGGTGGCCACTGCGACAGTGGTGTTTCAGGGCATACCGATGGGAGCTATTTTCCTGAGAGTTCAGTAGCTCCCCTATTCTTGCGTTGGCGACGCCAGCGTGTGGTGCGCGACGCTGATGCGAGATTGGTCAGCCGGGGCCTGCCGAGTTGTGTGCCTTTGGTTTTCGCATTTCGCAAGCCTGCCTTCACCCGTTCCACGATAAGGCTACGTTCAAATTCAGCCATCGCGCCGATGATTTGGAACATGAGTCGGCCGGAAGGCTGTTCAGGTCCAGGTTGTCCCGCAGGCTGACGAATGCAATGCCCAGGGCTTCGAACTCGGCTAGGGCATTGACGAGATGCTTCAGGCTGCGCGCAAACCGATCCAGCTTCCACACCAGTACGCAGTCGAACTTGCGCTGCCGGGCGTCGATCACCAACTGGTTGAGTTTCGGACGTGATTCCTTAGCACCAGAGACGCCACGATCCACGAATTCGTGCACCACCTGGAATCCACGGGCACGGGCAAAGTCGCGCAGACACTCGGCTAGTCTCAATACGTCTTCCGCAGCACCGTACTCGCCGTGCACTATTGCTCTGAACTCAGTTTGCATTGGCAACCTTACGCATAATCTCTCGGTAGCGGAAACATTCGACGATGTGGTCGTTTACCATTCCGGCCGCTTGCATGTAGGAATACATGACCGTCGGCCCGACGAAGCGAAAGCCGCGATGTTTGAGATCCTTGCTGAATGCCTCGGATTCGGGCGAAGTCGCAGGAATCTGGCCGACAGTTTTCCAGCGGTTCAGCTTCGGCTTCCCACCCACGAACCGCCAGCAGTAGGAATCAAAGTCCCCGAACTTTTCCTGGACCTTGAGCAGCGAGCGAGCGTTGCTCACCGCGGCTTCGATCTTCATGCGATTGCGGATGATGTTCGGATCAGCTAATAGGGTCTGAATTTGGTTCTCGGAATAGCGCGCGACTTTCTCGGGATCGAAGTTGTCGAACGCGCGTCGATAACCTTCTCGCTTCTTCAGTACCAGCGACCAATTTAATCCGGCCTGTGCACCGGAGAGCACGAGGACCTCAAAGTGTTTGCGGTCGCTGTGATTGGGGACGCCCCACTCGCGATCGTGATATTCCACCAACAACGGATCATCCACGTTGACCCATGAGCACCGTTTGTCGTGACTCGCAGCGTTGCGCATAAGCAGGCTCTTCATCACTTATGAAAATGAAATGTTGGAGAGGTCGATCGAGACCATCAGCCGATCATGCATCGGCAGACAGCGATCATTTCTCATATAAGCTCGCCTCTTTGTGGAAAAGTGATTCCCCGTACCGTGACTAGGTCAAAAACATATTGGGCTGCCGCAAAGCCGCCTGAGGCTTCTACATGGTAGTCATGGCGGCGAAGGAGAAAGTCGGGGCCAAAGTAAAAGTCTTGCTGCCTGCTGTGGCTCGCAATGTCCGGCGGGTAGGTGACGCGGAGGCCTCCCCACAATTCATCATCTTCTTGCCAGGGCTCTATCTCCTCCACCGTGAAACCGGGCATCGTGAAGTGGAACGGCGTCGTCAGATATGTCCAAAGAGCGTAGCCGTTGAAGTAGGCTCGATCGAGAACATCCCAAGGCGCGTCCACGGCCCTGCCCTCTGCGTGCTCCGAGGGATGAATTCGTTCTTGGACAACGGTCCCGTCCACCTTCTCAATGGCGGTTCGGTTCGCTGTGAAGTTGGTACGCTGGTCATCCGCGCCAAATGGGATAACCGAGGCCCATTCACGCCTAGTCGACACGGTCATTCGACGGGGAGTTGCATCCTGTGGCGTGCCCTTCATCTCGAATAGCTGCCCTCCAGTAACGATCGTCGCCTGCACTGTCTCAAACGAGTTCCAGCGGTCCAACCCGCCGTGCGCCGCAAGAGCTTTCTGAAGTAGGTCCTTTGCCATGTCCAGCTGACCTCTCTTTCATTCGGCGTTGCGCAGACTGTGACGTGCCAGAATTTCGCGCCTAGCGTGGCTGAACGCCACCGAGTTCAGGTGCCCGGCTTCATTGCCCGTGCCGACAACCACAAGACTGCCGGGTTCACGCGCTCGGGATAAATCGCGAGCATCTGGTTGTACAGCTCCGACGCGGTCTTGGTATTGGTAGCGATCCTGTCGAAGTCGCGAATGTATTTTCGTGTTTCTTCGATATTATTCGGCGTATCGGGCGCCCCTGGCCTCTTGTGTCCCGCAATAACGGCCACAGGCGTGAGCGACTCGACCTTGTCGAGCGCCGCGATCCAATCGTTCCGGGTTTCGGCGTTCGACTCGCCCAGATGAAGATGAACATCGTTGTAGACGGCGTCGCCGGCAACGACCAGCCCGATCGAAGGGGCGTGGAGACAGGTCGTGTTGTCCGTATCGGTATGCCCGAGGGGAACGCCCACAAGTTGCTCCCCTTCCAGTTCGATAACGCCTCCCTTGAGTTCGTCCGCAACCACGAGCGTTGAATCGATTTGTCCGGGAAACCGTGGTTTCCAATATGTGTTAACCACGGGAGCCGACGCCTGCTTTTGCATGACAGCGATGACCTCTCGCGTCGCGACGAACCGCGCTTTGGGAAATTTCTTTTGAATTGTGTTTACGCCGAAGAAATGATCGCCATGGCCATGGGTCGCGTAGATCGTCGTCAGATTTTTGCCGCTGGCTGCGATCCAGTCGACAAGTTTCTGGTTTTGATCGACCGTGATGGGGGTATCTACCAGCACGGCATCGCGCTGACCCGAGATAAGCGTTGAAGAAATGGGTGACCATTTCATGTCGCTCGCGCCGGGCGGAAAGTCGTTAGTGACCACGGGAATCTGGGCGCTGACAAAAACTTCCCACTGCAATCGGCTGGTCATGACTTCTCCTCAGGACAGATGACGAATAATGTTTTCAAGAATCTTTAGTTCGCTCTGAATTTCCTAGCTCTGCACGGTCTGCGGCGACAATTTCCGCGCCCGTGTTGCATGACGATTGATTCCCCAACCGCCTTCTGCAGCTTCGGTGATGAGCATCCAGGTTCTGTTCACCAGAGTCGGATCACCAGCTGCGGCGCCAACGATGTCGGTCAGTTCGCGAACCACGTCGAGTTGCTTTTCGCGGTTCAGCACGTTGATGGGAGTGAGGACCTGGACACACACGTAATTGCTGCCGCCGGCGGCATTCGAAATCGCTTCGCTCGCCAGTTCATGAATAAAAGCAGCGGTGTTCTTTTTGAAGAGATTAATGGGCGGGACGTTTTCCCACTTCATAACCGCTTTCGCCAGGTCCTGCGCCAGTTTGTGCCTGTCGGCGAATGTGCCTGCGCCGGCGTAAACATCAATCATTGGCATGACGGTGTTCCTTTCGGGATGCTTCTATGCCGGGAAGTTCGCGATTCAGTTCAGGGCGTCGCTCAATCTCGATCTTGCTTATCATCGCGGCGAGCCTCTTTTTCTTGCCTCGCCGAGATCGCCGAGGATATCGGGCCAGGTTTTCTCGAAGTTGGCGTCACGCTGCAGTCCACGCTCCAGCACGCCACCGATGCGGTGCTGGGCTTCGGGCCACGTCAGCGCTGCTCCAAACGAAGTGAAGGCGTCCAGGAGCCGATCGGTTGGGGGCAACGAGACCTGGTTGACGAGACCCTTCGCAGCGGCGATGGCACGCCGGTCGAAGGAGGCGATCCGGCGCGCGAGCGCGTCGACGAAGCCGTCCAGCTCGGCGTCTGGAAGTGCCCGGTTGACGTATCCGTATCGTTCCGCGGTGTCACCATCGAAGTCGTTCGCTCCGAGAACGATTTCCAGCGCGCGACCGCGGCCGACCAGATGTGGTAGACGTTCCGCACCGCCGCCGCCGGGATGCAGTCCCACCCCGACTTCGGGCTGGCCGAGTCGCGTGTTCTCGCGCGATGCGAAGCGCATGTCGCAGGCGAGGACGAATTCGCTGCTCACGCCCCGGATACATCCTCGGATCTTCGCGATGCTGACCACCGGGGACTTGGTGAAACGCACGAACGTATCCATCAGGATCGGGAGCCCCGAAGCCCCGACAGCAGTCATGATGTTCCCTATCTTGCCGGTCAAATCAAAGTGGGCAAGGTAAAACTCGGGGTTCGCGCTTTCGAATACGACGACCCGCAGGCTCGGGCTGGCGTCCATTCGCGCGAGCAGATCCTGTAGGGCTTCGAATATGCTGGCGTCTACGATGTTGAAAGGCGGGTAATCGAACACAACCCTCCAGAACGCAGACGTCTCCTCGACGACCCGCACGTGCGCTGCTGCTTCACTCATGGCTCACGCTCCTTGCCTCGACCTCTTGGCGCTGCCCAGAGTAATGACCGCAATTCCATCGGCTACTCTTGTCGTCAGAACATTGGCGTTGATCGGGTCCTCCTGAGTTGCGACGGCCTCTCTTTCTAATGTCACTTCTAAACGGACACTTAGGCTGCCGCTTCGCGCAACAGAGTTTCGATTTTGTTGTCCAGATCTTCCGCAACCTGGAGCGCATCACGGTTTCCGTACGCAACCAGAAGACTGGCCATCCTGTCATATGACAAATGCACGCCATCAGCGCGCTCATCCACAAGCACGGTAACCGGCGCGTAAGAGCCCGCCTCTGGAACATGCTTCGCCATTTCCTTCATGATGAGAGGGTTGCCGATCAGCAAGCGGATGATTCGAGGTGTGTCTTGACCCGTTTCTTTCTGCACAACAGCGCCTTGATCCAGTTGCATAAACAGCATCAGTCCTGCTTTGCTCAAACCTTTCTCAACTGCGCTTTTCAGCTCGGCGAAAGAGCGCGCTTCGTGAGTTGATCTCCCGAATTCAGCCATATCCGGATGACCGATAGCGGTGTTTACACCAGCCAGAACTTCATCAAATGGCTTGGAAGTGGTCAGGCTGAACCGCTCCATCTCGATTTTTCTTATCATCTCGAGTCTCCTCACCGCAGTTGTTGATGTAGAAATTCGCTTGTCCGCCCGTTCGCGAGCGCCGCCGCGGCGGCATTGTAGTGTGTCCCATTATGCCGAGAGAAGGCATGATTCTGACCCGGGTAGCTGTAGACCGTCGCGTTTGGTTTCTTAGCAAGTGCCGCTTTAATCTCAGCTTGTGCAGCCTTGGAAATGAACTCATCCTCCTCGGCCAGATGCATTAGAAGAGGCGCATTAAGCCCATCGACTTCTCCCAGATACTTCTCAGTATCGCCGCCGTGATAAGCGACCGCAGCGTCGACACCGTGGCAACGCACCGCTGTCAGGAAGACCATCAGCGCGCCAAGACAATAGCCGAGGACGGCGACCTTGCCGTTGCACTCCGGGAGGTTGCGTACTGCGTTGACGGTGTCATTGACGTCCTTTGCGCCCGCGTCTCGGTCATAAGCTCCGTACAGACGAAGGCCGTGTTGCCAGTCAGACTCGGAGGTAACGTCAAGGTCAACTCCCGGCTCCTGCCGCCAGAACAGGTCTGGCGCAACCGCAAGGAAGCCTTGTTCTGCCAGTTCGTCGCAGGTCTTGCGGATGTCGGCGTTCACCCCGAACAGCTCCTGCAGAACGACAACGGCGGGAGCCGGCAAAGTCTTCGGCCGCGCGATATAGGCGGCAAACGCGCCGTCATGTCCTTCTATGGTGATGTGACCTTTCAATGTGTACTCCTGAGACGACCACTTTCATCCGGGCCTCCGCCGATGTCATCAGGATCGGCGGAGGCCCACTCCGAGCGAGCCAGGTTCAGCCGGGCGGGCACACGCGGGGCTAACGAAGGGGCACTTTACGCTGCTGCCGTGGCTTGAGCGGCTTTTGCCGCTTTTCGGATCACATCGATCACGGGTTGTGGCTGCGACAGCATGGCCACGTGGCTGCTCTTCACCTCGACGGTCGTGGCGCCCATGCGCTTGGCGAGGAAGCGTTCCAGGTCGGGATGTACGGTGCGATCCTCGGTGGCAACGACGGACCAGCTCGGCTTCGACTTCCATGCGGTACCGTCAACCTTCTGGTTGAACAGGTCCGCATCGGGGGCGAAGTGGGTGGCCCAGACGACCTTCTGCTCCTGCTCCGGAAGGTCACCGGCGAAATCCTTAGCGCCTTCCGGGAGCATCCAGACCCGTCCGTCGGCAACTTCGATGTGGCCGAAGATTGGTGTGGGGTACTTGTCGAGCTGGCTCTGCACGGTTTCATGAGCATCGGGAGCGACCGCGGCGATATAAACCAGCCCGACAACGCGATCATCGGTTCCAGCAGCGGTGATGACGGCACCGCCATAAGAGTGGCCGACGAGGATGGCCGGGCTGCTCACCCGCCCTAGCGTGCGCTTGGTTGCGGCGACGTCAGCTGCCTGTGAGTCGAGGCCATATTGGGCGGCGATCACCTCGTAGCCTTCGGCCTGAAGCGTGGGGATCACCTTGTTGAAGCACGAGCCGTCGGCCCAGATTCCGTGACAGAACACGATGCTAGGTTTGCTTTGCGTAGGTTTCATTTTGTTCTCCTTTTCATATTGTTCTCCTTTGGTTGAGGAATTACCGATTGGCTGACGCTGAGGTAGCAGCCTCTTCGATGAGCTTGGCTGTTTCCTTCGGATGAGACACGTAGGCCACATGGCTGGCATTCACTTCGACCGTTTTGGCCTTGGCGCGCTTCGCCATCATGCGCTCCTGGTCCGGATTGATCGACCGGTCTGCGGTGGCCACCATGTACCAGGTGGGCTTGGTCCTCCAGGCGGGCGCCGTGACCTTGTGGGTAAACGAGTCGGTGGAGATCGGCACCTGCGATATAGCCATGTAGTGGGACTCGGCGGGGGGAATATCCGCCGCGAAGTCGGCCGCGAAATGCGCCTCGTCTATCCACCAGTTCCCGTTGCTATCCGGCTTGAATGCCTTGGACGCTTGCGGCAGCGCCTGTTCGATCGACGCACAGCTCTCACCCTCATCGAGTGCAAATGCGGCGATGTAGACCAGTGCCGCAACGTTTGGATCATTGCCGGCCTCGCTGATGATGGACCCGCCGTAGCTATGGCCGACCAGGACGACCGGCCCGCCCATTGCGTCGATGGCGGCCTTCGTGTACTTTTGGTCGTCGGCGTAGGAGGTTTCGGGGGGCTGCGCTACCGACACCGTATAGCCATCCTTCTCGAGGATCTTCGCGACGGTTTCCCAGCCAGAGCCATCGGCGAATGCTCCATGCACCAGAACCACGTTTTTGATGCCAGTCGGCGCGGGACCCGCCGCGGCAGCGTTCAGAGTCCCGCCCATCAGCATAGAAGCAAGTGCAGCAACGGCATAAAGCTTCGTCATGACGTTTCTCCAGTTAGGTTTCATTTTGTTCTCCTTCCTTCTTCTCGGGCATCTCAGCTTTCTATAAGGCCGACGGATGGTCCGTTTTGGAATTGGCCGATTTGCTCGGGCGATACTGCATCCATAGCCCGATTTCGTTGCTCACTGTAAAGGCGACTCTCAACGTGCGTAAGACCAAATCGAGTGACTATCGGGTAGCCAATTCGAGCCAGAGGCTGCCGGACACGAAGAGCGCAAAGGGTTTCAGAACAATCAGGCATCGTCAAAACTGATGCGGTATCTATTTGGAGTCTGAGGGGAGAATCAGCCGCCGCCCGAACAGATAGCAATCAACGGAATATGCACCCGGTCCCAGCAGGAAAAGGGCCGATATGATGCCTAACACGAAAACAAGTTCAAGGCGATCTTGTTCAATTCCCAAGAACATCAGGGCAATCTGTGCGAGGAGCGAAGCGATGCAGCCGAAATGTGTAAACGCACCAAGGCAGAGTGAAATGGCAAGCACGATCACGAAGCCAGTTGCCCAAAATGGAGGTGTCGCCGTTGGTCTCAACATTGCAGTGCGAAGAAGCATACCTGCAACACACAGTCTCAGGAGCAGGAGCCCAACTCCCGGCGCACCGGCGGGAAACATGGAGAAAAGTCTCTGCACCGAGGGAACGCTACCTGACCCATGCGTCGCCCACAATCCTCGATGGAAACAATCTGGAATAGCCCTTTTGAGGGGGGTGCCGGCGGCGGGATAAGAGTTGTATCATTAAAGTTTGGGCCGTACAAAGGGGGGTAGTTGTATGGCTGCCTCACACGTAATTCGCGTAATGGCCGTGGACGACCACCCGTTGATGATGGCCGGAATTTCCGGCGAGATAAATGCCCAATCGGACATGCGCGTCGTTGCAGAAGCCAGTGATGGTGATGAGGCGCTCGTCCTCTTTCGTAAACATCAACCCGATATTACATTGATGGATATACGCATGCCGAAAGTGAACGGCATCGTCGCCATCTCAGCCATTCGCGCAGAATTTCCGCAAGCGCGGATCATCGTCTTGACGACTGCCGCGGGCGATGTCCAGGCTGTTCGAGCCTTTAAGGCAGGGGCGGTCGGTTACCTTTTGAAGAATCTGCTCCGAAAGGAACTGGTGGAGACGATTCGACTCGTTCACAACGGCCACAAACGAGTTCCCCCGGAAGTCGCGCAGCAAATCGCTGAGCACGCTGCCGACGACTCGATTACTGCGCGCGAACTCGACGTACTCTGTGGAGTCGCAAGTGGGAGTTCGAACAAGATCATCGCTTCCAACCTCAACATCTCGGAGCACACCGTTAAGAACCACCTGAAGAGTATCCTTTCCAAACTGGACGCAAACGATCGAACTCATGCTGTCATGATTGCTTTGAAGCGCGGCTTTCTGGATCCTTAGACTCGCGCACGGCCCCGGCGATAATTTGCTCGATTTCGCGCCGGCTAGAACGAATTTCAGCGAATGTCAGACTCCGGTCCTCTGCTACATTGCTCCGCCGCTGAACCTGTGAGGCTTGTCCTGAGAATCTTCATTCTGCGCCGAGGAGTAGGCAAGGCTCGCTGGTATCCTCACTTCGATTTCGGTACCCATTCCACTACGGCTCCAAAGATCGAATTGGGCGCCAATGTTCTTGGCTCGCTCTCGCATGCTGGGTAATCCCAAATGGCCATCGCGGTGCCCTTCTTGGAGAATATTCGCATCAATTCCGGGGCCGTCGTCACGGATGCGCATCCGCAGTTCATTCGGCTCGTAGTTCAGTTCTGCTTCAATCGAGCGGGCCGTGGAATGCCGAAACGCATTGCCAATAGCTTCCTTCCCTATCCGGGATAGTTCTTCGAAAATAATCGGATGCAGCGGGCGAACGCTACCGTTTAAGGTTACCTCGAAAGTGCTGGAACGGCCCTCCCGCATCTGTTCTCCATAGTCGGCGAATACCGTTGGTAAATCTTTCGGTCTCGAAGTTGTGGCATGTAGATCCACCAACAAATCGCGCCCTTCGGCCATCACTTCATCGGATTGCTTCAGGGCGTCTTCGAACATTTCTCGTGCAGGATGGTCTGCTTGCAGCTGGGACGTAGCAGTGTGGAATCGCAGTAGCAGTCCTTGTATCGACTGGAAAAATGTGTCATGCAAGTCTCTGGCAATTTGTTCTCGCTCTGCGGCCCGTGCGTGCATGCGCGCCCTGAGCTGTCCTGTTACTCGGCTCATCCGAAGATGATAGGCCAGCAACAACGAGCCTATGAAGGCAGCCACACAAATCGCTTTGAACGATGAACTTTGTACAAAAGTTGGCGGGATCAGGAAATCAACAACTGCTCCGGTTTCATTCCATAGCCCATCATTGTTGCAGGCGATTACGTGGAACTTGTACTGTCCCGGGTGCAGATTTGCATAAAATGCTTGACGGCGAGAAACCATTGGCTGCCAATCAGTGTCGACGCCTTCGAGTTTGTAACGAAAGAACACGCGCTTCGGAATTTTAAGACTCAGGGCCGTGTAGTCAATTTCCATACTCTCCGTGCGCTTCGGCAGTCTCAGTCCCCTTACAGGGTCATAGCTCGCACCATTCACGACAATAGCCTTGACGTAGACGGGGGGAGGAATGAGGTTTCGTTGTCGTTCCATTTCCTTCGGATCGAGCCACGCAATTCCCTTGGTCGTGGCGAGCCAAAGACGCTTGTCGTTGGTCTCAACCATCGAAGGCACAGGAAATCTTTCTGCGGATAATCCTGGAAGCCCATCCTGTGAGTCGAAATGTTCAGCAGGAACTAACGACTGAGGATTTCTCAAATATTCCCTCACTGCGTCGGCAGAGACATGGTTAATACCGGAGAATCCGTTCATCCACAGGTCTCCGGTTTCGGTTTCGACGATGCCCGAGATTCTGCCTGGCATGCTCGGATCTCGATACGTCATGGGGTAAAAGTGACCGCGCGCAAACATAAGAACCCCGCCCTGCCCGGCGAGCCAAATGTGATCGTCTGTGATTGCCATCGTTACTACCGATATGTCGAGGGGTCCGGCGGGGTACGAGTACTTGTGATAGACCTTTCCGTCCCATTGCACCAGATTAGTCGCGAAGGCGAACCAGATGTTTCCAGCATCGTCGGTCATCATATCGCCGATGACGCCAGCTTTCTTTCCCAGCGCGTCGTTTTCGTTCCGCCACTTGCCAGTAACCAGATGGTAGGTGGCGCCAGGGCGAAGAGTGATCCACAGCTCGTCGTTGCGGTCTACGGTTATTGCAACAATGCGCGCAACGCTTTCTTCGGGGTAAGGCGTTGCTAGAACCGTGGAACGAGGAGTATCCCGAACTTGAAACAAACCATCTCCCGCAACCCAAATCGTTCCGTGCCGGTCGCTGCGAATGCAAGTTATTTGATGTATCTCGGGGAAGGTCTTGATCGTTCCATCGGCCGCAACACGCGTCAACGGTAGGTTGGCGTTGCCTACCCAGACTGAACCTCTGCCTCCTACAGCAATCGCATATTGGAGTTCCTTTGTAGCCGGGAGTGCTATGCTTTTTAGGATGGTCCGACGAACTTGGTCCAGGCCGGAATTATTCGCGACCCAAACGTCCCCTTCACGCGATATGAGTATTCTCCACACGACAGTGGAGCTCAACCCATTACCTTGCGTGAATTGATCTCCAGAAGTCGCATTGATGATAGCTTTTCGTTGCCAATCCTCGGGGATAAGGTGCGATACACCATTTGGTGTCACAACCCAAAGCGAATGGTCGGGGGAAAAGGCAAAATCGCCGAACGGAGAACTAGCGAGAGGTGGAATCGGTGTAGTTGGAGGAGATTGAATGGCAGGTGCGCGAAGAGTTACCTGTCGAATTCCATTGTCGTCAGAAATCCAGAGTCCGCCCTCGGGATCCTCACCGAGGAAGGCTGGGTTCGCGCTGGGCCTCGAAACGTATTGACTCAGACGAAACTTCGATGCACCACGTGACCGCGAAACCAGAGCCCCTGAGGGCGCCTTTACCCAGACAGTACCTTTATGATCGACGAGAATTGCTGCCGGAAAACCCCCTGGATAACCTTGTTCTGGGCCGATCAAGTCGCACGAAGGGCCGTTCACGTGATACAAGCCCGAAAGACCTCGCACCCACAACGAGCCGTCAAGGTCTTCTGCCATTCCGCTCGTGAGAGCGGCGGAAATACAGCGGCGGTCAAGAGGAAAGACCGTGACTTTCTCGTCCTTCCATAAAAGCAAGCCAGCCGCACGTGTTGTCAGCCAGATATAGTCTCCGCGACCGACCAAAACTGCATTGACTTCGCCGTTTCGAATGTTCCCGTGTGTCACCTCTTCCATCGTTTCGAACTTAACGCCATCAAAGCGGAGGACACCCCGCGATGTGGTAAGCCAAAGATATCCATCGTGGGATTGTTGGATATCAAAGACGGCACCGAGGCCGTCCTCAGCCCCCCATGAGCTCTGATGGAAATCCGTCTTCTGTGCGGTGAACGTTTGGCCGCGCAGGTGCAGATTGCACGAAAAAACCAAGACTGAAAGGAAAAGCACCCAGACGACAGCGTTGTTTGCGGCACGTAGTGAGATGCCCGCCTGCAAATCGCGTCGGATTCGAACACATTCGAAGGGAAGTCCCACGTTGACTCGCTTGGAGCACTTCCAGGATTCGGGAAACGAGTTTCACCCACTGACTATTCAACACATGGTACCGCAATAATGTCGCGGCACACTGACGAGTCGGCTCAATATCAAAACAATCGGCGCCAAGCGAGTTTCGGGACTTTAAGCGCCCGAACTTCTGGCAAGATCGGCTACTCGCAAACTATCGCGTTCGACCCACTCGAAACCAAATTGGTACTGAGGGATTTGACTTCTCAGAATCAACCGCGTAGCTACTCCCGGATTACGGACGATCCGCTCGGTATCATACGGCTAGATTGGCGGATGGCGGTCATGGTCAACTTGACCCGCTGCCCGCATGGCGTGGGTACATCAAAGCCGGTAGATGGTGAAGACGACCTTGCCGAATGGGCGGCCATCGACAAGGCTTATCCTCGAAGCTCGCACTCTCGCTTTCCATCAACTCCGGGCATTTCCCGAGCGATGCCCACGGATGACTTGCTCGACCAATTCTTCGCCGAACCGTCTGGTAAACGGGCCCGAGCCCAATAAAAAGCGATAATAGATCGCGCCAAAGATCGCGTCGTTCAGCAGGTCAGGTTCTGTGTCTGACCGCAACTCGCCTGCATTCTTGCCCCGCTGCAGATCGGCGATGGTAGCCGCCCGCCGAGGACTAACCCATCGGTCGAAGAACGCCTGACGTATAGATGGCTCGCTCTGGCCCTCGGCGATCAGCCCGGCCACGATCTTGCCAAACGGCCCGTTGAAGGCGTCGATCAAGCGCCGCACCCGAAGGCGCAAAGACTCTTCCGCGCTCAGGGCCGTCGGCTTCTCGAGGTTGAGAGCCATCCGCTCGCAGAGCATGGCCAAAACCAAGGTTGCCTTGGTCGGCCACCACTTATACAGGGTGGGTTTGCCGACCCTGGCCCGCTTGGCGACCTCTTCTATGGTCAAGTCTCGGACTGACTTTACCTGAAGCAGGGTATAGGACCGCATCCACGATGGCGGCATGCGATGCCGCCATCTCACTTGGTGGCCGGCCTTTGCGCGCAGTGGGGAGCACGTTCTTCTTCATGGAACTAAGTTTAACGGAACGTAGCGTAAATTTAATTGACATTGGTGTCGCTCTTGATATAAAACGGAACGTAAAGTAAACTAAATTAGATGATCGGTCGGATAGCTGGCTGAAACCAGTATCACCGCAAAAGGAGAATGCAATGAATACTCAAGGGCGTCCGTACGAACCGCTGACTTCCCAAAATGCCGCGCTCGTTCTCGTCGATCATCAGGTCGGTCTCATGACGGGCGTCCGGGACATTTCCACGGGCGAACTCAAACACAACGTGGTGGCTCTGGCCAAAGCTGCGAAAGCTTTGAAACTCCCAATCGTCGTTACCACGACTGCGCGTGACAGCATGTGGGGGCCGACATTCGCCGAACTCGTGGAAGCGCTGCCAGGGATTGAAATCATCGATCGATCATCGGTCAATGCCTTCGACGACGCGCGTGTGGCTCGCGCGATCGAGGCGACCAAACGCAAGAAGCTGATCTTCGCCGGCATCTCGCTCGAAGTCTGCGCGGCTTTTCCGGCCATCACTGCCGTGGGAAAGGGGCTCGACGCCTATGTGGCGGTTGACGCCTCCGGAACATTCAGCGAGACCAAGCGGCAAGCTGGCCTCCTGCGCATGCTACAGGCGGGCGTCATCGTCTCGGACTACACGACCTTGATGGTGGAAATCCTCAAAGACAATGCGCGACCGGAGGCCGGCGAGGTCTACGCGGCCATGGATATGGGCTGGGCCAAGCTCGTCGGCCAGATCGCCCAGGCCTACGGAAAGTAAGTGGACTGCTCCCCGGGTTGCGTGCTCCTGCTGACAGGCTGACGGCAGCGGCCCGCTGCAACCGCTGCCGTCCTTCACGAGGAACGAGGCGGGCGCAGCAATTGTTGGCCGCCGCACTTGCAATCAGTGCGGCCGTACCAATTTGGGCGCAATCCCATCCTTCCATTATCCAATCTTCGCACGTCTCGAATACCGATGGCCCGCAAGTGACCGCGGGAAGGTCAGGCGTGCCGGATTATCAACTGGATCGCAGTGAGGAGGATTGGAGCGGTTTGTGTCGCCAGGCGAACGGGAGTGACGACTTTTGGGACCCACTCAAGTGCATCGGGCTCGGACGTGACGCTTTTGATTTACGCATACAGTGCCAGGCTGCTGCTGTTGGCGTGTTCCTGCGCCTCCTCAGACTCGGCGTCCTTGCCTTTGAGGTAGGCGAGCGTTACGTCCAGCGACTCGTGTCCGAGCCGGATACGGATGGTGTTCACAGACACGCCCTCCTCGTGCAGCGTGTCGGCATAGGTCTTGCGGAAGCGATGAAGCTCTGTGCCCTCAACGCCAGCTTTCTTGGCAATTGCTTTTAGCTTGCGCAGAAAGTGACCATCAGGTTTGCCTTCGCCGTTTGGAAACACTAGGTCATGCGGCTGAGCGTTCCGCTCTCTCATTCTGCCCTTGATTTTCCAAATCAGCTTTGCTGGAATCGGAATGAATCGGTCCTTGGCGGATTTCTTCTTGCTCTTGCCCTTGAGACGGAACTTGCGCCACGCCTTCGGCTGAACATGCAGGGTGCATTTTTCCCAGTTGAAGTCGGCGTATTCCGTGTTCTGCATCTCTGCATCCCTAACGCCAGAATTCAAGAACAGACCGTAGAGCAGTTTCTCCTCGTCGTCCATGACTGCAAACATGTCCTCGAGTTCCCGCTTCGTGTACGGCTTCGGTGGCTTCTCAGCGTAGTCAAGTTCCGCCAGAATCTTGCCGGCAATAAGAATGTCCCGTGTCCGAAGGAACGTGTTCAGGGTTTCGAAGATGTTGTGAACCGTGCGGTCATCCAGGTCGCTCTCATGCTCTCGCAGAAACTTCACGTATCGGAGAAGCTGGTTGCGGTCAATCTGGTCTACGAACCGCAGATTCTGCTGAACTGTGAAGTCGAGGAAGAATCCGAGGCGGTAGTTGTAAGCTCGCAGCGTTTTTTCGCTCTTGCCCTGCTGGTCTTTGCCCTGAAAAAGCTGGAGCTCGGCGAACCACTGAAATACTGCATCGGTGATTTTCGTGCGACCGGATTCGTCTTGGTCCTGAATGACCGGAACGTTTGCGTCGAGAGCTTCGAAGTATGCCTGCTTGCGCTTCTGGGCGTCGATTGCGGCATCGAGGTCATTGCCGACGGATTCCCAAGGACGGGTACCGTCCGCCAGCGAATACCGCAGGAAATAGGTACCGGTAAGGTCGGCGGGGCGGCGCCCACGACCGAGATTGACCTTCTGATAGCGCCGAGCTTTGCCTTTGCCGACCTGGCGATAGAGTGTGACTGCCATCTTGCCTCCAGTGCGTAATACCGCGCCGGAAGCAAAATGATCGGAATTTGGTAGTCAGTTGGTAGTCACGTACTGTAAGTAGCAGAAACTAAAGGTATGGCGGAGAGGGAGGGATTCTAAAATCCGTGCTGATTCAAAAGAGCTTGCGGGGTAAGTCATTGATAATACGCCAAGATTTAGTTGTTGGAATTGTTGCCGTCACGATCTGAGGGGTCGGCTGGAGCGGAAAAGCGTATTAACGCGGTATAAGCTTGAGGCATCGACGGTTCAGTTTGTCGCACATATTTCGGTACCTGCAGGCTAATCAATTCCGAGATGGGCAAGCGTACACCACAGTAGTACCGCCGCCCAGCCAAACGCTAGCAGGCTATCACAATCGCAATGACGGACTCCGCCCAGAGGAAGGATCGCTGCACGCTCGCGTTCCATCTCGCTGCTGCTTGCTCGGCTGTTTCCTCGGGCTTCGGTGCAGAGACTTGCTTCCAGCTTCGGACGAGGTCATACAGGATGTTGAAGCCGACGGCGAAGAAAATAAGACCTAGTCCGAGGAGAGCAACAGGAAACTTGGTTGGCGGGACAAGAGAAAAAATGACAAGAGAAAAAATAAAGAGTACTGCGCCAATCGCAAACAGCTTGCGCGGAAAAAGATGGAGTTCTGTGAATGTGACCGAACCGAAGTCCGCCATTGGCGCAAATCCTAGCCCCCTCCCTGTGAATTGACAAGGGGACAAGGTAGTCTCTCCTCTGCTCTGGGCGGCACCCGCGCCTGGGATGAGCGGAGCGACGGCATTTCTGGCAGGAATCCTCGTGGCGCGTCACCTGAAGACAGCCGACGCTCTCTTTCGACACGATCCCAGTCCCGCGGACGGAATCGATGGTCGCCGCTGCCGTGCAGTGGGTGGAGCGTATCATGGCATCCGGTCATTGTGTGACGTGAAACTCAAAATGACCTTGGAAGATTTTCGTCAATCGCTCACCGCCGCCACACCGCCAGCGGAACTCACGCTCGCGCTCGTCGGACTATGGTGGGATGCCAAAGGCGATTGGACGCGAGCACACGAATCCGCGCAGCAGGACGAGGGACACGACGGTTCGTGGGTGCATGCGTACCTGCACCGCAAGGAGGGCGATCAGGGCAACGCAGCGTACTGGTATGGTCGGGCGGGGAAGCCGGTTTGCCGCGAACCGCTCGATGCGGAATGGATCAGCATCGCCAGAGATTTGCTGGGATAGGTATCTTCCGGCGGAGACTTTGGGATGAGTCAGGCTTGATTTACCCGGTCGTTCACCGATGCTTGGCTACCTCCTCATACAATACCTTTTACAATGCCTCAAGAAACCGGGGTTTATTGTGTAGTAGCCACCAGCCCAGCAGATGTGCGGAGCGGATCGGCACAAATATCGACAGAAACTAAAGTTGGTAATCGGAGAAATGGCTACTGCCGCCAAGAGCGGGAAGAGACAGCCACGCAAGAAAAAAGCCACCGAGCAGAAGGTAGCGACGATTCGCCCTTCCTGCCCTCGCCGAGGAGCATATAGACGTTTCACTTTGGAGACATGGCTCTGGGATGCTGCGTGCGCCTCCCCGACATACAGCAGGTGAACTGCATTCCCCCAACGAGAGCCGGTTTTTATTTATGACGTAACATCATGCGTGTGAGAAGTTGAAAGCTGCATGAAATCGTTCGCGCCAATGATCCCGAGGATCATACGCACGGGAAGGGGGAATCGTCGCCGAGTGGGGTCATGCACGATGGTTGGTGCGGAAAGTTGATACACCAAGCGGCGGGTCTCAAGCTGGCAACCACCAGCGGATAGTACGTTTTTGACCCACTCGCTGTCTCGTCCATAGTGAGCGCGATCAGGAATCCCTCCGGCGCTCGGAAAACATTCACTGGTAACCGGTAGACCCTGCCGGACTTTCGGCTTAGGTGTGTAAGAATGCCGAAGCCGGGCAGTCGGTTGGCAAACCGGCGCTGGTGATTCGGTTCGTAACGGCGAGATTGAACGCCGCTACCCCCTTTTTGCGGAACCGGATCAGGAGGATGAGCCAGCAGGAATGCCAGAAGCAAGACGACCGACGCGGCGATTACCATGGCCGATTACCTTTTATCATCTGTGTTACTACGTTCGCGATTCGCAATTTGGCAAGCAGGCGGCTATTGCAGTTCGCGTACTCCGCTTTGGCTTGCTTCAGGATGGGGATGTCGGGGTCGGCATTCTGCGGAAGTGGCAAAGACACTCA
>Ga0207116_10065_pt1 | contig 28135 bp, 25 predicted proteins | sample Alteio_BWMinHeat_44_FD_153550 | JGI IMG/M metagenome (GOLD analysis project Ga0207116, IMG submission 153550) | Enriched cells from forest soil in Barre Woods Harvard Forest LTER site, Petersham, Massachusetts, United States -... | ecosystem: Environmental > Terrestrial > Soil > Temperate forest >... | reverse complement strand
AATTTTACGGATATTATTATTTATGAACTGCATATCCGCGATTTATCCGTCCACCCAAACTCTGGTATCAAGGCAAAAGGAAAGTTTTTAGGTTTGACGGAAACCGGCACTAAAAGCCCTGATGGAGAATCAACCGGGCTCGACCATATTAAATCGCTTGGGGTAACGCATGTTCATCTATTGCCATCATTTGATTTTAACTCGGTGGATGAAACCAAACCCGACGGAAAATACAACTGGGGTTACGACCCGCTGAATTATAACGTGCCCGAAGGAAGTTATTCGACCAACGCCTATGACGGGAATGTGCGGATACGGGAGTTTAAGAAAATGGTGCAGGCTCTGCATGCCAATGGCCTGCGGGTGATATTAGATGTGGTTTACAACCATACCAGCGACACTTCATCCAATTTCAACCAGTTTGTTCCGGGATATTTTTACCGCCATACTGCTAAAGGCGCTTATTCAAACGGTACCGGGTGTGGAAACGAAACAGCGTCCGAAAGGGCCATGATGCGGAAATACATGATCGAATCGGTAATCTACTGGGCAAAAGAATATCATTTGGATGGTTTTCGCTTCGATCTGATGGGGGTGCATGATATTGAAACTATGAATGATATCAGTACTGCATTGCACAAAATTGACCAGACCATATTTATTTATGGCGAAGGCTGGACAGCGGGTAACACTCCGCTTCCCGAGGATTTGCGAGCCGTCAAAAAGAACGCTGCCAAACTGGACAAGATAGCTGTTTTCAATGATGACATGCGCGACGGTATTCACGGAGGCTGGAGCGATGCGAAATCAAAAGGTTTTGTAAGCGGTGCAACCGACCTCGCTGAAAGTGTGAAATTTGGCATCGTAGGTTCGGTGCAACATCCAGGGGTGGATTATAGCAAGGTTAACTATTCGAAAGCTCCCTGGGCCGCAGAGCCTTATCAAAGTATTAATTATACATCCTGCCACGACGACAATACGCTTTGGGACCGGCTTAAAATATCAAACCCAACGGCTTCCGAAGCTGATTTAATAAAAATGGATAAGCTGAGCAATGCCATTGTACTTACCTCACAGGGCGTTGCGTTTTTGCACGCCGGAGTTGAAATGCTCCGCACCAAACAAGGCATAGCCAACTCATTTGAGAGCCCTGATTCCATTAACCAATTGGACTGGAACAGGAAAACAAAATATAAGGCGGTATTCGACTACTATAAAGGTTTAGTGGCTTTACGAAAAAACCATCCGGCATTCAGGATGCCGTCGGCGTTAATGGTTCGCAAAAACTTGAAGTTTGTAACCACCGGTGACCCTAGGATAATCGCATATCAGATCAGCAACAATGCAAACGGCGACCAATGGAAAAACATTTTAGTTGTTTTTAATGGAAATGCGACTGACAAAAAAATTACCTTGCCGGCGGGTAACTGGAGGTTGGCCGTAGATGCAAATGCCATTAATGAAAAAGGGATTAGGGAGGTAAGCCCGGGGGAGATGGCGATACCTGCCACAAGTGCCTATGTGCTATATCAACAATAATCTAACTGATTTTAAATTGGTTGTATCACAATTAAGACTTTTATTAAATTTGAAGAAGCATATTGCTTAGCTGCGAAAAATGGATAATATCAATATAAAAGTACTGGCCAAAAAGCTGAATATTTCAACTTCTACAATCTCCAGAGCCTTTAACGGGAGCACCGACATTAATAAAGAGACTAAGGAACGAATACTGGCATTTGCCAGGGAACATAATTTTTTACCGAACCATTACGCCAGCAATTTAAGGGATAAAAAAAGCAAGACCCTTGCCGTGATCGTTCCGGAGATAGCCAATGACTTTTTTGCGCAAGCTATAAATGGCATAGAGGAGGTAGCCCGCAAAAAGGGTTTTTATATTTTGCTTTATCGCACGGATGACATATTTGAAAAAGAAATGTCATTTGTAAATTACCTCAATAACGGTAAGGTTGATGGTATCATCATGTCTGTTTCGGGCGAAGCGAACGACCACAATTATATGAGGAAGCTGGAACAAAAGAACATACCTGTGGTGTTTTTTGACCGTGTTTATGAAGATATTGACGTAGCCAAAGTAACTACCAATGACTACGATAGTAGTTTTGATGCGACCGAACATTTAATAAGCACCGGTTGCAAACGGATAGCATACCTGGTAATTAACAAAAGCATATCTATTGGCAAGGTGCGTATGCAGGGTTATGTTGATGCGCTTGCCAAGCATGACGTTCCCTTCGATGACGAACTGGTAATTGATTGCAGCCAGGACGAAAAAATAAACTACTCCATCATCAGGCAGGTGTTGGAAGAGCTTAAGCCGGATGGCATATTCAGTTCGGTTGAACGTTTGGCTTTCGCGACCTATTACGTGTGCAATGATTTGAATATCTCTATACCTGAGGTGTTGAAAGTTGTTAGCTTCTCAAGCCTGCAAATAGCTCCTTTGTTGTGCCCCGCATTGTCTACCATTACCCAGCCAGCCTACGAAATGGGTATAAAGGCAGCAACATTGTTATTTGACGCTCTTGAAAAAAAGAACCAACCCATGCCTAAAAAGCTGCACGTGCTAAAATCAAAACTCTTTATCAGAAAATCTTCCGGAGGGTAAACTAAACTAAAAATGAAGTACTATTTAACCTTATCGCTGCTGTTGTTCGGTGTAGTTGTGGCCGTTGCACAGCAAAAACCTGTTCTTGAGTTTCGAACCATTGAGGGTAACATTATCCTAAAAAACAATAAACCCTGCAAGTGCAGCATTATGATCTATTCAACTAATATGGGCACCAGGACGGACACTGCAGGAAGTTTTAAATGGAACGTGCCCAAACAAGTACCTATATTACTTACCGTATGGAACCTTGACACCAGGGAGAAATACACAGTGAAGGTTAACCCGGCGGATAAGTTTCTAAAGATCAGGCTGGATAAGGCAGCGGTTCTGGCATCTGCAAAGAATATCGCCGAACCCTACAATGCGGACTATGTGATTGGCTTATACCAAACAGTTCAGTATTACAAGTTTATTGGCAAGCCCATGCCAGACATTGAGGGAGGATCAGTTGAAGTACCCACACCGCGCGCTATGCCTGGGCCAAATGACACCACTGTTTATAACTCGGTTGAACGTTTGCCGAACTATAAGGACGGAACATCTGGCTGGTACAAATACCTGGCTGATAGCGTGAAAGTAAATCAGGGGGATCTGCACGGCAAGGTATTCGTCCAATTTATAGTAGAAAAGGACGGCAGTTTATCCCATGTTAGGTTACTGCGGGGGCTTTGTGATAGGTGTGATAAAGAGGCTTTGAGGGTTGTGCGCGCCTCCCCTAAATGGACGCCGGCCACGATAGGTGGTAATGCAGTACGCTGTTATTACAATTTCCCGGTGCTTTATGGTGATACGCAATAAAAACAGCCCAGATTATCGGGGCTGTTTTCTGTAAAATTAATGGCGGGACCCGGCTGCTCAAACCTCAAGCCAACAACATTGCAACCGATTTTAACCATTAGATATGTATAAATAATTCTTCTTCAGGCTTGCGAACTTTTATCAGTTTGCTGTACATATCATCTTCAGCACGAAAACCAATAGTGGCAATTACCGATGTGGTTAACCCCTTTTCCTTTAGACCTAAAATCTCGTCAAATTTGGCGGCATTAAAGCCTTCCATCGGGCAGGCATCAATGCCAAGCTCAGCAGCCGCGGTTAACAATACCCCAAGGGCTATATACGTTTGTTTGTGCGACCAGGCGAGTTTTTGAGCATCATCTAAGCGGTTGATATTGCCAACGATCATTTGCTCGAACCCAGCAAGATTTTCGCGCTCGACACTGCGGGTTTTCGCAACCAGGTCGATATAATTTTTAGCATACGCTTCATCCAGGCTAGTTTCTGAAGCGAAGATGATTACTTGAGAAGCATCCGTCAGTTGGGCCTGGTTGTTTGCTGCCGCCCGCAATTGTTCTTTGATAGCAGCATCTTCAACAACCACAACTTTATAAGCCTGTAAGCCGGCAGATGATGGAGACAACTGAACGGCTTTTAACAGCTCATCCAATTGCTCATCGCTTAACTTTTTGGTATGATCGAATTTTTTAGTGGCATAGCGCCAGTTTAATTTTTCTATGAGTGACATGATATTATAATTTGAACAAAAATACGTGTTCAAACATATATATTGGTCAGGCGACGGTAAACGTTACATCAGCCCTTTGTCATGAAGCTCCTTGAGGCGTTCCTTTTCGAGTTTTTTCAACGCGCGTTTTTCCTGCCGTATCTGCTTTGGAGTTTTGCCCACGGTATCAATTTCCAGCTCTTGTTTTTTAGCTGCAACGGTATCTTTTTTCCCGAACAGGCGCTTGAAAAAACCAGGCTTTTCAGCAGGTTTTGGCTGTGTTTGAGCCGGAAGAATAGTTGGCGTGTCGTCATCGTCATCGTTGGTTTGCCTCATCAGGCTGTCGGCAACTGAGGTAGGTACCGGCGCAATCTCCTGGCGTAAACTTTCTTTTAATCTAACTGAAGCATAGCCGTAGCCGCTGCTGTCAAGCTCGGTCCAACCATGGGTGGACATCATTCTTCCGATCAGGTTAAAATAGTTTTGCAGGCTTGGCCGCAATGAGCCATCCGGGAGAAACGAGTATAAACCCGTTTTTGGATGCGGCAGGATACTTGCCAGGTAAATACCTTCGCCCAAGGTCAGTTCAGAAGGCGATTTGCCAAAATAATAGTGCGAAGCTTCGCCGATCCCGTAAACATTGTTTCCCCACTCCACGATGTTGAAATAAACCTCCAGCATACGGTCCTTAGTCATGATGTTATCATTTTCAATCAGCCATACGATCAATATCTCCTCTATTTTTCGGGACAATGTTTTTTCCCTGCTCAGGAAAGCATTTTTAATCAGCTGCATCGAGATAGTACTACCGCCCCGCTTGAATTTCTTTTGTTTAACGTCAGTCGCTATAGATCTGCGGATGGACTCCACAACAAAGCCGTGATTAGTATAAAATGAAGGATCTTCCGACGTCAAACAGGCATATTGGAGGTTTGGCGATATCTCGTTTAAAGGGGTAAAGTCGGGATTTTGAGGCCCTATGATACGCGGGGGCATGGGTTTCCCTTTTTCATACGGCGTGTAGGTAAAAACACTGTTAAGTTTACCTAAATTGGTTTTGCCGTATTTAGTTATATTAAAACCCTGTTTATTCAAAGCTGATTCGAATTGAACCATATCAGGGTTGGAGCTATCCAGGAACAGGTGCAAATGATATTTTAGTTTACCAATCGCCTGAATACCCGCCAGTTCATCGAACATCCCATCAGGGAACGAATCAAACACGTCCTGGGCATTTAGCCATTCGGTATTAACCTTTACTGTATAGATTTTTACCGGGTTAAGCTGGTATTTAAGATAGGGCTTAATTGTAATTTTTTTAAGATGAATAAGTGAAGAGCTATCCAGGGAAACATAGTTTTTACCCACAAACACGTTGGCGTCTATGGAACCGTATGGTACCACAATATCATTTGACGACAAGGCGGCATGATTGATTAGCAGGTTTCGCACCGACCAGTAGCCATATATTTTGGTGATACCATCGCTATTTTCAACTTTTTGCAGGCGGGTAGTGATGGTGTCAAAATTAACTTTGAGGTGATAGCGTTGTTCAACTACGGGTATCTCAACCTTTTTACCGTCAGCATATAATTGAACGTTGATATTCTTATCCGACGGGTGCATAATACCGGCGAAATGCCAGGTTGCTGCGCCGTTATCTACCAGGATCGTAGATGATAACTTGCCGTTTTTGATTTGCGCGGTCTGAGTCAGCAGTTTTACGCTGGCGCTGTCATCAGCAAAAGTTATTAGGAAGTTTTTCAGGTCGAGATTATCGGGTATTTTATACAACAACTCGTCCATCAGGTTTTTAGCCACTACTGATAAGTCGACCTTTGTTTTTACAGTGGTATCCTTTTTCTTTCGGAATAAAAAATCAAAATTCTTGACCCCATTAATGCTCGTCAGGTTCAGGTGGCCATTCTCCATTATCACATCCGATAATTTGACGGTGCCAAATACCAACGACATCAGTTTTACACTTACCTGGAATTTCTTGATACTAAGCAAACTATCGCGCTGCGCGGGGACTATCGTAATATCAGAAAGCGCGACGGTAGAAAGCCCCACGAAATGTGCCGAGCCTATCTTAACATCTAAATTGTAATCTTTTTTGGCTTTGGCTGTTGCCTTGGTTATCTCTTTTTGAAGAATTGCTTCACGCTTGGTATAAGCGATGTAACCGCCAATAACCAAAAGAAAAACCAAAGAAACAGTAACTATTCCCGCAGTGCGGATGTATTTGCGCAGACGATGCCTCATTAAGGTATTTTATCCAAAACTAAACTAAATCTCATGCGATACAAACGCCGGGAGTAGGAAAATGTTTCTTTAAGATTTGTAGTAATAATACAAGGCAGTACCAGCCCTGTTGGGAGGTGCTCATTTTATCATTGAAATGACATTATTTCAACGCTGTTTCAGTAAGTTTGTCTTAATTATGAGTCTCACCCACGAAGAAGTCCTAAAGGCCCTGAGTTATGTTGAGGAACCGGATCTGAAAAAAGACCTGGTGACGCTCAACATGATACAGGATATAAAAATTGACGGGAATAAGCTAAGCTTTTCAGTTATCCTTACCACGCCGGCATGCCCTTTAAAGGCGATGATAGAAAATGCTTGTCGTAATGCGATAAGTCATTTTATCAGCAAGGATATCGAGGTGCATGTCAATATGACCTCGAGGGTTACTACGCAAAAAAATACCGGGGTGCCGGGCGTGAAAAATATTATAGCTGTCGCATCAGGTAAAGGCGGCGTCGGCAAATCAACCATAGCGGTTAACCTGGCTTTGGGATTAGCATACGCTGGCGCTAAAGTAGGATTGATTGATGCGGATATTTACGGACCGTCAGTGCCAATTATGTTTGGACTGGAAGGTGCACGGCCAATGGCGAAAGATGTGGAGGGTAAATCACGTATTCAGCCCATTGAAAAATACGGCATTAAATTATTATCCATAGGTTTTTTTACCGATCCGAACCAGCCCGTTCCATGGCGCGGGCCAATGGTTTCAACAGCTGTTAAGCAATTATTTAATGATGCTGATTGGGGCGAATTAGATTACCTTGTTGTTGATTTACCGCCCGGCACAGGTGATATTCACATCACGGTAACGCAAAGTTTCCCTGTAACAGGCGCGGTTATTGTGACAACACCGCAAAATGTGGCCCTGTCGGATACCAAAAAGGGCATTGGAATGTTTAAAATGAGCGCTATCAATGTGCCAATGCTGGGTATAGTTGAAAACATGTCATACTTTACTCCCGCAGAACTCCCGCATAACCGCTATTATATATTCGGACAGGGAGGCGGTCAAAAACTGGCTGCAGAACTGGATGCCCCTTTCCTTGGCGAGATACCTTTAGTTAAAAGTATCAGCGATGCCGGCGATGCCGGCCGGCCAGTGATACTTGATGAAGATAACCCAATGAGTAAGGCATTTATTGATATGGCAAAGCGCGTAGCGCAACAAGTTGCTATCCGCAATGCGGAAGCAATTAATAAGAGTTTAGTAAATAATTAGTAATTTTACTTATTAATAGGGTAAAAATGAGTTTATTAGAACAGGTAGAGGCAGCTTTAAATACGATAAGACCGTATTTGGAAACTGATGGAGGGAATGTTTCGGTTGAGGAGATCACACCTGAAAAAGTAGTGAAGCTAAAGTTATTGGGCTCATGCGGCTCGTGCCCCATGAGTATTATGACCCTTAAGGCGGGTATCGAAGAAGCCATCAAAAAGGCAGTTCCTGAGATTACCGCAGTTGAGGCACTTAACTTAACAGACATAGATGATCCTAATGCCGTGCTTCCCGAAAATTTGCGCTAATGTTAAGTATTGTTAAATTGCATCAGCATTTGCGCTAATAAAATTATTTTTGTTTGCTTATTTTGAAACCATTTTTTAGCGAACCGGTATAAATAACAAAATAGGCCAATCATCACAGTGAAATATCTTTTAGGCATATTGTTACTTTTCATCGCGGCTGGCGCCTTTGCGCAACAGCAGGAAAAGCCATTGATACAATTTAGCGGTATAGTTTATAACGCCGACAGCGCTAAAGTGGTGGTCCCGTATGTAACTGTAACCAACTCATCAGCACACAACCAGGTTTACGTGTCAAATTACAAGGGCTATTTCTCTTTTGTAGTGCACGAACGGGATACTTTGATTTTTACCAGTATAGGTTTTGCCCCCGTAACTGTAGTAATACCCGCAAAGGTTTACACAAGGAGCTATACAGCCGAAGTAAAAATAAAGCCGCAAATCATTAACCTGCCCACATTCAGAGTATTTCCATGGGCTACTACAGATGAGTTCAGGAAAGATTTTTTAAGCATGAAACTGGCCGATGATGACCTTGAAATTGCCCGTAAAAACATCCAGCATATTTCAATTGCATCAGGCGAGAACACCTTGCCAAGGGACGGTGAGGAAATACAATCGGGTTATGCCCAGCAAGAACATAATAACATAGTCAACTCACACTCTACCGTGAACCCATTATTAAATCCGATTGCCTGGGGAACATTGATCAACCAGATCGCTGCGGGGGATAAAGCCAGGGCGAGTGGCAATTAAGTCTTAAGTCGAAAGTACTAAGTCAAAAGTCTTTTATTTCCGAACATTTTTTGACTTCAGATTTTAGGCTCAAGACTTCAGACTATCTACCTTTCTTGGCGGCCGGAAACTTCATCTTATAGTCCACGTCTACTATTCCTTTTGAAATATCGTTTAGCTTCTTTTCGATCAGGCGCCTGCGCAGGGGGCTTAGTTTATCGGTAAATAATTTCCCTTCAATGTGGTCATATTCGTGCTGGATGATGCGTGCAGCCATACCTTTAAAGGTTTCTTCATGGTGCTTCCAGTTCTCGTTGTAATAGGATATTTTGATGACAGCCTTACGGTAAACGTCCTCGCGGATATCCGGAATGCTTAAGCAGCCCTCGTTAAACGCCCAATCATCACCGGTTTCATCCAGCACCATGGCGTTTATAAACGTCTTTTTGAAGTCTTTTAAATCGGGTTCATCATCATCAAACGGCGTGGCATCTACGATAAACAGGCGCATAGATAAACCAACCTGCGGTGCCGCCAAACCCACGCCCCTTGCCGCATACATGGTCTCAAACATATCGTCTATCAGTTGCTTGATATTAGGATATTCGTCGGGCTCAATTGCAGTAGCTTTCTTTTTTAGAACAGGGTCTCCGTATGCGATAATAGGCAGTTTCATTATACAAAAATACAGCTTTATTGCTTTGCTACAAACAGGTTGCGCCGAAGGCGCATCAAAGGCTCAATTATTTGGCTGAAAAATTAATGTGCTGAGGTTGCGGTCAAAAATTTCGTTGCTTATTTCCAGCAATTGTTCTGCGGTTACCGCCTCAATTTTTGCAAATATTTCTTCCAGTGTATCAACATGGTTAAAGTCGAGCAGACTTTTCGCCATTGAAATAATAAGGCCCATCCTGTTTTCCTCGGCTAAAGCTATTTGTCCGATAAACTTTTGTTTGGCCTGGTGCAGTTGCAATGTACCCAACTGTTGATCGCGCAGTTTTTTCAATTCCTTATGAACCAGTTTTCCGGCCTTTTCGGCTTTCTCGGCGTCCGTACCAAAGTAAATAGAGAATATGCCGGTATCGGACAGCGGTGTATAATTGGATTCGATCGTGTAGGCTATACCATACTTTTCGCGGATCTCGAGATTGAGCCGGTTGCTCATACCCATGCCGCCAAGCAAATTATTAAGCAACAACAAGCCGGTTTTATGATGATGTGCCGAAGGATAGGCCTGGCTGCCGATGATGCAGTGAGTCTGGCTGATGGGTCGCGGCGTATTTATCTTAATGCCGGGTGCTGACTCCGGTTTAATCCTGTTTTTTGTTGTATGATTGGCGGGGATCTCGCCAAAATATTTTTCAGCGAGTTTGATTAATTTTTTCAGGTCATGGTTGCCGAAAACCGCAAACACCATTTCTGAAGTGTTATAATTGGCCATTATAAATTGCCCGATATCTGCTTTGCTTAGCACAGAAACAGTTTCGGGCGTGCCCAAAATGTTTTTACCCATGGGATGACCCTTAAAAAGCAATTCTTCGAAGTCATCCTGTATAGCTTCTTCGGGTTGGTCGAGGTACGAAGCAATTTCGTCTAAAATCACCCCGCGTTCTTTTTCCAGTTCGTCTTGCGGAAAGGTGGAATGGAACAGGATATCTTCAAACAGGTCCATGGTGCGCTCCAGATGCTGGTTGAGCAGCGATGCGTGGATGCAGGTGTATTCTTTAGTCGTGTAAGCGTTCAAATCGGCACCGACGAGTTCCAGCCGGTTCAGTATCTGGTTGGTGCTGCGCTTTTCGGTTTCCTTAAACAGCAAATGCTCAATAAAGTGGGCCAGCCCCTCCTTGTTCTCCGGCTCATCGCGCGAACCTGCATTTACCACGAAACAGCAATGCGTAATGGCCGATGGAAAATGTTTGTGTAATATCCTGATACCGTTAGGTAAGGTATGGACCTGGTAGTCAATCATGAGGGGCAAAGATAGGGAATTGAGTCCTTGTTTATATATTCACAGTCATGCGGGTTTGATTTTGAAGTATAATTTATACATTTAGCCCCATGAAGACCCAAGTTGCCGACCTGAATTTTGAGTTGCTAATCCCCTATAGTAAGATTGAAAGCCGCGTTACCGAACTGGCGAAACAGATCAATATTGACTATAAAGGCCGTACCCCGGTATTGGTAGGCGTATTGAACGGAAGCTTTTTATTTACCGCCGACCTGATAAAAGAAATAGAAATTCCCGTTGAAGTAACCTTTACCAAGCTGGCCTCTTACTATGGCGGCACTTCAACTACCGGTAAAATAAGGGATGATTTTGACCTGGCTATTGATATTAAGGGTCGCGACATTATCCTGGTTGAAGATATAGTTGACACCGGTAACACATTACATTACCTGATCGATAAACTGAAAGTGCGCCAACCGGCCTCTATCAAAGCATGCACCCTTTTGCTAAAACCCAAAGCGTTGCTAAAATCCATAGATGAATTGCAGTACATCGGATTCGAAATCGAAAAGGAATTTGTGGTTGGTTATGGCCTGGATTATAAGGAACTGGGCAGGAATTTGAAGGGGATTTTTAGAAAGGTTGATTGAGTTGAATAGGTTGGACTAAGTTGATGAAGTTTTGAATAGTCTAACTCAATTTAACTTATTCAACTCGCGCTTACTTCAATGTCTTCATCATTTCGTTTGAATCATTGAGACCTGTGTTGCATTTCTCAAGCAGTTCCCCGGCGTTTATGTTATCATCGGCGTAGTTCCTGATCTTCATTAATAATTTGACGGCCTTACTGTAGTAATTAATGGCATTATTAACCCCTGTTTTATTGTACGCGCCGGATGCCACCGGCATACCACCATTGTCCGTTGCTGATTTGTTGTATGAACTTACTGCGGCGTTGTAGTAATCTGTCGCGGTATTGGAATAGGTGACCGCTAAATTGTAATAATGATAGGCGAAATCGCTCTGGATCGGATAGAAATTATAGGCTGCATTAGCAGATTGTATTTCCCGTGCATCTTTATCCAGGCTTTCAAAGGTGGCAATTGTGTCTTTAAAACTATAATACCTGGATGAATCATGCAGCATATCCTTAGGATTGCTGAATCTCATGAAGGCATCCATGGAAACCGGGTAATTCAACAGTTGCCATTTGGGATCGGTGGGCAGGTGTTTTTCAACAAATGCCTCGGGGGCAGCAAGAAGATGTGAGATATCCGGCTTGAGGAAGTAACGTAAATTATTGTCCGCAAACTGCACATAGCCGCTGCTCCAGGTAAGATCCATCAGGTAATAGGTATTATCAAGCCAGATGATGTTCCATGCATGGTTGGCCTTTTTGAACGGGCTGCCTGGCATATAGTCAAAAGCTTTAGCGTAACCGGCAATAAAGTAACACTTGATACCGGCGCGGTCGCACATTGCTTTAAACAGTTCCGAATAGTCCTGGCAAACTCCAATCTTTCTCTTCAATGTACCCTCCGGGCCCTCTGTGTTGAAATTGCCATTCAAAAACCCCTCTATATCATAGCTGATATTTTGCATGATCCAATAGGAAAATATTTTTGCAATATCTTTTTTGCTATTTGCGGCTTGTTTAAGGTAGTCAACCAGCTTATCAATATCCTGTGCAATATCGGGCGGAGTATTTTTAGCATAATTGTAAAGGCGGGTATCGATAGTATCGGCGGCCCTTTTGATATATGGTGCCGAGGTGTCGAAATTTGCACGCGTAGCAGTTGCACTTTCAAAAACCAGGACAAATAAAACCGATAGTAAAACGCTGCTTCGCATAAAATTCAGGCAACCAATGTTGTTAGGACTATAAATATACGAAAAAGTAAAATCTCTTAGATTGATTTTTTACACGAAAACCGGCAGTTAAACCCCAACCGGTTCCGCGATCTCGCTCAACAATTCCACCGCTTCATCAATACTTCTCACCCCATCAATGCTGATACGCAGCGTGTTTTTTACTTCCTTTATATTGGTACGTCGGGGGTTCGCTTGCACAAACATTAACACCTGCCTGAAGGCGTCGCTTTCAAAATACGGCGATTGCTGGCTTGCGATGAAATAACCCCGCAGTACACTCTTTTTGAGTGATATTTTTTCGAAACCAATAGCCTTGCCCAACCATTGCAGGCGCATAGTGTTGAGCATATCAGCTACCTGGCGTGGTACCGGTCCGAAACGGTCATTAAGCTCCTGCCTAAAAGCCTGGAGCTCGGTTTCATTTTCGAGTTTGGATAGCTGGGTGTAAAGGTTGTAGCGTTCGGCGATGCTGGTCACATACTCATCCGGGATAAGGATTTCCATATCGGTATCAATCTGCGTGAACGAAATATACGGCCGCGGCTTTTCATCCTGGAAAAGGCCCTTAAATTCGTCTTCTTTAAGCTCCTGTATGGCTTCGTCCAGTATCTTGTGATACATCTCGAAACCTATTTCGACTATAAAACCGCTTTGCTCTGCGCCAAGCAGGTTACCGCTGCCACGGATGTCGAGGTCGCGCATAGCCACATTAAAACCGCTACCCAGGTCCGAAAATTCTTCGATGGCGCTCAAGCGCTTGCGTGCCTCGGGGGTTAATGTAGATAGCGGCGGACTAAGTAAATAGCAGTAAGCTTTTTTATTGCTCCGGCCAACACGGCCGCGCATCTGGTGCAGGTCGCTCAGGCCGAACATGTGCGCATGGTTGATGATAATAGTGTTGGCGTTGGGTATATCCAAACCGGCCTCAATAATGGTGGTGGCTACCAGCACATCGTATTCACCGTTCACAAATTTCAGCATCACATCTTCCAAATCATCACCTTCCAACTGGCCATGGGCAATACCTATGCGTGCTTTTGGCACCAGTTTGTGGATCAGTCCGCCTAATTGCATTAAGTCGGCAACACGGTTATGGATGAAGAATATCTGTCCGCCGCGGTCAATTTCATGCTCCACAGCTTCTTTTATAAGTGTATCGTTAAATACGTGCAATTCGGTCACAACCGGCTGCCTGTTAGGCGGTGGAGTGGATATAATAGAAAGGTCACGCGCTCCCATTAGTGAGAAATGCAGCGTGCGCGGTATTGGCGTCGCGGTAAGCGTTAGTGTATCCACATTAGCGCGCATTTGCTTTAGCTTTTCTTTGGTAGATACGCCAAATTTTTGTTCCTCGTCAATGATCATCAGACCGAGATCCTTAAACTTTACATCCTTGCTCACTAAACGGTGGGTTCCAATAATGATATCTACCTTACCATTTGCCAGCTTCTCCAATGTTTCTTTGATCTGCCTGCTTGACTTAAAACGGTTAATATAATCAATATTGGCAGGGAAGCCCTTTAACCGCTCAGAGAAGGTTTTATAATGTTGAGCTGCAAGGATGGTTGTCGGCACCAAAATAGCTACCTGTTTGCTGTCGGCAACAGCCTTAAAAGCGGCGCGGATGGCCACTTCTGTCTTACCAAAACCTACGTCCCCGCAAATGAGCCGGTCCATTGGATGCGGCGATTCCATATCGCGCTTAAAATCAGCAGTGGCTTTTTCCTGGTCGGGCGTATCCTCGTAAATAAAGGACGCTTCCAGTTCAGTTTGTAAATAACTATCGGGTGTAAAGGCATTTCCCTCTTTGGCTTTGCGCAGCGCGTAAAGCTGTATCAGATCGCGGGCTATGTCTTTAACTTTTTTTTTTGTGGTTCTCTTCAGGCGGTCCCAGGTATCGGTACCCAGTTTGTTCAGTTTGGGGATATGACCCTCCCGGCCGCTATATTTCGAAATGCGGTTAAGAGAATTGATATTCACATACAGCAGGTCATTATCAGCATAAATAAGACGAATCATTTCCTGCATTTTTTCATTCACCTCGACTTTTTCCAATCCGGCATATTTTCCAATGCCGTGGTCTATGTGCGTTACATAATCACCCGGTTTTAACTCGCGCAACTCCTTTAATGTAATGGCCTGTGAACGCTGATATCCTTTTTTGAGCTTGTATTTATAGTAGCGGTCGAATATCTGGTGATCGGTATAGCAGGCTATTTTTTGTTCGCGGTCGACAAAGCCTTCGCGCAACGCAATGCTTACCGGGGTAAACTTCACAGTTTTATCTAAATCATCCAAAATCGCGTAAAGCCGCTCAACTTGTCGGGCTGAATCGGTGACGATGAAGTTCTCGATCTTCTCCGCTTCGTTATTCTTAAAATTGTGGATGAGCAACGTAAAATCCTTATTGAAGGATGGCTGCGGCCGCATATCAAAATCAATGCTCTCGCTGCCGGTATAAAAGAACTGTTTACCGAATTCAACCAAAGGAAAATCGTGCAACTGGTCGGCTATCAGTTTATCATCGGTGAAGCCAAACTTCGGGTCTATCCAATCCGAATTTTTTTGTTTTTCGTCGGCGGATAATGCCTTCCAAAGTTCAACAGCCTTTTTGAAGCCCGATTTGATAATGTCCAACGTAAACTGCACATCTTTGAACCAGATCTGTGAACCGCCATCAACATATTCGAGCAGGGAAATGTTATTTTCCGTCAAAAACTTTGATTGCACATTAGGCACAATTGTAATGCTTTTAACCCTTTCGACGGATAGCTGGCTCTCAATTTCAAATGTGCGGATAGATTCAATAAAATCGCCAAAAAACTCGACCCGGTAAGGCAGGTCGTGCGAAAAGGAGAATATATCTACGATGCCGCCGCGGATTGAGAATTGCCCGGGTTCATACACAAAATCAACCCGATCAAAATCATATTCAATCAAAAACTCGTTGATAAACTCGATGCTGAGTTTATTGCTGACAGCAATTTCGAGTGTGTTTTTCTCCAGCGAGGCACGGTCTATTACTTTTTCAGCTAATGCTTCGGGATAGGTAACTATCAGCTTACCAAACTCTGAAGAATGGTTCAGTTCGTTCAAAACCTCGGCACGCGCCAGCACATTGCTGCTGTCGGGTTGGGTAAACTCGAACGCTTTTCTGTAAGATGACGGGAAAAGTAGTATTTCCTTGCCCGTCAGGTTTTCCAGGTCAGCTTGGAAATAAGAGGCTTCTTCCCTGTCGGGAAGCACAAATATCATGTGCGGATGCTGCAAAAAATACAAAGCTACCGCCACCGCCGCATCGCCCGATCCGACCAAACCATGTAACTGAACCCTGGGATTTTTACCGGCATTAAGCTTTTGGGCCAATGCCGTTACCCGTTCATCAGCCTTATAACGCTCTAAGATATCACGGATATTCAAATCACTGCAAATATAGTAAAAAAGGTACTTTTTTGGCTATACGGCAACCTTTTGTATCAAAAATGGGTAGTTGATAAAAACAAAGCGTGTTAAAATTCACTTTTATTGATATTGTATATGAAATTAAATAAACACGTATATTTATATCACCGTTTAATCACCTAGAACCATCATCGCATTTCGAGTTTTAATGCGGTGCCTTTAAAGCAAAATAAGTATGAAAAACGCACTCATCCCCGGGTTAATTATTGGATTGCTAAGCGGCGTCTGGCTGTTTATCATGCACTTCATGGGCATTACTTTTAGTAATGATGTTATACACCCCGTTGAATTTGTATCCGTACTGATCCCGATAGTTGGATTATATTATGGAGTAAAAGTTTATGCCTACGGCGAAATGCATGGTAAAATGAATTTCCTGGAAGGGTTGATTCACGCTTTTAAAATACTGATCGTAGCGGGTATTTTTGTGGTTTTCGTGGGTATCGTTTATATTAACTGGATATCATCTACCCAGAAAATCAGCTGGGCCGATTTCTCCGGACGTATTTTTGCAGCGCTTCTTATTGGGGTATTATCATCGCTCGCCGTATCTTTACTGGTGATGAGCAAGGGACGAGAAGCTGAGCATAATGAAACAGGCGAGTAAGCTGTTTTCCAAATATTTCGAACTGGTATTCTGGGCCGCCGCCTTAATCTCATTAGCTTTAACTGACCCTTCAAAACAAGGACAATACAGCCTGTGTCCTTTTAATGCGATGGGTTTTACCTGGTGCCCGGGCTGCGGGCTGGGTCACTCTATCTCGTGGTTGCTTCATGGCAGCTTAGCCAATTCGTGGCATGCGCATTGGTTAGGTGTGCCCGCACTTTGCATTATTCTGTACCGCATTTATAGCCTGGTGATATTGAGGCTTTCAAGTAACAAAAGATTTTCTGCCGGTTAATCGTAAAAAGTTGACTTCACCGTAAAAATCCCGTGGTTCACCGAATGGTATATAAACTTCGCCAATTTTGTGTTTCAGATATTTTACTTCTATCTTAGTTTTGATCAACTTTAAAACTCATTATCATGGATATGTTTCAAAATAATAATCCTTATATGGCGCTTCCGGGCATCTCACCAGAAGAATTGGGATACATACAACAGGCTCTTGTTCAATTGAGCGAAAACCAACAGAAGTATTTCTACATGTCGTACTCTACCAAGCGGAAGAGCCCGCAGGATATGCTTATCTTTTGTATTATTGGTACCTTCCTGCTGCCAGGATTTCAACGCTTTATGGTTGGGCAAATAGGTATGGGTATACTCTATTTATTTACCGCCGGTTTGTGTTTCATAGGCTCTATTGTTGATCTTGTAAATCACAAAACACTTGCGCTGGAGTTTAACCAAAAAATGGTTTACGAAAGCTTCCAGGTATCTAAAATGAGCAACTAGTACACGGTAATTGACAATAAATAAGTAAATACCTACATTTGCTTATTTATTTCGAAAATGCAGCTTCCATCCTCACAGGCCTGGTCATTTTGTATTAAGCATTACTTGTTTTTGAAGAGTAATTACCGCAGGCCGTTGCGGATATTTTCCGACGGAAACACCGGGATGGTCTTCACCCTTTGGGGGCAGCTGAGAATTCAAACGAAAGATGGTTCCGGTACGGAAGTTTTGCCTGCGGCCTTTGTATACGGCCAGTTGGATCGATACCAGGATATTTCCTGCGACGCCGGCACCGAAATGCTGATAATCGTTTTTCAGCCATACGGGTTTTTCAGTTTATCAGGGGTGCCTGCCGACGAACTAAAGGCCCGGATAGTTGATTCAGAGCTGGTACTCGGTCGTACGGTGGCCTCGCTTACGGACGCTTTGAGAACATCGCGATCATATGCCCAATCGATCTCAGTAATAGAAAATTGCTTTACCGGCTTGCTTAATGGCGATCGAAACACCATCAACCCATTGCGGTCGGTTATTAAATCCACTATGGAAGCCAGGGGGCAATTGACGGTAAATGAACTCACCCGGATAACCGGCCAATCGGAACGGCAACTGGAACGCAATTTTCATAAGGTGATCGGCACCTCGCCGCTCAAATATTTGCACATCGTCCGGTTACATCATTTTCTATCATTTATCCGGTCGGGAAATAAAGAAGCATCACTCACTATAGCGGGCCTTGAGTCGGGCTATTACGATCAGCCCCACCTGATCCATAATTTTAAACAGTTCACCGGCTTAACGCCGACACAATACCTTACCACAGCCGGCCAGCTTGCCGTAAACCTGGTTATCGTTAACTGACATCTTGATCCTTATCTTTATTGAGTTTTGTCGGAAACGTACAATCCAAACATTTTATGGGCCGCTACCTTTGAAGGAAAAAATCAAAATGAAAAACCTAAAAATAGCGACCGCGCAGTTTGAAAACAAAGGAGGCGACAAGGCATACAACCTTTACGTGATCGAGAAACTGGCGGCCAGGGCGGCCTCTCAGGGCGCTGATGTGATTGCTTTTCACGAATGTTCTATTACCGGCTATACGTATGCGATTCCGCTTTCAGAGCAGCAAATGCTTGACGAGGCGGAGTTTGTACCAGACGGGCCGAGTGTAAAAAGGCTCATTGAAATTGCGGGGAAGTATGATATAGCCATCTTAGCAGGACTTTTTGAAAGGGGTGTTGACGGCAAGATTTACAAGCCGCAGGTTTGTGTCGACAAGAACGGCCTGGTAGCAAAACATCGTAAGCTTCACCCTTTCATAAATGACCATATCAATCCCGGTAATGAATATGTGATCTTTGATCTATTCGGGTGGAAATGCAGCATACTGATCTGTTATGATAATAACATTATCGAAAATGTTAGGGCGGTAAAATTGCTTGGGGCCGATATCGTTTTTATGCCGCATGTAACGATGTGTACCCCATCAACCCGACCGGGCGCTGGTTTCGTCGATCCAAAACTTTGGGAAAACCGTGAAGCGGACCCAACTAGCTTACGGCAGGAGTTTGATGGCTTAAAAGGCCGCGCCTGGCTGATGAAATGGCTGCCTGCACGGGCCTACGACAATGCCATATACGCGATCTTCTCAAACCCTATCGGGATGGATGCAGACCAGCTGAAAAACGGCTGCTCGATGATCCTTGATCCGTTTGGTGATATCATAGCAGAATGCCGTAGTTTTGATGATGAGATTGTGATAGCGACCGTCACTCCTGAAAAGCTTACGCAGGCCGGCGGGTATCGTTACATCAACGCCAGGAAGCCGGAACTATATGGCGATATCATCGCCAAGCCGCACAAATCGGTGCAAAAAGTTGTTTGGAAACGCAAGCCCGAATAATTACTTGTGGTGATCTTTTGAGGAACGGTTATTTTTTTCCATTCATGCCCCGCGTTCTGCTGAAGCTCGCCCGAGAAAATAATGACGAGATGCCATTCCTCAAACCAGCGCCAGAGCGATCTTCTGCGCCCCATATCACTGTTCCGCAACCGCAATCGACAGGCGGGTTCATCCGGCACCCGGGCGGCAAGTCAATTTCCCAGGCTGGCAAATCTCTATTATAAATATCCAATGTGGCAGTTGATCTGCGGCCAACCAGCAGGTAGCCTATCGCCAATGTCGCCGGATCGCTGACACAGTGGATATTACCCGTTAAACGCGTGCTGGGCTGTTTTCCAAAGATACCGCCGATCTCCATGCTGTTCCTGTCAAGTTCCTGGAAATACTTATAAGCATCTGCTGTGAGTGCGCGCTGGGTTACGGTCATTGAATAATGGTTGAATAATTTCTCAGAATTCGATTTGATGAAGGCGATGGAATTCCTGTACAATACATCTTTACTCAAACCTGCTGAATTACGAAAAACCGGCTCAACAAAAGAATCGCTATTATAGCAAGGTCCTGTGGGCGAATACACTTCGTATTGATCGGTATAGTCCCATTCGTAATATCTCGAAGTATTACTTGCGTCATGGGTATCTGCATAAATGCGGACGCCGCCATTTTCAATTTTATAATAAAGACTATCCACCGGTGGTGCGTTTTTAGCCGGCACCACATCCGATTTGTAGACTTTACCATTTGCTGTCGTTATCACCAAAACAAAATTACCGGACAATGTATCCATTCGCGGAGCAACAAAATAGCCATCATAAATTTCTTCACAATCAATGCTGCCTTTGTCGGTTTGCAGAACCACTTTCGCGCCTGTTTCGGGCGGGAAATAGCTTGAAGTCAATGGAACCGTACGGCTGAGGCGTATAGGACTTCCATAGACCCCTGTATCGGCGCCTATCTGGGCATCGACCACCAGGTAGTTGGTGTTGTTTTTAAGTGGTTGAGGCTGGTAAGCGCGGTAACAGCTGCACCATACTAACGGGATAAAAATAAAAAGCAGAGCATTTTTTTTCATTTGTGGACCAGGGCGGCAAAAAGTTTGTGATTAAATAAAGCCAGGTAATAATCTTGTGGTTGCCACTCCTGACATTACGATAATAGTGTGGCTGTTGTAACACCTGGCTTGTAATGATTTATTTCAGTAGGTCGTGATGTTGCCCGAGCTTTTTCATTTTTCCAACACAATAATTTAATAACTTCGGTTCATGAAAAATATACTTGCCTGTGTACTTGTATTCTTATTCTTTACTGCAGTCAACGCCCAGCAAAACGATGGCTATGTTAAACCAACAGACACCGCAGTATTACATAAAATAGCCAAATGGCAGGATCTCAAATTTGGGTTATTTATGCACTGGGGGCCGTATAGTGAATGGGGTGTGGTTGAAAGCTGGAGCATTTGCCCCGAAGACGAGGGGTGGACACAACGCAAAGGCCCATATTCGGCGGATTATAACACCTATGTGAAAGCGTATGAAAATTTGCAAACCACCTTCAACCCTGCTCACTTTGATCCTGACAAATGGGTAAAGGCTGCCAAAGATGCCGGTATGAAATATGTTGTCTTCACAACCAAACATCATGATGGGTTTTGCATGTTCGATACCAAACAGACCGATTATAAAGTGACCTCTGCAAAAACACCCTTTTCGTCAAACCCGAAAAGTAATGTTGCCCTCGAAATATTTAATGCTTTCAGGAAAGAGAACTTTATGACTGGCGCTTACTTTTCGAAACCCGACTGGCACAGTCCCTATTACTGGTGGCCCTATTTTCCGCCGAAAGACAGGAATGTAAACTATGACCCGGCCAAACACCCAGAAAGATGGCAGCAGTTTAAAGATTACACCTACAACCAGATACAGGAGCTTATGACAGGTTACGGCAAAATGGATATCCTGTGGTTAGATGGTGGCTGGGTGCGACCATTGAAAACAGTTGACAGAAGTGTAGAGTGGCAGCAGGGTATAAAATACGACCAGGATATAGATATGGCGAAGATAGCCGCTATGGCAAGGGCAAAACAACCCGGTTTGATCATGGTCGATCGTACAGTTGGCGGCTCTTATGAGAATTATACAACACCTGAGCAGCAGGTACCAGCTGCACCGCTTGACCACCCATGGGAATCTTGTATTACCATGGGCAACTCCTGGAGTTATGTACCGGGCGATCATTATAAATCTTCCTTGCAGATAGTGCAGTTATTAATAAAGATTGTGTCCCGCGGCGGTAATTTGCTGATGAATATCGGCCCTGGTCCAGATGGAGAGTGGGACCCCGAGGCTTATAAACGCCTGGCAGATATCGGTAAGTGGATCAAGATCAATGGCGAAGGTATTTATGCGTCAAAAGCCGTGGCGCCTTATTCTTCGGGTGATATATTCTTTACACAATCGGCCGATGATAATACGGAATATGCCTTTTTGCTGTCAAAAGAAAACGACGTTACTTTTCCCGCAGTAATTAATATTCAAACGGGGAATGCCCGGAAAATAAAGAAACTATCATTGCTTGGGATGGGCCAGAAATTAAAGTGGAATCAACATGATAATGCGGTTTCTGTCACCATCCCGCAGTCGCTACAGAATGGTAATGGGCTGAAGTATGCCGCTGTGTTCAAAATAAGTTATTAATACGCTAATTTGTGTTCTATGAAATTATCCCTGCTTACCGCCTACCTCGAAAGTTTAGCCCCGCTTGCTTACCAGGAGGATTATGATAATTCGGGCTTAATCGTTGGCAATCCCGATAAAGATGTGCAACAGGCATTAATATCGCTGGATTGTACCGAAGCAATTGTTGACGAGGCTATAGCCAAAGGGTGCCAGGTGATTATTTCGCATCACCCGATCGTTTTTAGGGGATTAAAGAAATTCACCGGCAAAACTTATGTAGAGCGTGTGGTTGAGAAAGCCATTAAGCACGATATAGCTATCTACGCTATACATACTAACCTGGATAACGTGATGGATGGGGTAAATGCGAAGATATGTGAAACATTGGAGCTTAAAAACTGCCGTATACTGGCACCCAAAAGCGGCCTGTTGAAAAAACTGGTGACCTATGTCCCGGGGGAAAAAGCCGAACAGGTACGCAATGCGCTTTTCCACGCAGGAGCTGGCAATATCGGCAACTATAGTGAGTGCAGTTTTAACGCGGAGGGTATTGGTACCTTTAATGGCGATGAAGACACCAACCCTTATGTGGGCGTGCCTGGGACGAGGCACCACGAGAGTGAAATAAGAATTGAAACGGTGTACCCGGCCAATATCGAAAGCAAGCTCCTGATGGCGTTGTTCCTGGCCCATCCTTATGAAGAAGTAGCGTATGACCTTTATAATTTGACCAATCAAAACCAGCAGGTGGGCTCGGGTATGATCGGTGAACTGGAGGACGAGATGAGCGAAGAAGAGTTTTTGTTCGTTATTAAACAGAATATGCAGGCGCGCGTGATCAGGCATACGGCGTTAACCGGTAAAAATGTAAAGCGCGTGGCGGTATGCGGCGGAGCCGGAGGCTTCCTGTTGAAGCACGCCATAACGGCAGGTGCAGATGTTTTTGTTACCGCCGATTACAAATATCACGAGTTTTTTGACGCCGATGGAAAGCTGGTAATTGCTGATATCGGACATTTTGAGAGTGAGCAATTTACGGTTCAATTATTGTATGATATTATTCAGAAAAAATTTGCTAACTTTGCCGTCCGTTTAACAGAAATTAATACAAACCCCGTCAAATATTTTATTTAATGGAACAAACCGTAGAACAGAAGCTGAAAGCTTTATTCGAGCTGCAAACCATCCACACCAAGATTGATAAGATACGCCAGGTAAGAGGTGAATTGCCAATGGAAGTAGCTGACCTGGAGGATGACGTTGAAGGCCTTGAAACCCGTATTCAGAAAATAAAAAATGAGCTGGATGATTTGGAAGATGATATCGTAACCCGCAAAAACCTGATCAAGGATGCACAGGGAAATATCAAAAAGTACGAAACTCAGCTTAATGAAGTAAAAAATAACCGTGAGTATGATGCTATCTCGAAGGAAATTGAGATACAGGGATTAGACATACAGGTTAGTGAAAAGAAAATTAAAGAGTTTGGGTATGAAATAACGACCAAAACTGCTGTTTATGAAAAGGCGCTTGCTGATTTAGACGGCCGTCGTAGTGACCTTGAAGCTAAAAAAGCAGAATTGGGTACCATCACCTCAGAAACTGAAAAAGAAGAAAACGAACTAAATGCTGAAGCTGCCAAAGCTTCGAAAGGTATCGAAGAACGTTTGCTGATTGCCTATAATCGTCTTCGCGGAAACGCTAAGAACGGCTTAGCCGTAGTAACTATCCAGCGCGATTCATGCTCAGGATGCTTTAACCAGATCCCTCCCCAGCGCCAGTCGGATATCCGCCAGCGCAAAAAGATAATCGTTTGCGAACATTGCGGCCGTATACTGGTTGACGAGCAAATGGCTATGGAGGTTGAAACTGCCTAATTGCAATATGACATAATTTGAAAAGCGCTTCAGAAGAGGCGCTTTTTTTTGTGTCTGAACCGCTGATTTTTTTGGTTAAGTGATTACGCTGATATCAAAAGAGTTATTGATAATGAAGTTTGATTTCTTTTTCAATAAGGACCCTTAGTCGATTCAACGACGAAATCTGATTAGCCACATAATTTCTATTTAAATGCTTACCAGTAACATATTTGGTTTGCACGTCAAAGTCGTCAATTTCTTTATGTATGGTCTTGGCGCCTACGTGAATTTCCAATATTGTGTATGAACCATCAGATTCGTCCATCGCAACTAATACTTTCTTTCCTTTGACTATAGCGATGTATTCGGGCACCTTGATTTTTCCCTTTACAATTTTTGAATAATTCTGTGTTAATAATTTAGAAAAAGAAGGAGTGATCATTACAGGATCAAATTTTTTACACTCATCAAATCTTTGAATATATGATTGATGATTATCGGTCCAGCATAAATATTTTATGTCCCGGGCACGACACGAATCATCGGCAACAACAATAGGAATTATAAAGCCTTCGCGAACACTATAACAGACTGAAGTATCAATTTTTTTAGAACGGAGTTCTTGAATTTTATTCTTTACCTCTTTATCCGTTGTGCTCCAAACACTATCGGTCTGTGCATAGCATAGGGTGCGCAAAAGAAATAATAGTAATATTGTGATAAAGGTTTTCATGAATAAATATAAAAGATAAAATCAGTTTAATCTTATAAATTCTGGAATCGTGTTCAAAATAACGTTGTCTGCCTCCCACCCTTTGGCACAAATAAAGTATAATCAAACGGCGGCATTTCCCTACCTGCCATAAATCGGTTAACCGCCATACGAAATAATTGGTGTATCGATTCGGCAACGTTGCCCTGTCCGCTCATGCGTCGGCCAAACTCACTATCGTTTAGTTTACCGTCGTGACATTCTTTAATCATGTTCAATACCTTTTCGGCGCGGTCTGGGAAAGCCTTATGTATCCAGTCCGAAAATATCTCTGCAATGCTGCCGTTGAGTCGTACGATCGTAAATCCGGCTGAGAGTGCTCCCCTGTCTGCTGCTGCTTTAATTATATTTGGTATTTCATTGCTGTTTAAACCGGGAATGATAGGCGCAGCCATTACGCGTACTGGTATCCCTTGCTCGCTTAGCTTTTGGATAACGCCCAGGCGGCCGGTTGCGGTAACTGTACGAGGCTCGAGCTTTTGCCTGAGCTGCTCATTAAGCGAAGTGAGAGATACGTTCACATGCACCAGGTTCATCTTGCCAAGCTCACTTAGGATATCCAAATCGCGCAGGATAACATTGTTTTTGGTGATGATGCTAACAGGATTTTTATATTGGAGAAATATCTGCAACAGGGAGCGGGTGATTTTTAATTTGCGCTCAATGGGCTGATAGCAGTCCGTATTGCCCGATAATAGGATGCATACAGGCTCATAGTTCTTTTTATTAAAGTATTGCTCCAATAATTCGGCGGCGTTACGTTTGACAATTATTTTGCGTTCAAAATCGAGCCCGGCACTAAAACCATAATACTCATGGGTGTTTCTGGCATAGCAATAAATGCAACCGTGTTCGCAGCCCTGGTATGGGTTGATGGAATACATATGGCTCAGGTCTGGGCTGTTTGATTCGCTTACTATCTTTTTGGGCGTTTCTTCATAAAGCTGTGTAGCCTCGTTTTCGAGCATGGGTTCATCCAGGCCCTCGATATGCTCGAGTACATATTTGTTTTTCAGGAACTTATTATGAGTATTTACCTGCGCGCCCCTGCCTTTAAAAAATTCATCATTTTCTTCATGCGACATAAAGCAAATTTGCTAAAAATATTAGCAAATTAATCAAACTTCTATCAATTTATTTTTGATGGCGTAGAGTACCAGGCCGATGCGGCTTTTGATTTGTAGCTTTTCAAAAAGACTGTCACGGTAGCCGTCGACCGTACGCGAACTTAGGCACATGTGTTCGGCTATTTCCTTATAAGTAAGCTCGGTGGCGGATAGTTTGAGAAACTCTATTTCGCGGCTGTTTAATTTGGCGAGTGTAAAGTCAATATTGATATTATGTACCAGGTGCCGGGTAACAAATTCAGGATAGTAGATCTCGTTATTAGATACTTTGTAAAGGGCGTCTTCGAATTCGGCAGGCTCCGAATCTTTCAATAAATAGCCTTTGACACCTAAGCGCACCATAGTTAACACTTTTTCAGCATCCTCAAACATCGAAAGTACAATTACCTTTATGTCAGGATGATTATTTCTAAGCCATTTAGCCGTCGAAATGCCATCCATTTTGGGCATGCTGATATCTAATAATACAATGTGCGGCTTTAGCTTGGTATTGATTTTGCGTATCATTTCTTCACCGTCCCCGGCTTCAAAGAGTACAGAATATCGGTGAAAGTTGTTAATGAGAAAAGCTATCCCGCTGCGAAACAGGCGATGATCGTCAACTAAAGCTATTTGGATGGGGTCCTCCATCAGTATTAAGTTGTTTAAGGGAATTTAGGGTAATTCTAATTTTACAGCCTTCACCGGGAGCGCTTTCAATTGTTGCTTTACCACCGATCAGGATTGCACGGTTTTCCATATTTCTTAAACCCGATCCACTTTTACTATTAAGTAATTCAGGTACAAAACCTACTCCATCGTCTTCGAGGCTTAAATTAAGTAAATCATGATGATATTGCAAGCTGATTTTAAAATGTTTGGCCCGGGAGTGCTTGAGGGAATTGTTTAAAGCTTCCTGTAATATCCTGAATAACACCAGTTCCTGCTGTTCACCTATCGGATATGATTGCCCCTCAGTTAAAAAAGAAACTTTAAGTAGGCCGCTTTTATTTATTTTTTCCACTTCGGTTACAATTGTTTTTGCTAAACCGAGAGAAGCAATATGTTCAAAACTCAGGCTTTTTGAAAGATCCCGAAGGTCATTAATGGATTGTGCAATCAGTTCACGGCTTTCATTTACCTTTGCTTTCTTATCCGGCTCGAGCGTATTTCCTATTGTTCCTAGGCTGAGTTTTACGAATGACAGCACCTGTGTGATATTATCATGTATCTCTTTACTGACATGTTCAAAGGTTTGTTCCTGTATTTCGAGTTGGGTTTTTAGCAATTCCTGGCGAAAAGCAGCTTCAAGTTCTTCTTGCTCTTTCTTGTTCTTTAATTGCCTGTTCCGGTATAGAACAACAAAATAAATAACCGATCCGGCAAGAAAAGCAAAAAATGCACCTGTTAAAAATACTGCTGTTTGTATGCCATTATTTTGCATTGCTGTATTATCGTTCAGCATCTATTGTACTGATTACTTTTTTTTCGGTCAATATAGCTATTCCTAACAGGAGGTTAAAAGTAATATCTATGAAATGCCAAAAATAGTTCAGAACTGGCATATATATGTTCTGCTGAAAATAATAATTTATCAAGGCGAAATTAAGAAACATAGTTGTTGAAAAAAACAGGATCGCTGTATTAAACCAAAAAACACCTTGTTTAAGGATGTTTACTTGTAAAGGATACAGAAGCATCTGTTTAAATAATAACAATGAAAATATTGTGAATAGTATTTCATTGATTAGCATTGAATTAGATGGGAACTCTGAAGGCTGCAAAAACGAGGCATTAATAATAAAGAATATCGTTACTAAAATCACAGATACCAATATTGATTTCTTAATGTATTTGTTTTTTAGTAGATTATAATATATGAACGAAAAAAAAACATAGTTGGCTATTGTTTCTGCATGTAATACCCAGACGTTGTTTTTATATACAGCGTTAACATATTGATTAACCACGTTATCTAAAAATACATATGATAAATATACGCTCAACAATTTAAAAGGCATGGTCAGCTTTTTATAGCTAACCATGCCTATGATGCCAGTTATCAAGGATAAGATTAAAATGGTATAATTTATCATTTAAGATTTATTTTAACTAGCTGCAAAACGGCGGACATGGTGGATTATCAGTAAAAGTATCCCCTGTCTTTACAAAAGGCGTTGCCGCACTAGGCTGAGTGTTAGGTTCAGATCCTGAGACAAGCACGGTATGAACGTTATTAGGTTTACCCACAAAGTCTGGATGCTTCGCGAAATATACATGTATTCCTGCAACCTTTTCATTTTTTAAAATACTTTCAACGGTTTCCCTTTTTATGAAAAAACCGTTGAGATGCTGCCCATCCGGAGTTTTTAAAGGATCTGCCGACGCTTTGTTTTGATCGCGAAATTCCTGCATTAGGCTCTTAGCCAATGCGGGGTCA
>Ga0207116_10064_pt1 | contig 28171 bp, 32 predicted proteins | sample Alteio_BWMinHeat_44_FD_153550 | JGI IMG/M metagenome (GOLD analysis project Ga0207116, IMG submission 153550) | Enriched cells from forest soil in Barre Woods Harvard Forest LTER site, Petersham, Massachusetts, United States -... | ecosystem: Environmental > Terrestrial > Soil > Temperate forest >... | reverse complement strand
TTTTCAAGAAAGATACAGTCTTCATCCGCAGCGGCGGCTCCATCCCCATCGTCGGAGATTTCCAGAACGTCCTAAAACTCCCCACGCTGATGATGGGCTTCGGCCTCCCCGACGACAACCTTCACGCCCCCAACGAGAAGTTCCACATTCCGAACTTCTACCGAGGGATTGAGTCGATTGTGCGGTTGTTTGAGATTGTGGGGGAATCGTAGAGCAAGAGTGCGAGGCAGCGTACGCAACCCTCGCTGGGCCAGAGCACGCATTCTTTTCAAGGATGCCAGGCTGGATGTCCTACATCAAAAGAATTGTTTGCCTGGCCAATTCGTTCAAGACAGGCGGCAGCTGCATCGCAGGTAAGGAGATTGTTGCCAGTGGATACGGTGGCTGGATTCGACCAGTAAGCACGCGACCGACAGCAGAGGTGTGGGCGTCGGAATGCAGATATGAGAACAACATGACACTGAAACTCCTAGATGTCATCGATGTACCATTGTTGAATCCTGCTCCCAAACTCCATCAAACTGAAAATCATGAGATGGACGTCACGCGCCGATGGCTAAAGGTAGGTGAGCTTCCGTGGGGAGCCCTTCCGCAGCTCTGCGACAAGCCCCAATCACTCTGGATCAACAGTGGTCAAACCAAAACAGGGATCCTCAACCGCATCAGCCCAGCGGAGGCCGTCACGCTGAGTGATTCGCTCATGCTAATTCGGCCTCACGGCTTCGTGGTGAGAATCGAACTCAATTCTCGGACTGGGAAAAAGGCGTTTCGCGGAAATTTCGAGTACGACAATACAGCTTACAGCCTCAGCTTGACGGACCCTGTTGCCACAAACGCATTCGCATCGAGGGATGTGGGTGACTATCCATTGAACGATACCTATCTTTGTATCAGTTTAACTGAGGTATTTGAAAAGGACGGCCAATGCCATAAGCTAGTGGCTGCGGTTATTAGCAACCCGCCACTGTGAGAGACGCAATGCAGGAAACTATTTTCACCATCGGGCATTCGACGCATCCACGAGAGCGGTTAATAGAATTACTGAACCAACACACCATTACGGCGGTCTGCGACGTGAGATCCACGCCCTATAGCCAGTTCAATCCACAATTCGACCGCGAAGAACTGAAGTCGTCATTGCGGGCAAGTAACATTTCATATGTTTTCTTGGGCAAGGAACTTGGTGCCCGTAGCGAAGACCCCTCCTGTTACGACCAGGGAAGAATCCAGTACGACCGTTTGGCTCATACTGCCCTCTTCAGACAGGGACTCGAACGTGTGCAAGAGGGCATGAAAAAGTTTCGCATAGCCCTTATGTGTGCCGAGAAGGAACCTCTGGAGTGTCATCGCACGATTTTGGTTGCAAGGCATCTGGCAGCGCTTGACGTCAAGGTTATACATATTCATGCCGACGGCAGGCTGGAGAGCCATGAGGATGCTTTGAGCCGACTCGCGAAAACGCTCAACCTGCGCGAGGACGAACATCACATGTTTCGGACTGCCGAGGACCTATTGGCAGACGCGTACCGGCTTCAAGAAGAGCGTATTGCTTATACGCCGAGCCCGACCGAAGATGAGCCAACCTTTAGAGCTGCGACCGGATGAAGATTTTTACCATCGGCTTTACGAAGAAATCGGCAGAGACATTCTTTGGCCGTTTGAAGGACGCCGGTGTTAAGCGGCTGGTTGATGTACGCCTGAACAATGTCTCCCAGCTCGCAGGATTTGCAAAACGAAACGATCTCAGATACTTCACGAAAGAGATTTGCCACATCGACTACCTGCATCTTCTCGATCTTGCTCCGACACAGGACATCCTCGACGCATACAAAAAACACAAAGGTGATTGGGGGCTCTACGAGCGTCAATTCCTTGACCTGATGCGGTCCCGGCGCATTGAGGAAACGATTACGCCCGAACTGCTGGACAGAGGATGCTTGTTATGCAGCGAAGAGAAACCTCATCATTGCCACCGCCGCCTGGTTGCAGAATACCTGAGCGAAAAATGGGGTAACGTTGAGATTCAGCATATTCCTTAGACCAAAGGCCGACAGGCCCGTCCGGGCTGTTTGTTATCCCTGTATCTTGGCTAGAGATACCCTGAATCCAAGATCCTGAAGGCGGGTCCAAGCGTTGCTCAAATTGACGCGACTAAAGAACGGAAGCGTCAACACATTCTTTGAGGTGCTGACAATTGCCAACACGATCTCGTACTCGTCCGGTTCAGGCTCGTGGAGTAACTCCTGAAACGGTTGTGTCAACAAGCCGTGAACCTGTTTCCTAAAGTCAGAGTCTCGACGAAGGAGGCTTGCGGAGACCACAGCTTGAGCAAACATGTGGCTCAGCGGAGCACTTGCTCCAGCATAGCGTTTGACGTGGACTATTCGCTTGTCCTTGCTGAAGAGGTCACAAAACTCTACCTTGTCATATCTCCCTCCCGCCTTGATTTCCTTCCGGTCCAACAGGGCATACTCCGCAGGGTTTTCTGTCACAACGCGAGCGTTATACGCCGTTTCGGACTTGTCCTTGAACTCTGGGAATTGACAAGTACACCGAGGCACTTTCTCAAACTGCTGGTTAATGCGCTCCCTAAAGTCTGTCCCTAGCTTGTACCACTTGCCGTTATTCAGCAGGAAAGTGTCATTGCCGTCGTCAATCTCACAATACAGGCAGCGATAAACAGTCCAAGAGTCAAATATCTCATCAGTCTGCTGCGAGACGGCGTACACATGGCGGCGTTTTTTCAAAAGTTCCACGCTGACGCTCTGGGGACCGCCGATGTCCTGCAAAAAATCACGGATGTGCACGTCTGTAAACGAAGGTGCGGAATCCGCGTCTCGGTACCTGAAACTGTCAACCTCGGACCAATCAATAATTTCTGGGATTGATAACCATAGGCTTTTTGTGAAGTCCTCCGTCTTGATCCTATCAATCATCACGGCGTCAAGCTCTGCTATCTTGGTTGGGCTTATGACCTCGTGTATTTGGTCCATCCAAGGAAATATGTCCTTATATGCTTTGCTCTGAGACTCAACCATATAGCGATCTAGGAGACCTGGCAGTTTCTGAACTGTGATAGGGAGTTTTACGTTTAGCGCGTCTTTTCCGGTGAGTTGCTTTCCCAGAGTCGCATCCATAGGAACCCCTGTCACCGCGCGGAGGAAATCTTGCTCAAGGTCAAGACCAAACTCCCCAATCTTTGCCTCTCGGCTTGCTTGAATCCGGCTGTGTTGCCCTATGGCGTCCAGCGTCGCTCTGTCAACGGTCTTAATCCGCTTGCTGTCCACTGCATTGAGGGTGACTTTAAGTCCAAAGTCTTCATCCCAGGAGCCGGGAATGAGAAGGCTTCGACCATAACCGAACGTCAAGGCAAAAAGACGGTCACCCCTCCACATGAACAGTACTGCGGATGCATTGCTGCTTCGAAGGACGGGGAGGTTCGGCACAACATCAGCGAATAAGCTAACCCACTTCGGCGTGTGGGGTGGGATAGAGTCGGTGACCACGGCGCACTCTGTCCCGTCCGAGAGCGTAAAAAGGTGTTCGGTCATCTTGCGAGCCTCACTGAGGCATTCGCCACGGGTCGTTCCGGGCTTGATAAGGTAGATGGTCAGCGAGTGCGTCTTGTCTCTCAATGAATCGCTCCTAGACAATACCTATCTAGAACAGGGCTCGAAAGGTGCACTATATCACTCGTCGCGACGCATACAGTGTTCACTGTTCCGAAAGCAACAGTTAATACAAAGCGGGCTACGCTTTCGCCAATCTAGCCAGAGGCTGCGCTCAGGGCAGGCTCTTGCAAAGAACGTAAGGATGCGGCACCCTTTGTCTAGGTTGTGTCCGCGAGATCAATAACAAAAGATGGGCCACCTGGCAGGAGACATGTATGGACGATCAAGTGCAGTTCTATAAAGCGAAGCTCCAATACGAAATCGACCCTTGGGATTTGAATGAGGCCCTTGGGCGGGGAGACAAGATCCTTCTTGTTGATACGAGATCACCGGAAGCCTATGAGAGAAGCCACATTCCTGGCGCAGCCAATATCCCACACCGAACGATGAGTACGACAACGACGGCGCATCTGGATAAAGAGGCTCTAGTCGTTACGTATTGCGATGGAATTCGATGCAATGGCTCGACCAAGGGTGCGCTGAACATGGTCCAGCTTGGATTCCGCGTGAAGGAGTTGATTGGTGGTATCGATTGTTGGCGTTTTGACGGTTATCCGGTTGACGGTTTGGAACCTGTGCAGCCGGCTGGTTCTTGCGGGTGCTCATAATCGAAGCCCGTCAAGCAGGCTCTTCGCTCTGCTCAGGATGACAACTTTGATAGGTGCCGCGATTGCAATTTCAGATTGCGGATTTCAGAGAGGATGGCTCACTGGTCCCCAACCAAATCATGCGACGCATCTGTCTTTCCCTCCTGATGCGTAGCGTCGAGTTCCGCTGCGAGCTGAGACTTGAGGCTGCGGCTCGCCTCTTCGACCTGAGCCTTAGCCCGTGCCACGTGTCGCAACAATGAGTGCAACTGCTTCGGACCCAATACCGCGAATCCGAGCATAAGAATGAACAGGATTTCCGCGCCGAAACCCACGACTTACTCCTTGCTCGGGATTAGGTCACTGACAGCTGTGGTTGTTGTGCTCACCGGCTTGTCTTCGTCAGCTTTCATGGCTGTCTTGAAGCCGCGGATACCCTCCCCGATCCCCTTGCCTAGTTCTGGAAGTTTTTTGGGTCCGAACACAAGCAGGGCAATTCCGAAAATAAACATTAGATGCATGGGTTGAAACAGTCCTTCAAACATGTGCCTCCTTAGATTGAGTGAGAACATCTCAAAACGTGTTAAGAAAAAAATGCAGGCGCTGCAACCGGTAATCAGAGACAACGCCTGCCCAGGGAGAGCTTGCAATAACTAAAAGCCGCGTCGGACTGAATCGGCCTCGACAGCCAGCCGGTTCACCAGGCTAAAGAACGCCGACGATTGACCAAGGAACAAAAGATCGTCCGTGAAAGCCTTGATCGTGGCGACCGCTCCCCCGTTCTGTGTCAACGTGGGCCGGATCACTGAGCATGGCGGCAGACTCTTGCTGATGAAGTCGCATGGCTCAGGCAAAATCTTGTTGGTTTGAGTTAGCTCCGTTGGAGGATTGTTGAGGTTGGGGAATGTTAGTCCGGTCTCGGGATCAGTTACCCCCGCTAAAGGCGCATTTACCGCATTGCCGGCCTTGTCATGCCAGAGTCCGAAGTGGTCGATCTCGACTCCGCCAATGCTCACCAGGATTCGCAGGACTTCGGGATCGGTCGCTTTGAAGGCTAGAATCGGATAGAGGCTCGCTCCACCCTGCTCGATGAACGCAAAGTGAAATCCTGCCGTGTTTGCAATCGCTTGCATGCGGGACTCTTGGGGGGTCGCCGGAGGGACAGGTTGGCCCTGGTTTGGAGGTGTGTCGTTGTCGTTGAGTGGAATGGCGGGCTGGTTCTCAATAGTGAAGGGTCCTTTGAGCCTTGCCCCGAAATCAGGGTTCTTGGCGCTGCGGTACCGCGTATACCAACTAAGGTCGACGTTGAGCTTCAGTAGGTTGGTCAGCCTTCCGATATTCTTAGCGCCAGTCGCTTGACTGCTAGGCAAGGTTCGGAACGCATCCAGATTGACTGCTTGTTCCCCCTTAGAGATCAAGTAGGCGTTCAGGAAGGCCGCGTGGCTCAATTCATCGTCAGTGTTATCGGCGATGTACTGAGGCATATCACCATCAAGATTGCTGAGCGCCGCGATGTAGGCCGGGTTGCCTCCCTGGACTCCTCCCAGTTCGTTGTATTGTTGCCACAGATCAGCCTCAATGAGTTCTGCTGCCGCCGCGAATCGCAGCAGTGCAGCATCTCCTTTGGAAAGCTTGCCTGGGCTCGGTACGGCCTGCGCGTTGCTCTCCGTCCCCAATAAGGCGCCGGCCGACAGCGTTGCACCGGCAATCCCTAAGCCCTTAAGAAATGACCGTCTCTCGACCACACCCTTCCAGTGAAGTTGAACATCTTCTTCTATTGATGAGTGACTTACTTCAGATGAGTTTGCCTCGGACACCATAGTGGATGGAGAATTCTTTTCTTTCATGATTTACGCTCCAATTCCTTTTGCTGATGATTTTGTTCGGCACTGTGTGAAACTCCGTTAGTCGAGCAATATTCCCGAATTCCGAGAAATACTTGTAACTTTCTTGTCAGAGAATTGTCACCGCTCGGCATGGCATGGCTTTGCGCAGACTTCCGGGGCGGGTGGCCCACTCAAGCCCGCTTTTGGCTTGAGTGGCGAACTTCGCAAGTGCACGCTGACAAGGAATTTTGGAAACTGAACGCGAGTGGACGGCAAGAGCACGGAACTCAGTCTTGAAGGCTGTGAACGGAACCTGCCCCACTCAAGCCAAAAGAAGGCTTGAGTGGGCCACCAGCCAGACGCTTTGCACGACTTGCTGTCTGTGTCCTGGCGTATGACGACCGCGAAGGCACGAAGTCGCCGCTCGTCAAGAGCCGCCCTGAGCGGAGTCGAAGGGATGGGGAATCCTCTCGGCTGGTGATATCAGCGAGATCAAGAACAAAGGTTGGGCCACCCGCCAATTAAGATCATGCGATTCCGCGTTTCGATTCGAAAAAATCGCGAATTCTCCCCTTGATCCCAACGACCAACGAGATTATTTCAAGCCCGCTTCAGGACAAGGGGGTGGCAAACCTTCTGTTGGGTAAGGTTTGCTCTCTCGGGAGCAGTTATGGGTGAGCCGATGAACCGTCTTTCGGCCTGCGTGTCTCTTTAACCTTCTTTACATGCGCTGGACGGCGGTCAGCCCATTTCAGGATGGCATCAAGCGCGGGACATAGGGATTGTCCCCATGATGTCAGGCTGTATTCCACTTTAGGCGGAACTTGGGGATAGGCTTTCCGCAGAACAATGCCGTCAGCCTCCATTGCCTTCAACTGCTGCCCAAGCATCTTTTGCGTGATGGCAGGTATGGCTCGTTCTAGGTCGGAGAATCGCATGATCTTTCCCCCGAACAGGTGGAACAAGATCACCAGCTTCCAGCGTCCTTCGAGAAGGCGCAGCGCTTTCTCCAGGTCCGCAGCAGCGGTCACGGGGGTATAGCGTTTTGGCATATTGGCGCTCCTAACATACTTTTTAGTGCGTACTTCCCATTTTACCAGTATTGTGCCAACCTCAGATTTGAGCAAGCCGATTCGCGGATTGCTTCGCAGGAGGTTCGATTCGATGATGCAGACATATCCATTCGCTGTTTCAAGTGATGAGTTCAAAAACAAGCGGGTTCTGGTAACTGGTGGCACCAAGGGAATGGGAGAGGCGATCGTGCGCCGCTTCTTGTTGAGCGGTGCGACGGTTGCAACCGCAGCACGCTCCCCATTGCCTCCCGGACAAAACCCATCCTTGTTCTTGCAAACAGACATCGGCACCGCAGAGGGTGTCAAGAAGGTTGTCGAGCGCATCCAGCAGGAGTGGCATGGGTTAGATATTCTCGTGAACTGTCTTGGCGGATCGGAGGCTCCGAATGGTGGATTCCGCGCACTCACGGACGACGATTGGCAAAGAGCTCTCAATGTCAATCTGTTGGCGGCCGTTCGCTTGAATCGAGCGTTTCTTCCCGAGATGATCGAGAGCAGGTCAGGCGTGGTTATTCATATTTCTTCGATTCAGCATCGCCTTCCTCTCTACGATGCGACTCTAGCCTACGCTGCGGCAAAAGGCGCGCTTAGTACGTACAACAAAGGGCTCGCAAATGAGCTTGGCCCGATGGGCGTTCGGGTAAACATGATCTCGCCGGGATTCATCGAGACCGAGGGTGCACACGGAATGATTGTGCAGCTTGCTCACAGCAGCGGCACCACGGAGGACGCGGCGCGTCAGCAGATCATGAACATGATTGGAGGCATTCCAATTGGTCGTCCAGGTTTGCCGGAAGAAGTTGCAGAACTGGTGGCATTTCTGGCATCGGATCGCGCAGCTTCCGTTCACGGTGCGGACTACATCATTGACGGTGGCACGATTCCAACAGTCTGATCATAAGTAAGCTTCCCGATCGTCGGCAAACCGGGATTAATCCTGGGAAGCGCACCCGTTTCCAGTTCAACGACATTGAGCAGAGTATTCGAGACCTGACGAACCATCCCCAGGTCAATGGGTACGAAACGTGTTCCATTCGCAGGTGTCCAACTCCATCGCGCAGTAGGCTTCAAACAAGTAAAGTTCCAGGGGATTGTCGATTTCGATGAACGCGACGCTACAATCCCGAAGCAGCGCCTTCGCCTCATCGAACGCCACCCGGAAAGCCGCGTCCTGCATCGCATCTGCTCGCGTCATTTCATGGGCTGTTTTCCCAGTCGCCATTTGGTACACAAGACTTGCATCGTAGTGGGTCTTACCTGTTACGTGCTGGCGAAGCCTCTGAACCACCGTTCGCGAAATCCCCACGTAGAACGCTTTCCCCTCCCGCACCAGCACATAACACCCGGAAAAATCCCTCCGCCTCCGTAACTTCGTCAGGATGGACTTCACGCCGAGACCGTGTTCGCAAAAGAACGACATCGGAAGCGGTGCGGCCAACGCACTTCGCAGCCTTGCCATGTCTTCGGGCAGGACCGTCGCTGCCATCTCTTCAAAAGTACTGGTACATCCGTCAATCGGCATACGCTTCGAACCTGCGCTGAAATCTCTCGCCGCAATCACACGACATTTCTCCTCCGTTCTTCAATTCAGTCGTATTGGTGTCTGCCCAGCTGGCTGAGGATCCGGCATGAACGTGTTCTTGCCGACCTGAACTTTGCAACCGCGTTCGTCGAACAGTCGAGCGATTCTGCGATGACCTTCGGATGAGTACAGATATTGGGCAGCAGTTGCCATCGTAACTCGGTTGATTTCGTCAACGCGCCCTTCCTCAATCGTCCTGCCCATCGGCCTTATTCCCCTCTTCAATCGAAAGCAGGTCCTCTTGTTGAGCGGACAGTAAACCTCGACGTTGTCCCAACCGAATCCCATGCCGACAGTCGCCTCGCCCGCCCCGTCGTGTTGGAGTGTCCAAACCGGAGAGTCCGAAGTGACGAAGAACTTACCCTGTGGCGCATAAAGTGCTTGATAGCCCATCACAGCTAACTCTTTCGCGATGTTGCACGCTGAGAGGCACATGGAACCGAGATTGTGCGCCCTCGATTGCTCGATATCGAATCTGCGATTTAACACGTCTTGTCGGAACTCCTCGAAGTTACCGAGGCTTTCTCCCCGTTCCCTTTCTATCTCGGCACAGGTCTTATAGAACTCCTCTTTGTCGCGAACCGCACGCAGAAGCATTTTCCAGGCGAGTTGAACTGCTAGGTCGTTGAGATTTTCGCGCCAACTGGGAACTCTTGCAAACAGGAACGCGACGAACATGATGACGTGACTCGCGTTCTCAGGGGTCAACGTGTACCGTGGGTTTGCCAGCTTACAGACAATCGGAGCCGCCTTCGATTCGACCTGTTTGAGGATATCTTCGGCGGTCTCGTTGCGCCGACCGTGTTCGGAAACGGTGTAGTGGTCCGGTCGGTGTGCCTCCTTCTTCGGCTTCGATCCTCGAATGCCTTTGAAGCGTCCGCAGACCCATAGACTACCCCGCTCGTCAGTGAATCCCTTGAGGTAGAAATTCGGGATGTAGTGCTGCGCTTTTACTTCGGATACTGGCGCTGCCGCCATGCTGCCCACCTCACTGCCAGTATAAGGCGGGCTTCCGGGTTGGCAACCCGTAGTCTGCCCAGCAAACTGGAAACTGATCCACTTACCAGACAACCTCGAACCCCAGCACGTCTCTCAGAAAATTAACAAGTTGATGCCTTGAGGTTTTCCCACCTGCCGGCCTCTTTCCTTACAGTGAGGCCGATTTCGACCCTCACCGACGCAAGTTTCGCCAACTTGCTCGCCACGCTCTTACGCGGATTCCACGTCTTTTTGCACGATTCGTATCGTGCCGGGTGCCCCGTCCTTGTCGCGTTTGTTGCGACAGGGCTGGTGTTTCATGAACTCAATGCCAGGCGGGTGGCCCAACCTTTGTTCTTGATCTCGCTAATATCACCAGCCGAGAGGATTCCCCATCCCTTCGACTCCGCTCAGAGCAGGCTCTTGGCGGGCGCCGTTTTCGTGCCTTCACGGTAGCCATACGCCAAGACACAGACAGCAAGTCGCGCAGAGCGTCTGGTCCGACGCGCGACAGGCGGACCAGCACAAGGGGATAGCTTCGATAGTAGTCCGTGAGGTAGTACGTCTCGGGCGCATCCTCCACGAGTCTTTCGCGGTCTTCAAACCCGGCTCTGACTACGAGCGTGTCTGGTTCCGCAGATGGATGCATGGCAAGGCCAGCCATGAAGATGCCATCCACTTTCAGCACGGGTGATCCGTCGTACTTCGTGGTTGCCTCGACGTGTGGTAACGTAAGCCCGACGGTCTTGACAATGTCAAAAGCGCGCGTCACTCGTTGCTTGGCAGGCCTTCGTTTCATCGATGCAGGTTTCCATTCTCAGGCAACTCGTGCCTCAGGCGACTCAACGATTGTTGCTTTCCGCGTCCGGCCGCCACACATTCAGACCTCGGCCAAGGTTAGGGGGCGAGGAGTCTTGCCATCAATGTCCTTGAAGCCATACTCCACTGCAACGCTAGCGGCCACTAGCACGGTTCCGGTGTGCCGCATCACATTGGGATCTGCCGCGAGTGCTGCAACGGCACGCCCAATGAACTCGGGAGACTCTGAATTGGTGAGGTCGAGCCAGGCTGCCGCCTCCATGACCTTCTCTGTTCTCACCAATGCCGGATACAAGGACACCACTGTGACTCCATGTGGCCGTAACTCAACTGCCATATCTGCAGTCATCTTGTCCGTCGCGGCCTTCGATACGCCATAGGCGACATTCGCGATGTGCTTCTGAGCCGCCCAGAAAGAGATGTTGACGATCAGCCCGCGTTGGCTGGCGACCATGGACTTTGCAGCGAGCTGGCTTGCGTGGTAGTGTGCGCGCACGCCGGCACTGAACATTGCGTCCCACCGCCAGAGCCCCTGCTCCCAGAACGGCTTAGTCCATGTGAATGCCCCGTCTTCGACCATCCGCTCGTAGCCGCCCCAGGCGTTGTTGACGAGAATGTCGATGTTGCCCGCCTCCCTGGCTAGGCGCTCGAACGCGGCCGTCACCTCTGTATCCACCCGATGATCGCATCGAATACCCGTAATCTGTTCTTCGTCGACTACACCATCGTGCGCCGACCGACCGGTCACGAATACCCGCGCCCCGTTTTGAGCCAGCACGCTTGCGATCCCGCGGCCAACCCCGAAGGTTCCACCGGTGACGACAGCGACTTTGCTGTCCAAATTTCTCATTCGGGACATCTTCTCATGTAGTTCCTTGAAGGGTGGCACAAATGCTTTAGCTCCCTGTGGCGGCGAGAAATTGGGATTCTTTAGTAGGTCTGGTTTTTCCGGGCCTCTCGAATCTGAGGCATAAGAACGTCCCGGACGTAATGCCAATCCGGGACCAATTCCAGAGCTGAACGTGCATTCTGGTCCGCCGCGTTCAGGTCCGCTGTGGTTCCGTTCAGGTTTGACCAGGCGAGACTCATCAACAACTCCGGCTCTCCCCATGATGGTTCCAAGGGATCGCTCGCAACGGTTTTGTGGTTCCGGATTATTTCCAGGCCTTTCTTGTAGCCTTCCATTGCTTTTGCCTGACCCCCTCCTCGTTCTGGGGCGATGTTCCAAAGCATCGGACCCACGACCCAAAGAAAGCGGGGATTGTCCGGTGCTGCGGTCTCGGCATCCTTCCATAGTTGCCGTGCCTCCGCCATCAACTCCTGCATTTTTGCGCTACCAGGATCTTGCTGGCGTACGGAATAAGCGAGAAAGCCCACGCACGACAACGCCCCGATCTTCGCATCCACGAAAGCAGGATCTTTGCTGGCAGCCTCATCGAATTCGTCTGACGCCCGCTTTAGATCTTCTTGCAACTCTGTGGGGTCAACGTGGTCGTTGAACCCGTTGATCGCTCTGCGCCAAAGCGCAAAACCGCGCCAGTATTGCACTCGCGCTGCAAGCTCCTTGTTCTCTACGAAAGGCGCTAGCTCACCATGCAGGTGCTTGAGGGCGGTGCGGTCGTCCACGAAGTCCGCCCGCTGAATTTGGGTAACGATCTTGATCACTTGTTCACGCGGGCGATCCACCGCATAGGCACTTAGTGCCATCGTCACCGAAATAAGCATGACCAGCAATCCTTTGCTCACGTTGTACATTGTTTACCTCCCTTGCGATTTGCAAAGTAAACGGCGACGTGTTCCGGAGCCAGACACTTTCGGCGAATGGGCAAGTTTCGTCGGTTAATGGTCGGGTGTTATTGGCACAAGTTGAGATAATTGCGAGAAGCTATGCGAAAAGTCATCAAGCGCTACGCGATCGTTTTAGCGGCATGGCTGCCGTTCTTCGCGATTTGGGTTTTGTACGCGATGTCGTACGCGCATTACCCATTGTCCGCCGCCCTCGTCACCAGCATGATCTCTATGGGCAGTGCGAGTCTGCTGGGAATAGCCCTCTGGCATGTTTGCCAACATTGGCCGTGGCCCTTTCGGCTCGACTTGAAGTTCTACTTGCTTCAAATTTTCTTTGCCTGCGTGTACTCAATTCTCTGGAGTATTGCGGTCGAAGTGCTTGAGTCGCTACGGCGTGGAACCAGCCTCTTGCAGGGTTTCTGGAGATCCCCCTTTCTCCCCTGGCAGCTTCTGATGGGAGTCTGGCTATATGGATTGTTCGCCGGAGTCTCCTATGCCGTACAGACGCGGAATCGCTTGCACGAAAAAGAGACACTTGCGATGCGTGCAGAAGCGCTGGCGGCAGCAGCCCGCTTGGACGCGGTTCGCGCCCGGCTGAATCCCCATTTTCTGTTCAACGCTCTTCACACGCTGGCGGCACTGGTGAAGTTCCGCCCAACCATGGCGGAAGGCGCCATCGAGCGCCTCGGGGACTTGTTGCGTTACACGCTGAAAGAAGATGGCCGCGAACTGGTGGAATTTTCGGAAGAATATGACTTCACACGTCAATACCTCGCGTTCGAACAACTCCGCTACGAGGACCGGCTGAAGGTGGACTTACAAATTGACCCCGAGTCCTTCAACTTCGATATCCCTCCATTCTCGGTGCAAACGTTGGCCGAGAATGCCGTGCGCCATGCCATCTCCATCCGCCCCGAGGGCGGTTCGATATGGATCAAATGCTCGTACCACGAAGGCAGCCTCACCGTAAGTGTTCGAGATGACGGACCGGGAGGCGGCTCTGATGCCGGCCAATCGCACAAATTCGGTTTGCGTTCCCTGCGCGAGCGTCTGCAAGCAGCCTACGGACCTTTATCTGATCTGTCCGTCCACAGTGATCCGGAAGGGTTTGAAGCAAGTTTTCTAGTGCCATCTTCTTCGGAGTCGCCCTCAGTCGAGCGAGCGCGAGTCAGTGAACACCTGGGTGAACAGAAATGAAGGGCTACGTTCTTATCGCTGACGATGAGCCGCTGGCTCGACGCACCCTGCAAGAACATCTCCGCAGTCTCGGTTGGATAGGCCCAATTCACGAGGCGCACGATGGCAAAACAGCTATTGCAGTCGCGAACAACCAACGGCCTGATCTTGTGTTTCTTGACATCGTGATGCCGGGTGCCACTGGGCTAGAGGTCCTCGAGCAGCTTGATTATGAGCCGAAGGTGATCTTCACCACGGCTCATGATCAATACGCTGTCACCGCGTTTGAACTTGGGGCTCTTGACTATCTGTTGAAACCATTCGGACGGGATCGGCTCGAACAGGTAGTGCATCGAGCGCAAGCCGCGTTAGACGGATCTGCGGCTCCATTAGTCTCCCGTGCAAGAGAATCGCTCGACCAAGTAAGGGCGCTCTCAAGAATCTTTGTCCGCGATGGTAACCGGATCGTCCCCATCCCATTGGCAAGTCTTGAACGCGTGCAAGGCGCTGATGATTACGTGACAATTTGCACTGCTACGAAAGAGTATCTCGTCAGCCTGCGCTTGTCTGATCTCGAAGGGCACTTGCGGGAGGGGAATTTCTTGAGAGTCCACCGATCCCACCTCATTAACCTCGAATATGTGATATCTATTGAGCCATATGATGCCGCACGTCTCGAGGTTGTGATGAAGAGTGGCGCGAGGATTGTCGCCAGCCGATCGGGTTCGAAACGGCTACGTGACTTAGCGCTCTAATTGGGCTGGCCCACCTTTGTTCTTGAGCTCACAAGCATCACCAGCGGAGAGGGTGCTCATCCCTTCGACTACGCTCAGGATATGGCTTCAGCCATGCTGTAATCGGCGCAACATAACGATTTCAGGCGATGCAATGTACTACTGATTCCAGGAGTTCCACGGGAGGAATTACCTAGGTCCGAAAATTAACCGGAAATACCGAATTTTCACTTGCATACGTGCGGTGTGCTTGGCAGACTGTTGGCTCGTGCCATTCGCCGATCCTATATGGAGGTACGTATGAACCAAGGAAGGAATCTGCTTCTGAGCGGCAGGATTCTCACTGCCTTGCTCTTCGTAGCGCTAGCGCCAATTTGCGCTGTCGCAGCTGTAACAACCACCGCCAAAGCTTCGTCTAACCCAGTCCCACCCGTTCCAAATCCTTGCCCTCGGTTTACCGTTGGCAGCGCGGTGCGGAATCCCCCAGCGCTGTTTAGCGAGGAGGGCGTTCTCAACGTTAGATTCTCCTATCAAACGACGACCGACGCCAACAACCGCGCGCTCTATTGTTTTATGACACCGAGCGGTGTGGAGAATCCGACCTTGTACGTGAATCCGGGCGATCATTTGATGATTACGATCACCAATAACAGTCCGACAGGGACGATGCCCATGGTCTTGAATCCGCCCAACTGCGGCGATAGCACCATGACCACGGCCTCCGTGAATATTCACTATCACGGAACGAACACTTCACCCGTCTGCGGCCAGGACGAAGTCATCAAGACCATCATCAACCCCGGCCAGACTTTCCAGTACAACGTTGCTTTCCCAAGCAATGAGCCTCCGGGGCTTTACTGGTACCATCCCCACGTTCACGGGATTGCTGAGAAAGCAGTGTTGGGCGGCGCATCCGGAGCTATCGTGGTGAACGGTATCAACAACGTTCAACCGGCAGTCTCGGGACTTCGACAAAGGATTCTGGTTGTTCGCGATCAGCCGCAGGTCCAGGGATTAGGCGAGGGCGGAGGTGGATGTACCAACGACGTGCCCTTCCAGGACATCACCGTCAACAATGTACCGATCGACTCAAATCAGGCGGCGCCAGGTGGCCCAGTCACCTTCATTCCTGCGATCTTTCGCATGAGCGCGGGGGAAAAGCAATTCTGGCGCCTGACGAATTCCTCTTCTGACACTATTCTCGACCTGCAAGTGCAATACGACGGAGTGGCGCAGACCATCCAACTGGTAGCCGTCGACGGTGTTTCAGTGAATTCGCAGGATGGCACCCAGCCGGGCGCACCGATCCCGGTGCAGCACTTCCGCCTGCCGCCGGCATCGCGCGTCGAATTCATCGTCACGGGGCCGTCTTCCTCCGTCAAGCTGGCGCAGTTGGTGACAACCAGCATCAACACCGGCTCGAACGGCGATTGCGATCCGAACCGTCCGATTTTCACCATCAAGCTGGGAGAGGGAGAGGGTGAGCTTCTGGCAAAGCCCGCAGCAGATGACAGGGTGGGTGTTTTTTCCGCTTTGAGTAAGGGTGGACGGCGCTTCGCCGGTCTGGCCCAGGCACCCATTGCGCAATCCCGCCTTGTCTTCTTCGACGAGATCCAGCCAACCTCATTCTTCATGGCGGTCGCGGGGCAGCCGGAGAAAGTGTTTGATCCCAACGCGCCTCCGGCCATTGTTGCCACGCAGGGAACCGTGGAGGAGTGGACGGTGGAAAACCATGCACTCGAGAATCACGAATTCCACTTCCATCAGGTTCACTTCCTGGTCGAATCTCAGAACAACTTCGAAGTCAATGGGCAGGTGCAGGAAGCGGCGATCAACGGCCAGTACCTCGACATGATCGAAGTTCCTGCGTGGGCTGGACCGCCTCAGCCCTATCCCAACGTCAAGTTGCTCATTGATTTCCGCGGCCCTGATGTTGGGACCTTTGTGTTCCATTGCCATATCCTGAATCATGAGGATCTGGGGATGATGAACATCATCCAGGTGGTCAGCGGATCGGCTAATAAAGGCAGTCCGGCCAAGCCCGCGGTAGTTGCTGTTGGAGATGCGAAGGATGCGGTTGAGGTTCCGGCCAAGCCGGCGGATTCCGACGGTGCACCCATTGCAATTTCTACGGCGGCAGCAACAGGAGGACGAAAGAGGTAGCCAAGCTTACCGTTGATTTTTAGCAGAGAGCCCGCCGAGGAGGCGGGCTCTCTGCTTTGGTGACGGCAAAAACTATCTCCCGAGAGAAACAGACGTTAGGAACTCAACTTAAGCACAGTTGCTGCGACGAGCGTGATTGCAATTTCAGGGAGCCAAAACCGCCCGACCCCATGTCACCGTTCAGCCCGCAGCGGCATCCAACTCCACATACGGGCGAAGCTGTGATTTCGCTTGAAGTGTGGCGTACAAGGTTGTCGAATAGTTGAAGGCATTGAAGGAAAGGAGAAAAATCATGTCCAACACAAAACCGGTGGTCGCTGGCATCTATTCATCCCGGACCCACATGGAGCAGGGATTCGTGGCGTTGCGGACAGCGGGCTTTGGCAGCGCCCACATTTCCGTGATTTACCCTGAACATCTCGATTCCAAGGAAGTCGCACAAGCGAAAAGCGACAGCACGCAGACGGGCGCGACCATTGGCGGAGGAACCGGAGTCCTAGTGGGAGGAACTCTGGGATTGTTGGCGGGTGTGGTCGCAATCGCCATTCCTGGCGTCGGCCCTTTTTGGGTGGCTGGACCCATCGTGGCTGCCTTGGCGGGAGCGGGAGTGGGAGGCGTGCTCGGGCAGGTTACGGGAGCGCTGGTCGGTATGGGTGTGTCCGAGGCGAAGGCGAAACGGTACGAGGGAAAGATCAAGATCGGAGAGATATTAGTGGCAGTGCATTCGGAGACAGCGGAGTCGTTGCAGCGGGCGAAGGAAATCCTGCGTCAGACCGGAGCTCAGGACATCACGGACACCGAGGAAAACCGCCTGAAGGAAATACGCGACATCCCAGCGAGTCGGGACGTGGCTTAATTTCTCGGGCTGGTCGGCAGGTGGTCCGGATTTTGTTCTTGATCTCGCCGGCGTCGCGGGCACCGAGGGTGCTCCATCTCTGGAGTACTTTTTGCAAAGGAGTTCCTGGCCATTCCCTGTTGCTACCCGCAGGTTCGAGGGGGAGGCATTCTACGCGTCATCGAGTACGGTGCGAAGATTGCGGGCCAGGGTATCGAGCAAGAAAGGTTTTTGCAAAACCGGGGTGTCGGGATCGAGGGCTTCACTGCCCAAGATAGAGTGCTCCGCATATCCCGACATGAACAGCACCTTCATTTCAGGATGCATTTCTCTCAGGCGTGGCGCCAGTTCCCGGCCACCGAGATTGGGCATGACGACATCGGTCAGGAGCAGGTGAATGGGTTGTTGATACTCGCCGACGATGCGGAGGGCATCGTTGCCGTCCATGGCTTGCAAAACGGTGTACCCTTTGCGTTGCAGGAATTCGCGCACGAGGTCGCGGATACCGTCCTGGTCTTCCACCAGGAGGATGGTCTCGGTACCCGTGGGCGCAGCGGCAAGAATTTTTGTAGTTTCCGAGGCCGCCGGTTCTTCGGTGTCTTCCACCTGCGGAAGATAAATTTCGAACGTTGTTCCTTCGCCCGGATTGCTTCTAACCCAGATAGCGCCGTCCATCTGTTTGACTACTCCGTAGACTGTGGCCAGCCCGAGTCCCGTACCTTTTCCGGGCGCTTTGGTCGTGAAGAATGGTTCAAAGATGCGGGATTGAGTTTCCTGATCCATCCCGATGCCAGTGTCGCTGACGGCGAGCATCACATATTTACCGATGGGTACGCCATCCCTGCGCTGTGCGTAGTCTTCGTTAACATCTACATTCTTGGTCTCGAGGATCAGGCGGCCGCCTTGCGGCATAGCGTCGCGAGCGTTGACGGCAAGGTTGAGAATGACCTGTTCGATCTGACCGGGATCGGCCTTCACGCGGCCTAGCGCGGGTGCTGGGAGAGCGGTCACTTCAATGTGGTTCGCAATGAGGCGATCCAACATCTTCACAACCTCACTGATGACGGCATTCAGGTCCAGCACCTTCACATGAAGGATTTGCTTGCGGCTGAAAGCCAGTAGTTGGCGAGTCAGGGTTGCGGCGCGGGTCACGGCGCGTTCGATTTCGAGGGCATCCTGGTGGGCAGGATCCTGCGGTTCCAGGCGATGCCGAAGGCGCTCGTTGTGGGCTTGGATGAGCATGAGAAGGTTGTTGAAGTCATGGGCGACACCGCCCGCGAGTTGGCCAACGGCTTCCATTTTCTGGGAATGGCGGAGTTCCTCTTCGAGACGCTTGTGAGCGGTGATGTCATACAGCACGCCCTGCATCAGTAGTCCTTGGTCTTCGGTTGCCTGCAACATGACCGCCTCGTCGCGGAACCAGAGGATCCTGCCGTCGCGGGCGAACATGCGGTACTCCGCTTGAAACAACTCGTGAGTCTCTTGAAAACGCTTTTCCGCGGCTAGGGCAATTTCGCGGTCGTCGATATGGATGTGGTTCATCCAATGCTTGGAATCTGCAAGCCACTCTTTCGGCGCAAAACCTAGAATGGACTCAATCTGCGGACTGACATAGTGCCAGGCTCCATGAATGCCAAGTTCCGCAATGTAGGTGATAGCCGGGAGACGCTCGACCAGGGTGCGATAGCGGTCCTCCGCTTCGCGCAGTTGAGCCTGGGCCCGAACATGTTCGATGGCAATGCCAGCTAAGTGTGTGGCATGGGCAATGAGTTGTAAATGTTGAGCGTCGGGAGAGCGGGGTTCGCGGTAGTAAACAGCGAAGGTTCCGGCAACCGCGCCGTCCTGGGCGACGATGGGAGTGGACCAGCAGGCATGCAGGCCATGCGGCAACGCCAGCGCGCGATACTCTTCCCACAGTGGGTCGCTCGCTATGTCGGAAACTATGACTTGTTCTTTTCGATAGGCGGCGGTGCCGCAAGAACCGGCACAGGGCCCACTCTTAAGTCCATCAACGGCCTGACTGTATTCTTGCGGAAGGCTGGGAGCGGCTGCGCTGCGTAAAGTCACTCCGTCTGCGTCCAGGAGGAGAACGGAGCATAGGAGATCACTGAACTGTTTCTCGATCTCACTGCACAAGCTAGACAGGATTTTGGGGAGGGGAGATCGAGCCAGAATCATGGCGAGCACGGTTTCGTCGAGCAACGACCATGCTTGCTCAGAGCTTCGCGGATTCGCAGAAGAGCTTTTGCCAACTCCCGTAGACACAATGCCTCCACAGAGCGGGCCGACGCGAACAGGATAATCGGACGCCGAACCCATTCGCTTGTCAACTATTATCCCTTAATTCCTAGGGAGAAACTGGCAGAACCAGGTTACTTGCGTAACGAGCGACGGGGCAGGAGCGGGATGCCGTTTCTGCCGGGTTTTGGACACCGGACTGACAGGGGCGTGCTGACCCTACGAAAAACCTTGACGATTTCGTGTTAACAAGAAATTCACATTTTCTTCAGGGCACAGTAACACAGAGAGTTTCTACTACGCAGTTGCCGAAAATTTCCTTTGGAGGGAAATCTCTGTGAATAGAAAGAACCTCGTACTTGCGTTGTCATTATTGCTGGTCAGCCCGATATTCGCCGCGCCACAAGCCAAATCAGCCGCCAAATATAGCCATGTCTTGCTGATCAGCGTTGACGGCCTGCACGCCCTCGATGTCTCGAACTATGTCGCCGCCAACCCGGGCTCCGCTCTCGCCACGTTGGCTCATAGCGGCATCACTTACTCCAATGCCCGCACCCCTGCACTCTCCGATTCCTTCCCCGGTTTGCTCGCACTGGTTACCGGCGGCTCGCCGATCAGCCACGGATTCTTCTACGATGTTAGCTACGACCGCAGCCTCTTTGACCCCACCAACACGACCTGTGCTGGAACGCCCGGCAATACGATCGTTTTCGACGAGAGCATCGATGTTTATGCCAATGGCGTTTCGCAAAACGTCATTGATCCCGCCAAGCTCCCGCGCGGCTTCGACGCCAGCCACAATTGCGTTCCGGTCTACCCGCACAGCGCCCTGAAGACCAACACCATCTTCGAAGTCGTCAAAGCCAACGACGGCGTGACCGCTTGGGCCGACAAACATCCCGCCTACGACCTGGTCAACGGGCCTTCCGGTACTGGCGTTGACGACCTCTACACTCCGGAAGTCACGAACGTCGGCGGTCTCGATAACACCGTTAGCGTGGTCTGCACCGCGATGAACGATGCTCTCAAAGTGCAGGGAATCATCAACGAGATTCATGGCCTTCACCACGATGGTACTGCGGGACTTGGTGTCCCCACGCTATTGGGTATGAACTTCCAGGCGGTTAGTGTCGGCGAGAAACTGGCGAAGGATAACTTTGACGGAAGCTGCGTAGCCGACACAACCTTCACTGGCCAGCCAGGCGGATATCTTGATGGCGCTGGAACTCCTACTGCGGTTCTCAACTACGGCCTGCAACAGACGGATGCCGCTATTGGCAGCATGATCCAGGCTCTTAAGGATCAGGGCCTCTACAGCTCTACCCTCGTAATCGTCACCGCCAAGCACGGCCAGTCGCCGATCAACCCGTTGAAGACCAATAAGGTGGGCCACTTTGCCGACCTTGTTGCCGCTCTTCCCGATGGTGGCACCAATCCTGCAGCCATCGCCATCGCCAACGCCGCTAACTGCACGACCGGCGCCTGCGGCTTCATCAACGATGACGACGTCGCTCTTGTCTGGGTGCAGAATCAGAATCAGTCCAAGGCCGTTGCCGCCTACCTCAACACCAATGCCAAAGCCCTCTTCATCGATGAGGTTCTGGCTGGCCCAGAGCTCAGGCTGAAGTACAACAACCCCGTTATCGATAGCCGCACTCCCGACATCATTGTGCAGCCTCAGTACGGCAAGATATACTGAGCTTCCTATGACCGCAGTGATCTCTCTGCTCCGAGGCGTGAATGTTGGGGGCCACGGCAAGATCAAGATGGAAGCGCTCCGGGCGCTCTATGAGTCCCTCGGATTGCTGGAGGCGCAAACGTACGTACAGAGCGGCAACGTCGTCTTTCGAACTAAAGCGAAAGATCTTGCGCTGCTTGCCAGGCAAATCGAAAACGGGATCGAGCGCAGTTTTGGCTTTCGTCCGAACGTCATGCTGCGCACCGCACCTGAACTACGCGAGGTGATTGCGAGAAACCCGTTCGCAAAGCGTAAAGACATCGAACCCGGCAAACTCCTCGTCTCGTTCCTCGCCAGCGCTCCAACCGCGGCAGATCGGGAGATGGCTCTCAAGATTAAAGTCGATCCCGAGGAATTGCACATCAACGGACGCGAGCTCTACATCTATTTCCCCAACGGCCAAGGACGTTCAAAACTGCCGATGGCGCGCATTGAGAAGACGCTAAAGACGTCGGGGACAGGAAGAAACTGGAACACCGTGACGAAGCTTCTCGACATGGCTGAGGGGCTGGAAGCCTCCCGATAGTCCGCCGTCACGACACGTTTCGGAAGTTTCATGTAAAATTATGTTGTTAACCAGTCCTCATAAAAACTGATGCCCGAGTCTCTCTGCCGGGCCAAGGAAAATTGTCATGGCAAAAATCGCAAAGACCGCTGATCGCAAAAAAGTAATGGATACGTCAAAATCGACCGACTGTCCCAAGTGCGGCAAGCAAACTCGTATCGTGAAGCGCATGAAGGACCGCGAGCGCGGCGTCCCCGGTGGAATCTACATTTCCTGCTCCGCCTGCGAGTTTTTCGAGAAACTCTAACAGCTTGTTGAATGCCCTAAGTTGTTGCTAAGAATCCCAAGTCCTTGTCATCCCGAGCGTCAGCGAGAGCCTGCCCTGAGCTTGCAGAAGGGGATCTGCAGTTGGCGGGAATCAAGAAAAAAGCCGGGTGCCCCATGCAAGCCCTCTTTTGGCTTGCGTGGGTGATTCACAAACCGCTTTTGGGCGGCGCAGGGCTTCAGCCCTGCGATCAGCTCCATGGTAGGAGTGGGGCTTCAGCCCTTAGCCTTCCTCCGTCTCGTCTTGCCTACTACGTAAAACCAAAGAAATCGGATTGCCGCAAAGTTACAAATTTTCTTCGCAATCCGATTCCCCGCCAAGCCCGTATCTCAAACGGCGTCACAATTTCGATTCTGAAAGGATTCGCAACAATGAAAAACAAGTTTGCGGTTTTCGTAGCAGTACTGGCTTTCACAGTTGGTTCTGCGCTGGCCGGGATGAAGAACCCCATGGTTGGTGGCAACGAGATGTTTCCAACCAAGAACATCATTGAAAATGCGGTGAACTCCGCCGATCACACCACCCTGGTCGCTGCCGTGAAGGCCGCCGGGTTAGTAGACACGTTGTCAGGAACGGGGCCGTTCACCGTATTTGCACCGACCAATGAGGCGTTCGCCAAGCTGCCCGCCGGCACGGTGGACACGCTGTTGAAGCCCGAAAACAAGGACACCTTGACCAAAGTGCTCACCTACCACGTAGTGGCCGGAAAGTGGAGCGCCGCGGACTTGATGAAGAAGATTAAAGAAGGCAAAGGCACCGCGGAACTGACCACGGTAGAAGGCGGCAAACTGTGGGCCTCGTTGCATGAGGGCAAACACATCATGCTGAAAGACGAAAAGGGCGGCACCGCGCTGGTGACGATTCCAAACGTGTTTCAGTCAAATGGCGTGATCCACGTGATTGACACTGTCGTAATGCCGAACTAGTCGGCTGTTAGCTTGGAGCCGGACCTTTCGGGGTCCGGCCCCTTTTTGTCTCCGCTCTTTAGTCCATCAGTGCAGCCTCACCTTGTGCGGTAGCAAGTACGTAAATCCGGCAAACACTTCCCACCGCGTGGAGGTGTTCGTCAGTCCCCGATTGAAACCGCCGTCGAACACAAGATTCTTCCTGGCGTTGTAGTTCACCGCCCACAAATTGCCCACCGCATTGCTGCGAAGAAACGGCTGAGTGAAATGCCAGATCTCTCCGGACAAGCCAAACTTCCCTCCGATCCCATGGGAAATCGAGAGCGTCTGCCCAAACTGAGCGCGGTGGGTGGCCGCGTCGATGACTTCATTGAAGAGGAAATTTGTATCGTAGTGAAAACCTTTAACGTCGGCGCTGGCGAGTATGAGAACGGAGTTACGGGAACTGCCTATATCGAGGTCGGGCGTGTCGCCCCCGTAAACGCTGCGGAAGTAACTGACAGCAATGGTGGGACGCGCGCCCTCGCCCTGGTGGAGAACTCCCTGCAAGCCCAGAGCTACGCCTCCTTTGCCGTTGCTGGACTCGTTTCCTACTCTGGAATGCGCGAAAGGACTGTACCCCACCAGCAATTCTAGTCTCGGCGCCACGGAAAACTTCATAACCTCATTGATGCTGGACTGCGAGGACAATCCGGGAGAGTGCCACGCGCTCAAGGTCCCGGTTTCAAACTGAAAGTAACCTACGGGTGTGAGAGTCGCTGGGGTGGAAACTGTAGGCCTGCCGGGATTGGCTGCGACTCCATCGTCCTGGGACAGGGCGTCCGGAGTTTTTACAGTTCCCTGCTGCTGTGCGACAGCGACGACGGATAAGGCAAGTAACCCTAACAGCATTAGCACCGAAAAACATCGGATCCTCTCGCCTTTCTCTCTTGAACACCTCATTTCGCCCGCAGAAGGAGAACGGGCACGCTGACGCTGTGCTGGACCCGGCTCGCGGTGCTGCCGAGAAAGATGTCGGCAAGGAAACGGTGTCCGTGTGTGCTCATCGCCACTAGGTCGCACCCCTTCTGCCGAACCCACTTGATGATTTCATTCACGGGTTCCCCGTAGGCCAACTCGGCTTCGGTGGGAATGCCCGTGTCTTGAAACTCTGACCGCACCTTTTCCAAATACGCAGTGTCTTCAGTGATTTCCGGACTGACCGCGTCCGGGCCATAGGTTCTAGCCGCCCATCCATCGGCGACATGAAGCAACACCAAACGGCTCCGCGCGAGCACCGCGAGCTGTTTGACATGTTCGATAATCGCCCGGTCCGTAGGCGTGCCGTCCAAGGTCACAAGAATGGTGTTGTACATCGTTGTTCCGTTTCTGTCACATCCCGAGATTATCCGCCAACAATCACCTGCCAGGCAGCCTTGCGCAAACCCGGCAGGCCGTAAACGTCCATCGCGGTGATCAGAATAGCACTCGCCCAACCGGCAATCAGTAGAAACCACCCGTTCTTCCAGGTTCCCATGCGTTTGCTGGAACTGGTGAAGTGCAGGAGCGGAAACATGGCGAACGGAAGCTGTAGCGCCAGCACCACTTGGCTGAGCGTGAGCAGATCGGTAACGCTGCTGTTGCCTCGCAAGCCAATCATCAGAACCGCCGGGAGGATGGCAAGCGTGCGGGTGATGAGCCGCCGCACCCACGGTTGGATTCGCCAATTCATGAAGCCTTCCATCACGACTTGCCCGGCGAGCGTGCCCGTGATGGTGCTGCTCTGGCCACTCGCCAGGAGAGCCACCGCAAATAGCGTGCTCGCAACAGCCGTCCCCAACAACGGCGCCAGGGTCAAGTAAGCGACCCGAATCCAATCGCTATCCGCGCTGAAGTTAACCACGTGCCCGCCCGCAACGGTCACGCTTCCCTTGCCAAAGAACACCATCGCTGCGAGCACCAGAATCGCCGCGTTAACCAAAAATGCGATGCTCAGGGCCACCACGGAATCGATTGTGTTGAATTGGATCGCCCGCCGCATGGACGATTCGTCCTTCTGCAACTTGCGGCTCTGGACAAGGGCCGAGTGCAAGTACAAATTGTGCGGCATGACAGTTGCGCCGATGATGCCGATCGCAATGTACAGCATCCCTACATGACCGAAGCGTGGCGTGACCAGGGCCCGTCCCAATTCCAGAAAACTCGGGTGTGTCTGCGGAAGAACGAAAATCTCGATGAAATAACACACGCCCATGGTCGCGATCAGCAGCACTACAACGGCCTCAATGGTGCGCATGCCAAACCGCTGCAAGGCCAGGAGGAGCAGCACGTCCAAGCCCGTGATGATGACCGCCCATAGCAGTGGAATATGGAACATTAGGTTGAGGGCTACGGCACTGCCTAGCACCTCCGCCAGATCACACGCGCCAATCGCTACTTCACACATCAGCCAGTTGGGCCAACGCGTCCACGCAGGATACCAGTCGCGGCAGCATTGTGCGAGATCCTTGCCCGTGACCACGCCCAGGCGGGCGGCAATGACCTGCATGAAGATGGCCATGAGGCTGGCCAGCCCGACCACCCACAAGAGTCCGTACTTGAACTGCGCGCCGCCCTGCAGGTCCGTCCCCCAGTTGCCGGGGTCCATGTAGCCGACGCTAATGAGAATTGCCGGCCCGACGAACGCGCGCCAATGCTCCCAGAAACCCGCTTCATGGTGCGGCACGCCGACGGAACTGTGCAGCCCCTCCAGGGAGAGGTGGCCACTGGGTGCAACCTTCGTTTCCATTCGCCCCCTGATTCGCAATTAGCTTAGATATAGTACCACAGGTTAACTATAGCTAACTACGCTTCCGAACCGGCTTCAAGGGAGCTGGGATTGAAGGAGAGGTTACCCAGATTTTCTGCGCCGCAGGACGTCCCAAAACAATAGCACCTGTGGGAGTGTCGATGGAGAGGGTTTGATCGTAATTGCGCTCGCGCAAACAAAGCTCGCTTCCCGGCCGGATGCCGCGCTTTTCCAGCAATTCACCGAGCTTGGAGTCGCGCTCATCCACACTGGCGACCTTGTAGCTCTGGCCTGCTTCAGCTTCCGACAATAGCTTGTAGCCGCGCTTGCTCTTCTGCGCGGGACTATCGAAAGTCGGAAAATTACCGTGCGGACAGGCTCCGCTGCGCCCAAGTTTCTTGACCAGCAACGATTCGAAATCCGCGGAGACTGCGTGCTCCAACCTTTCCGCTTCATCGTGCGTGCGGTACCAGGGCATACCAAAAATCTCACTGAGCATACGTTCGATAAGGTGATGCCGAACTGCGAGACTCCTTGCAATCTTCCGTCCCGCATCGGTTAACCGCACGCGCCCGTCCTTGCGTACTTCGACCAAACCATCGCGCTTTAAGCGCCGCAGAGCCATCGTGACCGCTGGAGGCGAAACCTTCAGCCAGTTCGCCAACGTCGCTGAAATAACGGCTTCGCCTTCGCTCTCGGCTTCGAAAATCGCCTTCAGATAGTCTTCTTTAGAAACGGTGATCATCGCGAGGACGTGATTATAGCTGGCAGGGGCTGTTTGGGAGAATGACAACGCGAGAATTCATTTCCGAAGCAGGTGCGGAACATACCAACGGCCGTAGGTGGCAAATCCCAACAGGAGCACAAGCCACCAGAGCACGAGAACACTACGCATCCACACTTTGTATTTGATCAGACGGAGTTTCTGGGGCAAAATCTTCGTCCCGGCAGCAAGCAAGATATACAGCCCAGCGATTTCTGTGACGCTTCCGAGCGCAGCGTGCGCCGTCGCTAGCGCGTAGTAAGCCTTGTCTAGCTTGAAGGGAATTTTTGGACTGACATGAACGCGAAACGACGGAACCATCACCAATACGATGACGACAAGATTCAGCAACACGATGATGGACTGGCACCAGGCATGGAGCCGAAACCGCCTCTTACGCGCGAGCACCGCGCCTATGAGTAACCCCAGCCCCATGCCAATCTCGATGAGTAGAACTAGATCAGCGTAGCGCGGAGCAGCCGTTCCCAGGAACCCTTCGGTCAACCGTCTGTCTCCGTGTTGAATGGCGTTTCGAGCAAATCGTTTAGCCCCACATTCTCAGAGAACTCGATGTGTTTAGCCAGGTAGGTTTACGCCGCTGAGAAAGCCACCGAGATGCCCGGTGAGAGATACGGTAGCGACGCCCAGTAATTCGACCAGGATCCGGTACCTGGGCAGCGCATTTCCACGCCGCCGTCCCCGGAAATGCACCCACCACGTCAGCCAGATTAAAACCGTCGACACGCACGCTAATATAAGGTGCAGCAGCAAGATGCCCTTGAGTTTCTGTCCTTCGAGCTGCCACTGCCACGCGAGGATTCCCGTCGCGAGAACCGGCACCGTCGAAGCCGCCGCCAGGAGCAGATTGAAGTAGGCCGCATCCGCCAAGCCGGTTCGCTTCGTCCACCGTGCGGCGAGATCAAATGCCACGCCAGCAATAAACAGTGCGATCGGAAAATGAATCAGCACCACGTGTTGTGCGTGCTTAGCTAAGAGCACTGTCTTGAGATCAAAGGGATGCACGATATCCTTTCCGTTCTAGAAAATGTTTCCTAGGTCTGCTTTGAAGGGGCACGGCTTCAGAAGCCTGCCCTGAGCGCAGTCGAAGGGTGCCATACCTGGGCCACGACGTTACGGCTTCAGCCGCTGAGAGTTGTTGCTCTTGATTTTGGGTGGCGCAGCGCTTTAGCGCTGCGATACAAGCCTTTTTCTTCGGGGGCTTTAGCCCCTGAGGTGACGAAGTTTTTCAGCACCCTGCTATAAGCCACCCTGATTGGACCGCCCCTATTGCACGACAACCTTGCCAGTCATCTTCGGATGGATCGAACAGAAATAGGGATACGTTCCCGCTTTAGCAAACGTGTAGGAGAACTTTTCATCAGTATCCAACACCTTCGACTTGAAGACGCCGTCCGTGCTAACAACGGTGTGGGGGATGTCATCACGGTTGGTCCACGTAAGGGTCGTTCCGACAGCTACCGTGAGCGTCGCTGGCCCAAAACTGAAATTGTCGATTTTCACTTCCGCCGTTGCTGCTGGAGGTTGCTCAGCATTCGCCGGGATGCTTGACGATCCCGCTACCAGCATCAAAATCGCAATCACCGCCGGCCTGAGTACGCCAGCAACCCGCACACTTTTCCTTATCATCTTTAGTTCCCTTCTCGATTCGTTAGATTTTTGATGAATTGCTTGGAATCA